>MDTG01006117.1_pt1 | contig 50903 bp, 47 predicted proteins | sample 811421 | NCBI WGS metagenome assembly MDTG01 (sample SAMN05326645, study PRJNA326480) | marine metagenome | isolation source: seawater | place: Pacific Ocean: South East | collected 2011 | reverse complement strand
GAGCTTACTCAAGCTGGAAACAAAGACGAAGTAATAAATCAATTCAACTCTTTAATTGCCTAGAAAATGCAAATGGGTTGGAAAGTTTTTATTATTTTTTTAATTGTTTCTTCTTGCGCCAAAGATAATCACACGAACAATGCTGTAGTCGTTACTCGTCATCATCTTGCGACTGATGTGGGTGCAAATATTTTAAGAAAAGGCGGTAACGCTGTTGACAGCGCTGTAGCAGTTGCATTTGCTTTGGCAGTAGTAAACCCTTCTGCTGGAAATTTAGGAGGTGGAGGATTTATGCTGTACTACGATGCCAAAAAAAATAAAACCTACGCTTTAGACTATAGAGAAAGAGCGCCACTGGCGGCTACTGAAAAAATGTTTTTAAACAAAGATGGAGAAGTTATAAAAAATTTGAGTCTTAACTCTTATTTAGCAGCAGGAGTTCCTGGAACGGTAAAGGGAATGTTTAAAATACATGATTTGTTTGGATCAAAATCAATGAATGAATTAATTTCTCCTGCCATAAAAATAGCAAATAATGGCTTTGAGTTATCAGCTTTTCAGGCTGAAAATTTTAACAAATACAAAAAAAAATTTTCTAATGGCTCAGATAGCGAATCAATATTTATAAACGCCGAAAGAAATTTTGAAGCAGGCGATGTATTTATTCAGACAGATTTAGGAGAAACTTTAGATCTAATAAAAGAACAAGGCCAAACAGTATTTTACGACGGAGAAATAGCCGAAAAAATTGTTTCGGATTTTTCAAATAATGGAGGACTTATATCAGCTGAGGATTTGAGAGACTACAAGGTTTATTTTAAAGATCCTATTTGTGGCGATTATAAAGAATACGAAGTCTGTTCTATGCCTTCACCAAGTTCAGGCGGAGTCGCTATTATTCAAATGTTAAATATTATTGAAAACTTCGATCTTACTAAGTATTCACATAATTCTTTTGATTATATAAAACTTTTAACCAAAGTAATGAGTTTTGCTTATGCAGATAGATCCAAGTATTTAGGAGATCAGGACTTTTTTGATTCTCCGGTAGAAAAACTTACTTCTAAAAACTATGCCAATATCATTTCTAAAAAAATAAAATCTGGCGAAAAAATAGGTGTTGAGCCAGGAATATTTTTTTACGAGGGAGATCAAACCACACATTTTTCTATAATTGATTTTGATGGAAATGTGGTGAGCAACACATACACTCTTAATACTGCTTATGGATCGGGTATAGTTGCAAAAGGCACTGGAATTTTAATGAATAATGAAATGGATGACTTTTCTATCAAACCCGGCACGCCTAATGTCTATGGCTTAGTTGGGTCAGAAGCAAACAAAATTGAATCCAAAAAGTCACCGTTGTCTTCTATGTCCCCGACCATTGTATTTAAAAACTCCAAGCCCGTTTTAATAACAGGATCTCAGGGTGGCTCAATGATAATAAACACGGTATTTCAAGAAATTTTAAATGTTTTAGAATTTGCGATGAAATTATCTGAATCTAATGAAAAAGAGAGAGTTCATTATCAGTGGAAGCCAGATATCTTGTTTCATGAAGGCTTGAGAAAAGACTTGACGGAAGAATTGAGCAAAGAAATGAGTCTTTACGAAAGAAACATAGGCGAAACTCAATCAATTGCACTTGAAAACGGCGAGTACAAAGGATGGACAGATTATCGTAGACCAGATGGAAAAAAAATTGAATTACATTAAAGCTATAGAAGTTTTTGAAAAAAAAATCGAGCTTCCAGACGATCCAGGAGTTTATAAGTTTTTTAATGCAGATTTTGAATTGCTTTATGTGGGTAAAGCAAAAAATTTAAAAAATAGAGTTTCTTCTTATTTTTCGAAAGGCGAAACCAAGAAGCAAAAATCTTTAAGAGCCCAGATTAATTACTTAGATTTGATAATAACCAAAACTGAATCTGATGCCTTAATTTTAGAGCAAAGCTTAATAAGAAAGCACAAGCCTCCTTACAATGTTCAGTTCAGGGACGATAAATCTTATCCAATTATTCACATTGCCTCTGCAAAAGAATTTCCAAATATTTTTATTTCCAGGCAAAAGCAAAAGGAAGGTATTTCTTTCGGACCTTATGCGAATGTTAGTGCAATGCGAAAGAATCTTGAGATGTGTAAAAAGATCTTCAAAATTAGGGATTGTAAAGATGTGGTTTTCAAAAACAGAACCAGACCTTGTATAGAATACCAAATCGGCCGCTGTTCAGCTCCTTGCGTTGGATTAATTTCTAAAGAAGATTATCAAAAGGATGTCGAGAGTGTGAAACATTTTCTTAATGGAAAAAATGAAAGGGTTTTGAAAGATCTTTACGAAAATATGGATAAATATTCAGAACAGAAGGATTACGAAAGGGCAATTTTGTATAGAGATAAAATTAATGCCATTCGAGATATTCAAAAAAATCAGAGCATATTGACTTTGTATCAGGACATTGACGTCGTGGCCTTTAAAAAAAATAAATTTAGCATTTGTATAAGTTTGGTCGAAGTAAGAGAAGGTTGGATAAGTACAACAAAAAACTTTTTTTTAGAGGATCAAAAACTCATGGCAGATAAAGAAATGCTCCTTAGATTTATAGAATCGTATTATTTAAATGCTAAAGAGAAAAAACTAAATTTAATATCAAACCTTGATCTTTCTACTCATAAAATTGAATTGGAGAATATTTTAAGTAAAAAAATAAAAATTATCAGAAAATCTAAAAAAAATGAGCCTTTAATTGAAATCGCTGAATCACAGGCGTTGGATAGAATTAATCGTAGAAATACCTTTGATTGGGTAAAAGAATCTTTTACAAATCTTAAAGAAAAATTAAGATTGAAAAATTTAGAAAGAATTGAAGCTTTTGACATTAGTCATAATCAAGGGAGTCAAGTAACAGCATCTTGCGTATGTTTTTCGGAAAACGGTCCAGATAAAAAAAATTATAGGAGTATGAATATTACGATTGATAAAAATGATGATTATCTAGCTCTATCGGAAGCAGTAAGAAGAAGGCTCAAAAATCTTGAAGATAATAATAAAACTTTTCCCGACTTACTAGTTATCGATGGCGGCAAAGGGCAATTAAATTCCGTATCTGGCGAGCTAGAAAAGAGTGGCTTCAAAGAAATAAACATAATTTCTATTTCAAAGGGACCATTAAGAAATGAAAAATACGATGAGATCCATTTAAAAAGTTCTCCTTTCAAGTTAAACATCTCAGACCTAGAAGGGTGTTCAAAGTTAATCCAATTAATTAGAAACGAATCCCACAGATTTGCAATCAAAAAACACAGACAAAGAAGAAGTAATTCTTATTTAAAATCCGAGATAGACCAAATACCTTCAATTGGAAAAAAATACGCAAATCTTTTAATTAGACATTTTGGAGGCACTAAAAGATTAAAAGAAGCTTCTTATGATGACCTTTTAAAAGTTAATGGCATTGGCGAGCAAAAAGCTAAACTCATAAAGAAATACCTTAATTAGAATATCGATGAAAATGGTACCGAATATTCTTTCTTTTTTGAGAATTTTTTTTGTTTTACCAATTATTTATACATTGCAAAGCGAGCTGTATTTGTCGGCTGCATTGTTGTTTTTAATTTCTTCTCTCACTGATTTTGTTGATGGATTTTTAGCTAGAAGATATCAACTAGAATCAGAATTGGGAGCGTTTCTAGATCTCATAGCTGATAAAATTTTAGTGGTTACTACATTAGTTTGGTTAGTCTTTATTTACGCAAATCAAGTCTTAACGATTCTTTCAATCTTAATTATTTTGAGAGAAATTATTATCACTTCTTTCAGATACTTTTTAGTTATGAATAATGCGGATACAGAATTAATCAAAGCAAATAAATATGGAAAATTTAAAACAGCTTTTCAATTCTTTTCTATTTTTCTTTTAATTTTAAGCCCTTTATTAAATAATTATTACCTAGTTATTTCATTAGCTCTTCTCTTTGTATCGACCATAATTTCTTACTTCTCTTTAACAATTTATTTTTTGAATTGGATTAAAAATAAAAAATGAATAAGTACGAAGTTGATTGTTTGGTAATAGGAGGAGGGGTAGCTGGTTTAGCGTCGGCAAAATTTCTTGCTAAAGAGTACAAAAAAACATATTTAATTGAGAGAAACAATTACCTTGGTATGGAAACTTCAAGTAGAAATTCTGAGGTAATTCACGCAGGGATTTATTACAAAAAAAAATCTTTAAAGTCTGAACTCTGTTTGAAAGGAAAAAAAATGCTTTATCAATATTTAGCTGAAAAAAATATTAATTTCAATAATTGTGGAAAATATATTGTTGCCACTAACGAAGAGGAATGTGAAAAGCTTGAAGAGATCAGGCTTAACGCAATTGATTGTGAACTAAAAGATCTCATTTATGAACCAAATTTAAAAGGGATTTATCCTTTTTTAAAAGTTAAGAATTCTATTTTTTCTCCTTCTTCAGGAATCTTCGATAGTCATGAATATTTCAAAGCCCTAGAAAGAGATTTTTGTGACGAAGGAGGATTAGTTTTGCTTGGAAATGAGTGCTTAGAAATCGAAGAAGTAAATGATTATTTTGAAGTAAAAATCAAAGATTTAAATAATGATCTAATTTATATTTTACAAACCAAATTTTTAATTAATGCCGCAGGCATTCATTCCGCTGAAATCGCCAAACTCATAGATAAATCAAGAGAAATAGATATCCAATACATAAAAGGCGAGTATTACAACTATTCTGGTAAAGAAAGGATAAATCACTTAATTTATCCCGTGCCTGGAAAACTTAGTTTAGGTCTCCATGCAACCATCGATCTTGGAAACGGAATAAAATTTGGTCCTTCCGCAGTTGAAACTAAAAATTTAAATTATAAAGTTGATGAAGAAAATAAAATGGACTTCGTTAGAGCGCTTCAAAAATATTGGCCTTCAATAAAAGAATGTAACTTATCTCCTAATTATTCAGGAATTAGGGCAAAAGAGAGAGGTGTAGAGGATTTTGGATTAGAAAAGATAGACAAAAAAAATAAAATTGCTATTAATATTATAGGTTACATTTCTCCCGGCCTAACTTCGTCCTTAGCTTTAGGTGAAAAAATTTTGAAATTGGTACAAGGCTAGAAATATGAAAATTTTAGTTACTGGAGGATTAGGTTATTTGGGTAGTCATGCAGTAATTGAGTTAATTAAACAAAATTACGAAGTGGTGATTCTTGATAACCTCTCAAATAGCCAGAGAAAAAATTTAGAAATCTTAGAAAAAATAACTGATCAAAAAATAGATTTTTACGAGGCAGATATTAGAGATAAAACTAAGCTTCATAAAGTTTTCAAAGATAGCAACATTTCAGGAATCATGCATTTTGCTGGTCTTAAATCAGTAAAAAAATCTAACTCTCAAAGGAAAGAATACTTAGAAGTAAATGTTATGGGGACTAAAAATTTAATAAATATACTTAACGAGACAAATAATGATGAAAAATTTTTTATTTTTAGCAGTAGTGCTTGTGTTTATGGAAATCCAGAATATTTACCTTATGACGAAAGTCATCGTCTTAAGCCTGAAAATTATTATGGAAAGACGAAAGTTAAGTCTGAAAAAATTTTAAAAGACGCATATAAAAATTATAAAGATTGGAAAATAGTTGTCCTCAGATATTTTAATCCTATTGGTTCACATGATTCTCACATGATTGGAGATAACCCCCTAGGGAAGCCAGAGAATTTAATGCCAAATATTTTAAACGCTGTTAATTCTAATAAAAATGTTTTGGAAATTTTTGGCTCAGATCATAATACTTTTGACGGTACTCCTGTAAGAGACTTTATTCATGTACAAGATTTAATCAATGGCCATGTACAGGCCTTGAATTTCCTAACAAAAAGTAAAAAGAATATTTATGAAATATTTAATTTAGGTACCGGAAAAGGTTTGAGCGTTCTTCAACTTATAAAATCTTTCGAAAATATAAATAATGTGAAAGTGTTATATAAATTTACAAAAAAAAGAGATGGCGATCTTTCAATATATTTTTCCAGCGCTAAAAAAATTAACAAAAAGCTAGGCTGGCAACCTAAATTATCTATTAGGGATATGTGCAAAAGTTCTTGGGAATTTCATAAAAATAGTAAGTAGAATGTAAACAAATTGGCTGAGTGGCAGAGTGGTCATGCAGCGGACTGCAAATCCGTCTACGCCGGTTCGATTCCGACCTCAGCCTCCAATGTTTTTTATTAAGAGGAAAACTAATATGAACAAAAAAATAATTGGGATTATAGGCAGGGGCTTTGTTGGAAATGCAGTAGCTCACGGATTTTCTCAAGCGGTTGGCTATGACGCTGAGACTTTAATTTACGATAAAGATCCATTAAAAAGTCAGAATTCACTTCAAGAAATTGTGGAAAAATCTGAAATAGTTTTTATATCAGTTCCTACGCCATCTAACGATGATGGCTCTATAAATCTTGATACTTTAGAAGCTTGCCTTGATGAAATTTCCTTCGAGGCAGAAAAAAACAATGCTTATGATTCGATTTATTTAATTAGGTCAACTGTTGTGCCCGGTACTACAGAAAAATTACAAAGAAGCTTTTCTAAATTAAAAATAGTTTTCAATCCGGAATTTTTAACGGAAAGATCAGCTCTTTTTGATTTTATATCTCAGACTAGAATTGTTCTTGGAGGGGAAAAAGAAAATGTAGATAAAGTAAAGGCTTTATATAAGCACAGATTTGGAAATAACCTATCTTTTATAGAAACTAATTATCAATCTGCAGAATTAATAAAATATATTTGTAACACTTTTTTTGCTACAAAAGTTTCATTCCTGAACGAAATGAAACTTTTATCTGATTCAGTAGGAGCGCGTTGGGATGAGGTTTTGGAAGGTTTTTTAAGAGATGGCAGAGTAGGAAATTCTCATTCTTCTGTTCCGGGCCCCGACGGTAAAGTTGGCTTTGGCGGAAGTTGCTTACCAAAAGATATTCAGGCGCTGATTAATTTTGGCGATAGCATTGGTATAGAACTTTCTGTCTTGAAGGGAGCCTGGAATACAAATTTAAAAATAAGGCCTGAAAAAGATTGGGAAAAGTTAGAAGGAAGAGCAGTGATAAAAAAAACTAAATAAAATACGGAAGTTTTAAAGTTCACTGTTTGGTCATAGTAAGAGGATTCAGGTTTAGATCTTCTGCATACGAAATTGAAAAAGAAATTTTTCAGTAGATGAAAAGAAAAAATAAAACTTCCATGAAGTTTTTAATAAATACTCTCCAAGATTTAAAAAAGGAAGCTTACATTTGGATTTTTGCAAGTTTCAGGGCAAATTTAAGTGGATAAAAAGACTTTGAAATAGATAAAAAACTTCAACGAAAATATCTTTTTAAATATTATAGGATATGTTTCTCCAAGCTTAACTTCCTCTTTGACCCCAGTGGAGTAATCGCAGAATCAATAAGCTATAACTAATGTAATGTTTTATAATGAAGTCTTGCCCGGGTGGTGGAATTGGTAGACACAAGGGACTTAAAATCCCTCGAAGGCGACTTCGTGCCGGTTCAAGTCCGGCCCCGGGTACCAAGGATTAAAGAAAATGGAAAGAGCTGAAAAAAAGTTATTTGATGGGGAAGAATTAGATCTCAAAGTAGCTTTAGGAGTAATTTGGGACAAAAAAATCCAAATAATAATAATATCCACTTTTTTTGCTATTTTTTCTGTTTTTTATGCTCTTTCTATACCTAATACTTACGAATCTACAGCAATTGTCGCTCCTGTAGATGAAGAAATGCCAGTAAACGGATCTATTGGAGGATTAGGGAGTTTAGTAGGAATAAACTTTAGTCCAACAAGTAACGATATTGATCAAACAATCGCAGTTTTAAACTCTCATATTTTTCTCTCTAATTATATAGAAAACCATAAAATATCTCCTATTTTAATGGCTGTCAGAGGATGGGACATTAATGAGGACACCTTAGTTTATGATTCAAAACTTTATGATGTTGAAAAAAAAATATGGGTTGCAAATCTTGGTAATCAAAAAAAATCTTCCCCTAGCATTCAAGAGCAAGTAAAGGCTTTCCGTGAAATTTATTCTGTAGCCAAGGACAGAACGACAGGCCTTATAAGCATTTCTATTAAATTTTTTTCACCTAACATATCAAAACAATGGGTGGATTGGATTGTTAAAGATATAAATAGTTATATGAAAGATGAAAAAATAAAATCTGCTAACAATGTACTTAATTATTTGAACAGGGAAATTCTTAAAACAAATATATCTGAAGTAAGGAATGTTCTAGCTGACTTAATTAAAAAAGAGACACAAACAATCGCGCTTTCTGAAAAATCATCTGAATATGTCTTTAAGACTATAGATCCTGCAATTGCTCCAGAAATTAAAAGTGGTCCATTTAGATCTATTATCTGCATTACAATTACCGTATTTGGATTTATAGTTTCTTTGATATATGTTTTTTTAATGTATTTTTTAAGAAGAAGTTAAAGACTCTGTAATGAGAATCATTGTCACAGGCTCTGCTGGATTTATTGGCTCATCTTTGATAGTGAAGCTTCTCGAAAAAGGTTTCAAAGTCACAGGAATAGATAATCATAATGATTATTACGATCCTCAATTAAAAGAGGCTAGAGTTGATAGGTTTAAGGAAAATTTAAATTATCAGCATCTAAGAATAAATTTATCTGATAAGAAGTTAATAAACGAATGTTTTAAAGATTTTGAACCAGAAATAGTAGTTAATCTTGCTGCTCAGGCAGGAGTAAGATATTCAATAGAAAATCCATCGACATACATAGAAAGCAACATAGTAGGCTTTTTAAACATTCTAGAGGCCTGCAGACATAATAAAGTTAAACATTTGGTCTATGCTAGTAGTTCAAGTGTCTATGGAGCAAACACAAAAACACCTTTTTCAGTAACCCAAAATGTTGATCACCCTTTAAGTCTTTATGCAGCAAGTAAAAAATCTAATGAGTTAATGGCGCACTCTTACAGTCACCTGTATAGACTTCCAACAACTGGATTAAGGTTTTTTACTGTTTACGGGCCATGGGGAAGACCAGATATGGCGTTATTTAAATTTACAAAAGCAATTCTAAATGACGAAGTTATAAAGATTTTCAATTATGGCAATCATATGAGAGATTTCACTTTCATAGATGACATTGTAGAAGGGATAATTAGAGTTTTAAAAAAACCCTCTGAAGCAAACGCGTCATGGGATGGTGACGAGCCTAGTCCTTCATCAAGTCTTGCTCCCTGGCGGATTTACAATATCGGAAATAATAATCCCATTAAACTGTTAGATTATGTTGACTGTTTAGAAAATCAACTTAAAAAGAAAGCAAAAAAAGAATTATTGCCTTTACAAGATGGAGATGTACCAAACACTTTTGCTGATGTCGAAGATTTGGTTGAAGATTTTGACTATATGCCAAAAACTAGTATTGAGAAGGGCATTAGCTCTTTTATAGAATGGTATAAAAGCTATTATAAAATATAAATTTTTTATGAAGAAAATAAAAATGAACATCAAAATTTTCAGGTCATCCAAAGTAATATGGCAAATAAAATAAACAATTTAAAAATTAAATTTTTTTTTAACTCCAATTCGTTTTAGGAAATGGATATTGAACAAGTTCAGAGTTATTGCTCATTTATAAAAGAAAATAAAACAGAAATCTCATATCTAGGTTGTTTCTTTTATACAACTTCGAAAACAACAAATAACTTTCTTACGTCGCTGACTCTTTTAAAAAAAGAATTAAACTTGGTTGGAAAAATAGATTCTGACAATTCTGGTTTAACAAAGGGAACTAAGTTTCTTTTTAAAGTTTGAAACAAATGATAAATCCAATAAAAGATCTCTATAAATATACTTTAATGTTCCAAAGTTATCTTGGAAAGACCATATATGTAATATTTGCGCTAGGTTTTTTTGCTGCTGTATTTGAAGGCTTTGGAATTTTAATGATGCTGCCTTTATTAGAATCATTGGATGGAAATTCTTTGCCTCAGGCAGAAGGCACAATAAATTTAATTTTTTTAAAAATTATTAGCCTTTCAGGCTTAGAAAATTCAACTTCAACAATTTTACTTGTTATAACTTTTGCCTTTATTGTAAAAGGAATTTTAGCTTTTGGAGCTTTAGCGGTAAAGTCAGTCTTATCTGGAAAATTGCTGAGGCGATTTAAGGGCAATTTATTTGATCATTATTCTGAGATGACCTTTGATTATTACTCTACAAAGGATACTGGCCACTTTACAAATTTGATAAATGATCAAGCTACAAGATCCCTTACAGCTTTTGATATGCTTGCAACCTTAGGAGGGCAGTTTATAAATACTTTAGTTTTGATATCTCTGGCTTTTGCAATAACTTGGCAGTTTGGAATAATGATCTCGTTCGTAGGCATTTTTCTGTTATTTATTTTTATGATTTTAAATAAATATGTAAGAGAACTTTCTAGAAATACAGCATTTGAAAATGGAATTCTTACAAAATGGCTAATACAAACTTTACAAGGTTACAAGTATTTGTCTTCGACAGGCCAAACTCACATTTTAAAAAAAAGAATTATTAATTCGATTTCTAAATTAACTAATAATCAGGTAGGTCAGGCAATAGCTTCAAGTTTTACTCAATCAGTAAGAGAGCCAATTACAGTAGTATTGATTATGATGGTTGTTTTTATTCAATTAATGATTTTTGACCAAAAGTTGGCTCCTATTCTTGTGTCAATTGTCCTTTTTTATAGAGCACTAAATTCTGTGATAGCTGTTCAGGCAGCTTTTCAAGGAACTTTTATGTTCATAGGAAGTATGGAGGCTGTAGATAATGAATTTAAAAATCAGAAAAATAATAAGATTATTAATGGAACCAAACTATTAGAAGATTTTCACCACGGAATTGAACTAAAAAATGTATCATTTAGATACAACAAAAGAGGCGAATATCAAATTAGAAATGTCTCTTTTCAATGCCCAGCTTTGAAAAGTATTGCTTTAGTGGGAATTTCAGGAGCTGGAAAAAGCACAATAGCAGATATGATAACTCTTCTTAAAACGTCATACGAAGGAGAAATTCTTATTGATAATATTGAAGCAAAGAATATAGATAGGAAATCGTGGCAAAATCAAATTGGTTACGTTTCGCAAGAAACAGTTATTTTTAACGATACTATCGCTAACAACATATCCATGTGGTCAGAGATAGATAATCTATCTGAAGAGTTAGAAACATCGGCAGCCAGAGCAAATATTTTAGATTTTATAAATTCTCTAGAAAATGGTTTCGAAACGATAGTTGGTGATAGAGGAGTTTTGTTATCTGGAGGGCAAAAACAGAGAATTTTTATTGCTAGAGAGTTATTTAGGAAACCTAAAGTTCTAATATTGGATGAAGCCACAAGCTCTCTAGATTCAGAGTCTGAAAAAGAAATTCAAAAAAGTATTGAATCTTTAAAGGGAGAAATTACACTGATTTTAATTGCGCATAGGCTTTCCACCTTAAAAAATGTTGATTTTATAAATGTTCTTGACGATGGAAAGATTTTAGAAAGCGGAACTTACGAAGAATTAATGGGCAACAAAAACTCAAAATTTAGAAAGTTAGCTGCTTTGCAAACTTTGTAAATTATATTATGAAAAAATGGATAAGATAATTCCATACGGGAAGCATTATATTGATGACGATGATATCGAATCAGTTATCGATGTTTTGAAACATAAAAATTTAACTCAAGGAAAAGAAATACAAAGTTTTGAGCAAGCAGTAGCAGATTTTGTAGGCGCCAAATATGCTGTTGCAATGTCAAGTTGGACCGCCGGACTTCACATGGCTTGCTTGGCAGCTGGAGTTACTAAAGGTGATAAAGTCATTACTAGTCCAATAACATTTGTTGCAACTGCAAATGCTGCATTCTACTGCAACGCTAGACCACTTTTTTCTGACATAGATTCCGAAACGATTAATATTGACCATCAAAGCTTAGGGACTCTTGCAGAAGGTAACACTAATATTAAAGCAATAATTCCTGTGCACTATGGTGGTTTAGCATGCAACATGAAGGAGATACAAAATATTGCAAAAAAAAGAAATGCAATTGTAATAGAAGATGCTGCACATGCTCTAGGAGCGAAATATAAAGATGGTTCAATGGTAGGTAATTGTAAATATTCAGATATGACAGGATTTTCTTTTCATCCAGTAAAATCTATTGCAGCCGGCGAAGGAGGAATGATCACTACAAATAATTATAAAATTTACAAAAAGTTATTGAGATTAAGAAGTCATGGTATAAACAAATTAGACGATAAGTTCAAGTCAGAGGAGTTAGCTTATACTCGAGAGGTCAAAAACCCCTGGTATTATGAGATGCAGGAACTAGGATACAATTATCGTATAACTGATATTCAATGCGCATTAGGACAATCGCAATTAAAAAAACTTCCATTATTTCTAGATAGAAGAAGACAACTAGCAGTTCAATATGATAAAGCATTTAAAAATTTTGATGGCATTGAACCAATTCAAACTTCTTATAGGGATATTAGTTCACATCATCTTTATGTTTTAAGGATAAACTATGCTGATTTCGGAACCTCAAGAGCATTACTTATGAATGCATTAAAAGAGAAAAATATTCTAACTCAGGTTCATTACTTACCTGTCACGTCTCAGCCTTACTATACTGATTTAGGATACAAAACTGATCAATTTCCAAAAGCTTTTAAATTCTATCAAGAAGCACTATCTATCCCGATGTATTTTTCTTTAAGCGATGATGATCAAAAAAAAGTTATAGAACTCATCAAGGAAAACTTGAATATAAATTAATATTTGAATTAGCTCTTATATTATAATTTTATGATTCATATGGAAAACAAACAAATTAATAACTTGAGAGTTTTAGCGATTGTTCAGGCTAGAATGTCTTCCGTAAGGCTTCCGGGAAAGGTATTAAAAAAAATTGGCGATACTCCTCTCATTAGCCTTTTAGTAAATAGGCTCAGTAAATCTTTATTGACTGATAAAATCATAATCGCGTGTACCGATAATGCAAAAGATGATGCTTTAGTTGAGTATTTAGATTATCAAAAGATTGATTATTTCAGAGGACACGAAAAAGATGTCCTAAAAAGATTTTACGATTGTGCAAACCAATTTAGCCCTGAATATGTAATTAGAATTACTGCCGATTGTCCATTCATTGATGCTTCAATTGTTGATGCCTGCATTGAAGAAATTTTCGAAAATGATCATGATTACGTATCAAATACCGGAATAAGATCCTATCCTGATGGATTAGACGTAGCTGTTTTTAAGTTTTCAGTTCTCGAAGATGCCTACAAAAATTGCAAAGAACCTTTTGGACGTGAGCATGTCACTCCTTATATGAAAGAAAGCGATCATGTACAAAAGTTCAATATTCAAAATGAGAGCGACTTTTCAAAAATTAGAATAACTGTAGACGAAGCTGCAGATCTACAGGTGATCAGAAGTATATATAATCATTTAGGTACAGATGATTTTTCTTGGAAAGAAATTATAGATTTAAAGAAAAAAAAGCCTGAGATATTTTCAGAAAACGCAATAACAAAGAGAAATGAGGGTTCAAGAATGACAGACACTCAGAAACTGTGGAAGAGAGCAAAGACTATTATTCCTGGGGGCAATCATCTTTTAAGCAAAAGACCTGAGCAATTTGCTCCAAACATTTGGCCGGCTTACTATTCCAAAGCAAAAGGTTGTGAAATTTGGGATCTTGAAAATAATAAATATAAAGACATGTCTATTATGGGTATCGGAACAAATATTCTTGGTTACAGCAACGAAGAAATAGATCGTGAAGTAATTAAAAGTTTGCAGAACGGAAATATGTCAACTCTAAATTGTCCAGAAGAAGTTTATTTAGCAGAACGACTACTAGAAATAAATGAATGGGCTGGCATGGTTAGATTTGCTAGGACAGGGGGAGAAGCAAATGCTATTGCGATCAGAATTGCAAGAGCAGCATCTTCAAGGAGTAAAGTTGCAATCTGTGGCTATCATGGATGGCATGATTGGTATTTATCAGCAAACCTTCAAAGTGAGAAAAATCTTGGGAATCATCACCTAAAAGGTTTTTATACCGCTGGTGTTCCTAAAGAGCTCGAAGGAACTGCTTTAACCTTTAAATATAACAATTTCCATGAACTTGAAAAAATTGTGTCAGAAAATGACATTGGCATCATCAAGATGGAAGTAATGAGAAATGAAGAGCCCAAAGATAATTTTCTTCAAAAAGTAAGAAAGCTCGCAACTGAGAAAAATATTGTATTAATTTTTGACGAATGTACTTCAGGATTCAGAGAAACTTTCGGAGGGTTATATAAAAAATATGACGTTCAACCAGATATGGCAATGTTTGGTAAAGCAATGGGAAATGGCTACGCAATTACTGGTGTTGTAGGAAAAAAAGAGATAATGGATCATGTTCAAGATACATTCATTAGTAGCACTTTTTGGACTGAAAGAGCTGGTCCGACTGCTGCTTTAAAAACTCTTGAGGTGATGGAAAGAGAAAGAAGTTGGGAATATATATCCGAGCTGGGAAAATACATCAAAGACTCATGGAAAGACATCGCGAAAAGAAATGAATTGGATATAGATATTTTTGGATTGTCCTCAATCACTAAATATACTTTGAAAACAAAGAATGATTTTATTAAATATAAAACTCTTATCGCTCAAGAAATGCTTAAAAGAGGTTTCTTAGCAACGAACTCTGTCTATGTTTCTTTAGCCCATGACAAGAAATTAGTCGATGAGTACATTGATAGCCTAAATGAAGTATTCGGAATGATTAGTAAGTGTGAAGACACCGATTTAGATATTAACGAGCTTTTGGATGATGAAGTATGTCACGTTGATTTCACTCGACTTAATTAATGAAAAAAACTTTATTTCTGACTAATTTTGATCAGAGAATTGGGTTTGGACATCTTTCTAGATGTTCTTCGATCGCAAGAGAATTAAAGTTTCATGGCCATAAAGCTTTTTTGCTTACTAGAGAATCTTCAATCCAAGAAAACTCTCTCTTGTCGGCATTTGATTCACTGTACTATTATGATTGCAAAAGTTTTTTCCAAAAGTTAAATCATTTAAATCAAAAGTTCTCCTTTTCAAATATTGTAATCGATGACTATGCGATTAACCATAATGAAATCTTAGAAAGATTGCGTAAGCAGGTTGATATAGTTCGTTTTAACTTAAATCCTGAAATTGAAGACAAGACTTCAACTATTATTAATTACTCTCCGGTTTATCAAAACGATAAATCGAAGCATTTACTAGGTAAAGATTTTATAGTTATTGATGAAAAATTCCATCATCTGAAGAAAAAAATTAAAAATGAAGTTTTAGTATTTTTTGGTGGAGGAGGAGATAGCTCAGCACTAAAAAAATTTCACGAATACTTAGAATTCTTGAGCCAAAAAATTGCTAGAGTAAACATTGCCATTACTTCTTCTTATAAAAACAAGAATGAAATAATCAATACATATAGCAAAAAAAATAAATTTAATGTTCTACTAAATTCAAAGTCATTTGCATCTACTTTAAACAATTCAAAATTTTCCTTTATTAGTGGTGGAACAATAAGTTATGAATCTGCATTTTTACAAACACCAATGCAAATTGTATCTGTAGCAGAAAATCAATCTAAACAATCTATTTCTTGGCATGAAAACGGAAATGCAAAATATCTTGGAAGCATTCAATCAGTTGATTCAAATGCACTAAAAGAATCTTATGAAAGCTTCTTTAGCACTAATGACCTAATTACATCTTGGTACGCAAAAAGAAAAATTTTCATAGATGGTTTAGGTGTAAAAAGAATTGTTGAAATTTTAGTCTAGCAATAAAATGGAAATAAATATCACCAGTCCAAGGTTGAATTATAGAGAGTTAGAAATCGAAGATTCAGATTTAATTCTCAAATGGAGGAACAGTTTGCGGTTGCAAAAAGCCAGCCATGAAAGAAAAAGATTTAGAATTCGTGAGCATCAAGATTGGTTTTTCAAAACCAGAAAAACAAGAAAAGATATAATTTTTTCTGAAACTAAAAATGATTTACCAATCGGAATGATTTCTTTGGAAAAAGATAAACATCAAGGTTTTTCAGGAAATTGTTTCGAGTTAAGTAAATTTATAGGAGAAGAAAATTTTACAGGCAAAGGTCTAGCATTTGAGGCAACTAATGCAGTTTTGAATTATTTTAAGAAAAATGAAAAAGTTGATTTTTTCTTTGCAATAACTAGATCGGATAATTTTTCAAATATTAAACTGAATAAAAAAGTAGGCTTTGAAATTGCAGCTTTTCCTGATTATCTAAAGTATGATCCATCAGAGTGGATATTTATGAAAATGATAATAAAATGAAAATTAAAAATAGAAAGATCTCTCAAAGCGAAAAACCATTTATTATTGCTGAATTGTCTGCAAATCATAATAAGTCACTAGATAAAGCATTGACTTTGGTAAAGAAGGCGGCTGAAGCAAATGCAGACGCTATAAAGTTACAGACTTATACTGCAGATACCATGACATTCAATTTAGATTCTGATCAATTTATGATCAGGGATAAGTCTTCGCCCTGGAACGGCAGGCATATGTATGAATTGTACCAAGAGGCGCATACACCTTGGGAATGGCACGAAGAAATTTTTAATTATGCAAACAATCTGAACCTTCTAGCTTTTAGCTCACCATTTGATGATACTGCTGTTGATTTTCTTGAAGAATTGAACGTGCCTGCTTATAAAATTGCTTCTTTTGAATGTGTTGACACACAGTTAATTAAAAAAGTGGCAAAAACTGGAAAGCCATTAATAATATCAACGGGAATGGCTAACAAGCAAGAAATAGCAGAGGCTGTTCAAGTCGCAAGAAAGAATGGATGCGAGGAACTCTCTTTGCTGAAATGCACAAGTAACTACCCGGCAAGCCCTAAAAATACAAATATTTCTTCCATTCCTGTTATGAGAGATCTGCATGATTGTCAGGTCGGTTTATCTGATCATACAATGGGTTTTGGTGTTGCGTGTGCCGCTATTAGTTATGGGGCAACAATTATTGAAAAACACTTAACACTTGATCGGTCTGAAGGTGGGGTGGATTCCGGTTTTTCTACGGAGCCAGATGAATTCAGCATGTTGGTTTCCGAAGTTCATAAAGCCTGGGAAGCAAAAGGAGAGATCTTCTTCGGTGAAACGGAGTCTGAAAAGAATTCAAGAAAAAGAAGAAGATCTTTGTATTTTTCTGAGGATATATCATCGGGAGAAATATTGTCTGCAAGGCATATTAAAAGAGTAAGACCAGGTTATGGTCTAGAGCCGAAGCATTTTGACGAAATCATAGGCAAAAAGCTTAAAAGATCGGTAAAAATGGGTCAACCTATAACATGGAATGACATTGAATAAGTTTAATTCTTATGAAGAAATATTGTTTTTTTATGACCGAAGCTCCACACTGGTTCGATGTTGCCTTAGAATTGAAAAACGAGGGTTTAGCTGAGCCAATTCTCTGGCTTGGCGATGATAGACATTTCGATCGAGCAAAAAACGTGTTCGGGGAAAATGTTGTAGAAATGCTGACATTCGTGCACAGGCCTTATGATTTAAAAAATATTCAATATTTGGGAGAGAATATTGGTTTTTTACAATCTGAAAATTATTTAAGAGCAAAGGATAAGTGTTTTAAAATGATGGACAGATTAGATCTTTACGGCACTTTCTCACGGATTGATAGAGAAGTTTATTTTCATCAGATCATAATTTGGACATTAAAGAAATTCTCCAAGGATGTACCAGACTTTCTTCTAATGGCAGAAGCTCCTCACTCCCATGCACAATATTTAATTTACGAAATCTGTCTTTTTCTTAAGATTCCAACATATAAGTTTAATAGGTGGACTCTAGCTCCTTTATTATTTCTTCAAGATGCTGAGACAAATAAGATTTTAAAGAAAGAGAGGCCTATAAAAAGTTTTTTAAATCAAAAAATGAAAAAAATAATACTAGATTATGTAGATGATGTTTATACGAAGAAAGATAAATACGAAATATCTTACATGAGAATTCATAAGCAAAAGCACAAATTTCCTAATAATATCAAAAGAGTCTTTAAAGAAGATCTCCCCGAGATTTTTTTTGATATTAAGCACAATATAGCTAACAAGATCAAAGGTAGATGGACCTCAATTAACGCTTATGAGTTATCTTTTTTTACACGCTTAAAAATACAGAAAATAAGGGCTAAAAATTTAAGAAATCAGCATAAAAAAAATGTAGAAAATCATATTAACTCAAAACCATACGTATATTTTGCTCTTCATTATGAGCACGAAAGAAGCACAAATCCCGACGGAGGAGACTTTCATGACCAGTTTAAAGCTATTCAATGTCTTAGAAAAATGTTACCTGAGACTATTGGCATTGTAGTTAAAGAGCATCCCTCCCAATTTTTAGTAAAAGGAAGAGGTTCTCGAGGCAGAAGTCCACTGTTTTATAATCTTATTAAAAATACAAAAGGACTAAGCATAGTTGATGTAAATGAAAATTCTGTTCGGCTTATTCAAGATTCATTATTCATATCAACTATTTCGGGAACGGTTGCATTAGAAGCTTCTATATTGGGAAAAAAATCTATAACATTCGGTTCAACCTGGTTTCCTAATTGTCCAAATACTTTCGAATGGAATGAGAATTTGAATTATCACGATATCATTGAAAAAAAAGTTAATAGTTTAGAGATGGTTAAAAATTATTTGATAAATCATCAAAGAGATTATGCTGTGGTTGGATGTCAGAATGGAAGTGTAATGAGAAGATTTTCAGATCTTATTAATTCAGAATTTAAGCAAGAGGAAAAAGATGGTGTAAAGGCTTTAATTCAATTATTAATCAAGTCCTATGGATAATACTTGTTCTCATAAATTGCCTGTTCTATCAATTGGAACCGCAAATTTTGCAGACTTATACGGTACTTATAAAAAGACAAGAATAGATAAAGATCAACTTGAAGATTTTTTAGATAAAGCTTGGGATTTAGGCTTTAGGAGTATAGATACTGCTATGAATTATAAAGGAGCTTATGAAAACTTATCTAATCTTAAAAATTTTATTTCACATAATTGGAACGTCACAACAAAATTACCGAAACTTGATAGCGGCTTAAAGGAGGAAGAAATATTTTCTAACGTAAGTTCATTAATTCAAGAATCACTCGATAAGCTTAAAGCTGAAAAGATCCATACAGTCCTTATCCATGACCCATGGGTTGAGTCAAAGCCAAAAGAATTAAAATCTATACTTCAAGCCTTAGACTCTGCTTATCATAAAGGATTTATTGATCATTATGGTTTATCGGCATATTCGCCGATTTCAAATACTTTATTAAATAGATATTTGTTTGAAGGGAAGAAATTCATTATTCAAGGGCCTTTGAATATTTTTGATAGAAGAATGGAAGATTATGTTCTAAAAAAAAATAATAATATTGCATTTGAAGCAAGATCAATATTTCTTCAAGGAATGTTACTCGACTTTGATATTTTTAAAAAATATTTGGGAGATGGCGATGAAATAAATCAATTTCAAAGATGGTTAGATTCAAATAATATTAATCCACTTCAAGCTTGTATTTCCTATGCAAAATTTTCTAAAGCTGAAAAAATTATAATAGGATTTAGTAACATTCTGGAACTTCAAACCTTTAGTGAAATTTTTCAAAAGATAGATAATTATCATCCGCCAGTTTTTTGTACTAGTGAAAAAATACTTAATCCAATAAATTGGAGCAATTAATTGATAATAAAAGAGGGACTAAATTTTAAATCTCAAAAGCTCGAATACCGACACCTTAACATTCAGGATGCAACTGATGAATATGTTTCATGGTTTGAAAACGAAGATACGAAGAAGTTTATTCTTGGAGCAAGTAATTTCACAAATAAAGAAAAATTATCAGAATATATTAATATGCATAACAACAAAGAAGATAGCATCTTAATAGGAGTATTTAGAAAAGGGATCCATATAGGAAATATAAAATATGAACCAATAAATTTTTACGCGAAAACTGCTTGGCTAGGCATCTTGATAGGTCGAAAAGAAAATAGAAGTAAAGGATTCGGCGCTGAAATTATTCATGCCACAACAAAAATATTAAGAGATCAACTTGGTATCAGGACAATTAGACTAGGTGTAAATGTTTCAAATAAAGTTGCTATGAAGTCATATGAAAAAATAGGCTTCAGGAAAATAAAAACAAATGATAAGTCTAATACAATGGAATTAGAAATTTAGAATATAAAGATCAAAAGATATAAAAAACTTTTATGATTATTGGGGCAATTATTTTTTCCAGATTTTCTTCTAAGAGACTCCCTGGAAAAGCTTTAGTAAAAATTCATGGAAGAGAGTTGCTAGGAAGAGTTATAGATAGATCTAAATTAATAAAAAATATAGATGGGATTATTGTCGCAACATCTTTAGAGAGCGAAGATGATGCAATTGCTGAATATGCAATAAAGGAAAATATCCAAATATTTCGTGGTAGTTTAAATAATGTAGCTCATCGAGCTTTGTCGGCAGCCAAAAAATATAATTTTGATTCTTTCGTAAGAATTTGTGGAGACAGACCTTTCATGGAACCAGAAATCATCAGTGATCTTGTGAAGACACAAGAAAATTTAAATCTGGATCTTGTCACAACAGCTTTTCCGAGAACTTTGCCAAAAGGCTTAACAGTAGAGATTATAAAAACAGCCGCACTTGAAAAGGCGATACCCTTAATAGACAACTCCTCACAGAAAGAGCATGTGACAAGTTATTTTTATGAAAATTCTAAAGACTTTGCCATAAAAAATATTGATCCTCTTCTTAATTTTGATTTTAAAGATATAAATTTATGTTTAGACAATGAAGATGATCTATTAAGATCTGAGTGGATGGCTAGTCACTTAGATAATAAAGGAAATCATTATGCTAATATTACTAGTTTAATTAGGTTAGCTAAAGAGTGGAAAAAATAAATTTCTGGGAAAGGTAATTGATCATTTTAGGTATTCACGATGGTCATAATGCTAGTGCAAGTTTAATTGTAGATGGAAAGTTAATTTGTGCTTTAGGAGAAGAGAGACTATCGAAAGGAAAGCATCATTATGGTTATCCATCCATGGCAATTCAAACTGTTCTAGAAACTGCTAAAGTCAAAGCAAAAGATGTAGATCACGTTGCGATGTCTACAAAAACTCTCCCACCTGCTTACTTTTATACCAGACGAAATTCAACATTCTCAATAGATGATTTTTGGAAAGAGCAAAAGGAATATTGGTATCCAAAATTATATTTAGGAAAAAATCCTAGTTATATGGATCTATTTGCCGAAAGAATTGACATGAGAAATTTTCCGTATGATGAATCTCTAATTGAAAATGAGAAAGATCATCAGGGAATGTGGAAAGCTAGAACAAAACATCTATCAGAAACACTGGATATAGATGAGGAAATTATTTCTGGATACGATCATCATAACTGCCATGCTTATTACGCTTATGCAATTTGTCCATATAGAAATGAATCAGTCCTTGTCTTCACCATGGATGGTGGAGGAGACAATACTAATGGAACAGTCTCAATTGGAGAACATGGAAAATTATTGAACGAAATTTCTAGATCATCTAATTGCAATATTGGAAGAATGTACCGTTACGCTACTTTATTATTGGGCATGCGTCCTGCTGATCATGAATATAAATTGATGGGTTTAGCAGCTTACAATAATGAGAAATACGGAAAGAAAGCTTATGATATTTATGCAGAAACACTTCAAGTAGACGGCCTTGAATTTAAATATAAAAAAGAAATAAAAGATCATTTTTTTTATTTCAAGGAGAAGCTCGAAGGTCAACGATTCGATGCAATTGCTTATGGTATTCAAAAAAGATGCGAGGACTTGTTAGTTGACTGGATTTTCAATGGCGTTGAACAAACAGGAATTGGTAATTTGGTTTTGTCGGGGGGAGTAGCTCAAAATATTAAAGCTAATAAACTAATTTCGGAGCTAGAAAACGTTAAACAACTTTTTGTACCTCCTGGACCGGGGGACGAGTCTATATCTATAGGTGCAGCTTATTTAGAACTTTTTAATCAAGGGGCGTCAATTAATGAAGTCGAGTCTCCATCTCATGGCTACTTTGGACCTAGATTTCAAGAAAGCGAAGTTAAAAAAGCGATTAAAGTTCTTGATAAAAAAGAATATACAGTTAACAAAACAACAGATGAAGAGGTAGCAAAATTATTAGCTCAAGGAGATGTTGTTGCAAGGTTTAGTACCGAAAGTATGGAATTCGGTGCCCGTGCACTCGGAAACAGGTCAATTATAGCTGATCCAAGAAGACCTGATGTTATTCATCACATAAATAAACTAGTGAAAATGAGAGACTTTTGGATGCCATTTGCTCCAAGTATATTAGCGGAAAGGGAGCAGGATTATATGATAAATCCAAAAGGGATTGATGGAAGATTTATGGCTGTTGGTTTTGATTCATCTGAACTAGCTAAAGAACATATTCCTGCAGGACTTCATCCATTTGATAAGACAGCTAGACCTCAAATTGTTCATAAAGAGGATAATCCAAGATACCACTCTTTGATTAAAGCATTTGAGGATCACACAGGAGTTGGTGCAGTTATGAACACTTCATTTAATATTCATGGCGAACCAATAGTTGGAACACCAGAACAAGCAATCGACACCTTCATGAGATGTGGACTTCATCATTTGTTAATAGGTGATATTTTAATAAGCAAATCAAACTAAAAATTTATGAGATAATTTATTATGTTATTTATTGCAGAAATTGGTATGAACCATAATGGTAACTTGGATCTTTGTGCCGAATTAATCCGACAAGCAAAGTGGTCGGGAGCAGATATAGCCAAATTTCAACTAGGATGGAGATCGGGCAAAGATGAGATTAATCATATTTCTTCAGAATCTTTAAAAAAAATTGTTTCTATTTGTGACTATTATGATATTGAATTTATGACTTCAATAATCTCTGAAGAAGCTCTCAAACTTTCCGAAGCAGTCCAAAACAAACGCTATAAAATTGCCAGTAGAACCGTAAAAGATAATCCAGATTTAGCTAGGAAAATCCTAAGTTTAGGAAGACCTACTTTTGTTTCACTTGGGATGTGGGAAGAGGACGAATTGCCCTTCGGCGAATTTGATAACGTAACGTATTTTTGGTGCAAATCATTATATCCAGCATATCCTTGGAATCTCACTGATATGCCAAAAATATTTAATAATCCAAAAATCCCGGGATTTTCTGATCATAGTATTGGAATAGAAATACCGCTTACAGCTATTTCAAGAGGTGCAACTATAATTGAGAAGCACTTCACATTAGACAAGTCCGATACAAGCATAAGAGATCATGCATTAAGTGCGACACCTGATGAATTTAGAATGATGGTAAATCTCGGTAGAAATATATTTAGAAATAATTCTATTGGAGTCTAGCAAGTTTTTAAATGTCTTCAGATCCATTAGTTACTATCTATATCCCATGTAGAAATTATGGTCGTTTTTTAAAACAATCTGTTGAAAGTGTCTTGTATCAGTTATATGAAAATTGGGAACTTATCTTAATTGATGAAGCTTCTGAAGATGACACTAGTAAAATTTCAAAGAATTTTTTAAAGAAATATCCTGAAAAAATAAAGTTTATTAAGAATGATAAACCCATGGGCCTGCAAAAGTTAGCTAATCATATTTTAAAAATTGCTAATGGAAAATATATGATGAGATTAGATGCAGATGATTGGATGGATGAAGGTGCATTACTAATAATGGTAAAAAAACTAGAGGCATCAAAAAAAGCCGGTTTAATTTACGGTAATTATTACTATGCTAATAGTGAGGGAAAAATTATTGGTATTGAGATGCGAGAAGCCCTAGATGACGATCGGCCTAGAAGCCAGTTGCCGCCCCATGGAGCATGTACTCTTTTTAGAACGAGAGCTTTGAAAAGTGTTGGGGGTTATTCAGAAGAAGTTAATGCTCAAGACGGATGGGACTTGTGGTACAAGCTTGCAGATAGGATAGGTGCTATTAGCGTTCGATCGCCTATTTTTTATTATAGACAGCACGATAAATCTATGAGCAAAGATAATGAAAAACTTATATCTGCTAGATCAAAAATTTTTGAACAAGCTGCCAAGAAACTTGAGGGTGATTATAAACCAACCGTTGTTGCTGTAATACCCGTAAAAGAATCTTACCCAGATTTTGAAGGCGTGCCCTTTCAGGAGGTTTACGGGAAGTCATTACTGGAAAATGCGATTCTTTCTGCCTCAAAGTCTGAGAAAATTGATTCTATAATCGTTTCCTCAGAGAGTAAAAAAGTTTTAAACTTTTCTCAGAAATTAGAGACAGACGGAAAAGTTCCTAAACATTACAGACTATTAAGAAAAGAAAAAAAAATTAGTAAAAATTCACAATCTATTCCTATAAGAGATTTCATGTTTCTTGCTGGTGAATTTTATAAAGACAAAATTGGTTCTTATCCAGACGTGACAATTTATCTCAGTATGCACGCAGTTAATAGAAGAACTGATCATATCGACAAAGCTTTGAATGTTTTGAGAATTAACGAAAGCGATAGTGTCGTTTCGGTTCAAGAAGAAAGAGAGCCGATGTTTGGATATAGTAAAGAAGGCTTAAACTTAATTAATCCTGGAAGATTTAAAGACTTAGCTTATCAAGATGAGAGATTATATAAATTTAATGGTTGTCTTATTGCCACTTGGTGGGAAGTTTTACAAACGCACGGTCTATTTGGAGAAAAAATTTCATTTATTGAAATGTCATACGAAGATAGCTTTCAAATAAAATCTAAATCAATGCTAAATTATATTAAGGCCTAAGGCCGCTGAAAATTTTTAGTAAATGATTAACAACCAAGAAGAAAATATCTCTGTCTTTAAAAAAGCAGTTGATGATGATTTTTTACATGTTTTTCTTGTGAATAATCCAATTACAGTTTTAGTCGCGAGACTAATCATAGATTCTTTTAAAATTGATCAATCGAATATTATGATTGTGTCGATCAGAAACACTAATACAAAGATTTTAAGTAGTAGACCGATTTATAACCGTATAAATTTTATGGATAAAATATTTATAAAATTTCTTGATCTCAAACCATTAAGTAAAAAGCTTCTTGCTGAAATAGAAAAAAAAGGAAAACATTTTTTATTATATTGTTCCTGGGCTTATGATGAAAAGCAAACAAATACTTCAGGCATTTCGAACATAAGTTCCCATCCGTCTATAGAGAAATTAATTAACTCAAAACTTTGCATGGGCCATTCATATATTGAAGAAGGACAAGCTTCTTATAGGTCATCTAAGCCATATTTGCCAAGTGAGAAGAATTTTTATCACCAAAAATACTTAGAAAAAATTAAGAACTTTGCAGATGACGAAGATAGGCTAAAAGCTCGGCTATATTATAGGAATGATGCTCTTGCTTTTTTTGGACTTTTAGACGATGTTTTTCCTAAGGTAGAAATTGAAAAAAAAATTATCTTTTCAAATCACGGTGATTTAAAAAAATATTATAGACCTCAACTAAAAGGAATTGAATCAATAGGTATTACTTGCGCAACTAGAAGAATAACAGAAGAAAAATGGGAACATATGCTTTCAATTCTTATCGAGAATATAAATGGTCGAGGTGCGATAAAATTACATCCAAGTTTTGTTAACGAAGAATCTAAGAGAAACAAACTAAAACAACTCTTTGAAAAGTTAGCTCCAAACTCGATTCACCTGTGTAATGATGACATAAATATTGAGCTTGAGATGTTATATGAGCCTAAAAAATTAATAGGTTCACGTACCTCATTAAAAAAATATGCAGAAGCATTTGGTTCGAAATTTTTAGAAGTGGATTTGTATTGAATTTTTAAAGATGAGAATTAATGTTTCTAGAACTTCTCTACAAAATATAGCCCTATATTTTTATTTTTTTTCTATAAGCTTTGAGAGCGTTAATTTCTATGGATACGGATCAACATCCTTCTTTGCCGGCTTAATATATTTAATTTTGATTTCTCCCAGTGTCAAAATATTCACAGTTTTAAATGAAAATCTGAAATTCTTTTCCCCATTAGTTCTATTTTTTGTTTGGCTTATCTTTATAAGTCTTATCAATATAAATTCTTTTTCGTCCAGATTTTTTGATCTTGCTTTTTTCTTAAATATTTTAATCTTCTTTACAATGGTAAATCATGCCAACAAAGACAAATTAGCTCTTGAAAAAGGATTTTTCTTCTTTGCAATAGGTTCCATTATAGCTGCTACTCTTTTATTTCTAGGAATTGGCGTTGACGAAAGTGATGAAGGTTTGCGAGCAGGAAGGCAAACTTTTTTTAATTCCGGACCAAATGAATTTGGAATTAAATTAGTAACCGGCGCAGCAGTAATTATTGCAATACTTATTCAGGATAATCTGAAACTGGGAAGATATAGATATCTGCTAGCACTTTTTTTACCAATTATTCTCAGCGGAATATTAAATACCGCTTCTAGAACCGCTATATTATGTTTGCTTTTGCTTCCGTTAACTTGGATGTTTTTCAGAGTATTAAAATCAAAATACAAATTTTATGCCTTATTTTCTGGTTTATTTTTTGTCTTTATTTCACTTATCCCAGTCGGATTTTTTATACTCCAAAATCAGATAGTTTTAGATAGAATTGAATACACTAGTGTTGCAAATAGTGATTTTGAAGAACTTGGAAGGTTTTTTCTCTGGTTAGGATTTTATAATCTTCTATTTGAAAACCTCATTTTTGGCAACGGTCTTTCTGGATTTGATTTGATAACTTTTAAGTACTTCGGTTTTATAGAGAGCCCCCATAATATTTTTCTAGAAATAATCCTATATACCGGTTTAATTGGATTAACGATTTACTTTATCTTTTTCTTTAGAACAATTTATGCTTCTTATAGACTATTTAAAGATTTTCAAATGTTATTACCTATACTTTTACTGCCAACGATTTTTGCATATTCTATGGCTCTGCAAGCTTTAACTGAAAAAATATGTTGGGTAGTCTTTGCTTATATTGTTGGAACTTATTTAATAAAAAAACCTTTAGGTTTAAAAAATTACAATGAAAGTATTAATAGTAATTGACTCTTTAGCTAGTGGGGGAGCACAAAAACTTAAACTTGAACTTGCACGAGGACTAGTTAAAAAGGGTCATGGAGTAGAATTATTTATTTATGATTCAAATTATCAGTTTTTCGAGTCGGAATTCATCAAAGCTGGAATAAAGATTCATGTTTCTGAAAGGAAATCTATAGGCTTCTCTTTAAAGGTTTTAAAAGAATTAAGGACGCTTTTAAAAGTTGGAAAGTATGATGGAATATTAAGTTCTCTTCACGCGCCAAGCATCTATGCGGCATTTTCAAAAATAGGCATTAGAGGACCAAAACTTATTGTTTGTGAAGAAAGTTCGTCTAAGGCACCGGTGTCATTTTTTAAAAAAGTATTTTTTTATTTCGCAACCATAATAGCCGATTACATTGTTGCAAATAGTTTTGCCGAAGCAAAAGAATTGAAGAAGCTACCCTTGAGGTCAGGAAAAATTAAAACCATTTGGAACGGATTAGATCTTGATTTAATTCCTTTCAGTCCAAATTTTCGTGTACATGAAGAAAATATAAAAAATTTATTGGTTATTGGAAGAGTCGCCTATCCAAAAAATGGGTTAAATATTATGAAAGCCATAAAATTATTTTTGAAGAGAAATGGTTGGGCACCAAACTTAAATTGGGTTGGAAGAAGGGATACAGACTTAAGATCTTTAAAAGATAAAAAAACTGGAAAAATTCAAAAAGAAATGAATGAATTTTTAAATGAAAATCCTGATGTTGCATCTTTGTGGAAATGGTTAGGAAATGTAGATGATATTTTTAAGCAATTTAAACAAGCAGATGCTTTGCTTGCCGCAAGCCTTTATGAGGGACTTCCGGTTGTAATATGCGAGGCCATGTTGACAGGATGTTTTGTTATCGCATCAGATGTTTGCGATCATCCACTTTTAATCGATGAGAGTAAGAGAGGACTTTTATGTGATCCACAATCTCCCGAATCAATTTGTCAAGCAATTGAAATCTTTAATGATATGAAAGTAGAAATAAGAAATGAAACTATAAATGAGGCAAGAAAGTTTGCTGAAAATAATTTTAATATAGAAAAAATGGTTAGCTCATATGAATTTTTGCTGAATAAGAAGTCAGATATACTAATAAATTGAGCAAATTGTTTATGAAAGAAAAAGCAAGAATAGGTTTAATAATAGATAACAAAGATCAATCTGGGCAACTCAAAGAGCTAATAGAGATGTCGAGAGAATCTGATGTTTACGAAATCAGCCATTTGATTGTTCAAAACTTTCCAAAAGCAAGCACAATTCAACTATTAAGAAAAAATGGGATTTTGAAATTTTTATCTATTTTATCTTTCAATTTCATTTCAATAATAGAAGAATTTTATATTAAAAGTAAATCACAGAACAAAAAATACTCAACATTCTTTGAAAAATACAAAATAGAAGAATTTGGATTGCCAATATTTAATGTTTATCCAAGAATTTCTCAAAGCGGTTTCATATTTAAATATTCCGATAAGGATTTAGAAAAAATTAAAATTGAAAAAATAGATATATTGGTTAGATGTGGTTCTGGTATTTTAAAAGGAGAAATATTGAATGTTTGCAAAAAAGGAATTATCTCTTTTCACCACGGAGACAATAAAGTAAATAGAGGAAGTCCGCCTGGATTTTGGGAAGTATTAGAGCGTCATAAAAGTACAGGATTTATCATCCAAATACTTACCGAAGAACTTGATGGAGGTGAAATATTATTCAAAGGCAATATCGCGACTTCAAATCTTTACACATTGAATAAAATAAAGCTTTATAGAAAATCAAATATTTTTATGCACAAGACTTTGGAAAGCCTTTTTAAAGAGCCAATAAAAAAAAGATTTTATGATAAACATCCATATTCTCATTTGCTTTATAAACTGCCAAGTCTAACAAACCAATTTAAGTATTTATTTATTACTGGATTAAGTTTAATAAAAAAATTAAAGAGAAAATTTTTTAGGAAATATAGTTGGGGGGTAGCTTATCAATTTGTAGATGATTGGAAGAACGCTACTCTTTGGAAGTCAAAAATTATAAAAAATCCACCTAATAGATTTCTTGCTGACCCTTTTATCATGACTAATGAAAATAAGCATTTTTGCTTTCTTGAGGATTATTCTTATAAATCAAAAAAAGGGGCAATATCGGTTTACGAAATAGAACCTTCTGGAGAAAAATTTCTTGGTATAGCACTGGAAGAAAACTTTCATTTATCTTATCCATTCTTATTAAAAGATGAAGGTATTCTTTATATGTGCCCAGAAACAAGCAAGGCAAGAGATATTAGAATTTACAAATGTTTAGATTTTCCACTTTGTTGGAAACTCGAAAAAGTATTAATGACTAACGTTGATGCAGCAGATACTTCTTTGTTTAAATTTGATTCCAAATGGTGGATGATGACAAATATAGATTCTTCAAATATTGGAGATCATGATTCCGAACTACATATTTTCAGCTCTGATGAATTATTATCAAATTCGTGGACTCCTCATGATTTAAATCCTGTGATTTTTGATTCCGAGAGAGCTAGAAATGGAGGCCTTATTATTCATAAAAACGAATTTTATAGGGTTTTTCAAAAACAAGGATTCGATCTTTACGGCGAGGCTTTTGGAGTTGCTAGAATAACTCTTCTAAATCAAGAAAAATATGAAGAGGAGATCAATTTTGAAATAACCCCAAATTTTATTAAAAACTCGATAGGCACGCATACATTAAATTATGATAATGGTTTGCTAGCTACAGATTTTTTTAATTTTGGCAGTGTGAAATGAATGGGCCAAAATTCCTAAAACACAAACTCATGCATCAAAGATAATTTATTAAAATTTATTTATAGTTATTTTAAAAATTCCATATGACTTACATAATCTCAAAAAATCCTTTCTCAGGAAAAGAATACAAAGAAAAAAAAAATAAATCTGAAAGGGGCAAGATTCAGAAATTCCTCAGAGAAAACAATTCAGATAAAGTTGTAGTTATACAAGGATTAGGGTACGTAGGTTCGGTAATGTCACTAGTATGTGCAAACTCTAATAAAAAAAATTATTCCGTCATAGGAGTAGATTTACCAACACCTGAGGCTCTATGGAAAATTAAATCTCTTAATGAGGGAATATTTCCCATAGAAGTCGAAGACCTCAAACTTCAAAAGGTTTTAAATAAAGTTAAAACAAGGGGTAATTTCTTAGCAACTTTTGATAATTTTGCTTATAAAAAAGCAGATATAATTCTTGTTGATATTGGCTTTGATTTAGAAATTAAATTCTCGAATGGAGATAAATCGTTAAATTACGAATTAAATGTAAAAAGTTTTTTGAATTCGCTACAGCCTATCGCAGACAATTGCAAAAAAGATGTGACAATCTTAATTGAAACCACATTACCTCCAGGCATGACTCAAAAAGCAATAATGCCTTTTTTTAAAAAAGCTTTAAAAAAAAGAGGTCTTTCTGACGAAAACTTCAAACTTGGACATTCACCAGAAAGAGTAATGCCAGGACCTGAGTATTTAGATTCCATTCAAAACTTTTATAGGGTATATGCAGGAGTAGATGAAGTAAGCGCGAATGAAATTGAGAAGTTTTTAAAATCAATAATTTCAACGAAAGATTATCCTTTAACTAGAGTTAGCGATACCAACTCTAGTGAAATGCTGAAGGTATTGGAAAATTCTTATAGGTCTATGAATATTGCTTTTATAGAAGAATGGGCAAGATTTTCAGAAGAAGCGGGAATTAACTTATTTGAAGTTATTGATGCCATAAAATTAAGACCTACTCACAATAACATGATGTATCCAGGCTTAGGAGTTGGGGGCTATTGTCTAACAAAAGATTCTTTAATAGCTGGATGGTCAAGAAAAAATTTTTTTAATTCAAATCTTTCTCTTTCGCTAAGCGAAAAAAGCATACTTATAAACAATAGAATGCCTGGAAAAGCCTTTAATTTTTTAAACTCTAAAATTGCTGAAAAGGTTTCGAATAAATCTATACTAATGTTGGGAGTTTCTTATAGGGGTGATATTGGTGATACAAGACAGACACCTGCCAGCTTATTTTATGAATTATGTAAAAAAAGTAAAAATGAAGTACTTCTTCATGATCCATTTGTTTCCTATTGGAAAGAAAAAAAACTAAAAATAAATCAGAATTTAGGAGAGGTTCTTACTCCAAGTGTTGATATTGTTGCTATAACTGCTGCTCATTCGTTTTATAGCTCGAAAAAGTTAATTAATCACTTAATTATAGTAAAACCGAAAATAATATTTGATACAGTAGGCATTCTCTCCAAGTTGAATATAAAGAGCTTAGAAAGAGTATCAAAAGTCCTTGTTTTAGGCAGAGGAGATCTGCTATGAAGAAAAAAAACATTTTAGTTCTTGGAGGAGCAGGATTTATTGGAGGAAATTTAGTAGCAGAAATTTCAAGGGATAGTGAAGCAAGAATTACAGTTGCTGATAGCTTTTTAAGAGGAAGAAATGATACCTTTTTTAAAGAATTGATTAAAAAAGAAAATATAGATTTCATTGAAGAGGATTTTACGAATCCAAAGTCTTTTGAATTACTAAGAAAAGACTATGATCAGTTTTACATGTTAGCTTCTTTGGTAGGAGTGAAAAATTCTGTTGAAAATCCTCATGAAATTATAAGAATAAATACTTCTCTGATTCTGAACTCTCTCAATTGGCTGGCTAATTCAAAAATAAAAAAAGTTTTGTTCTCTTCAACTAGTGAGAATTATTCTGGAACTGTAGAATCCTTCAATTATAAAGTTCCAACTCCAGAAGAAGTTCCTCTTACAATATCAGATATTTCAAACTCTAGGAGCGCTTATGCCGTGACTAAAATATTGGGAGAATCTGGATTTTTAAATTTCTCTCATATTTTTAATTTTGAGTGCACTATTGTCAGATATCACAATGTCTTTGGTCCAAGAATGGGCTTTCAGCATGTCATTCCAAATTTGGTTAAAAGATTTTTGATAGATGAGGAGCGCCCTTTTAAAATTTATGGAGGCAACCACACTAGGTCGTTTTGCTATATCTCTGATGCTATCAACGCAACTTTACTTGCAATGAATAGTAATATTTCAAATAAACAAATTTACAATATAGGAAATAACGAGGAAATTACTATTGATTCATTAGTAAAAGAAATAGGAAATTACTTTGAATACAAAGATAGTTATTTAGATAAAAAACCTTTTTTAGGATCAGTAAGTCGAAGATGTCCTGACATATCAAAAGCACAAAAAGATTTGTCTTTTCATCCAGTTATTCATTGGAAAGATGGATTAATTGAAACTCTTAAATGGTACGAAAATTTTTATAAAGAAGGGGGCAAGGAAAATGGATTTGCGTAATAAAAAAGTTTTCGTTACTGGCGCCGGAGGCTTTATAGGCAGTCACTTATGTTCTCAACTTCTTGCAAATGGCGCAAATGTTACTGCAATGCTTCACTACAATTCTAAAAGCGATTGGTCAAATTTAGAATTTCTTAAGAAATCCGAAAGAAAGTCTTTGAATATTGTTAAAGGAAATGTAGAAGATGCTGGGTTTATAAACAAAATGACAAAAGGGCATGATGTTATCTTTCATTTAGCTGCATTAATAGGTATTCCATATAGTTATGAAGCGCCTATGAGTTATGTTAATACAAATGTCATTGGAACGCTTAATGTTTTAGAAGCAACTAGATTAAATAATGTTTCTTTGCTAGTAAACACTTCTACTTCAGAAACTTATGGCTCAGCAATTTATACTCCAATAGATGAAATACATCCTTTGCAAGGACAATCTCCTTATTCCGCAACTAAGATTGCCGCAGATAAGTTAGTAGAAAGTTATTATAATTCTTTTGATTTGCCTGTCATAAACATTAGACCTTTTAATGCTTTTGGGCCGAGACAATCTGCAAGAGCAGTTATACCTACAATTATTTCTCAACTTTTGACAAAAAATAAATTATATTTAGGCGATTTATCACCGATAAGAGATTTTACTTTTGTTGAGGATACAGCTAGAGGTTTTGTTTTGGCTGCAAAAGAAAATAAAAATGTAGGTGAAGTTATAAATCTTGGATATGGTCGAGGCATTTCAGTAGGAGATATAGCAAATTTGATTATTGAAATAATGGACTCAAAAAAAAATATTTATATTGATAAAAAAAGAATAAGACCAGAGAAAAGCGAAGTGTTACATCTTATCAGTGACAATCAAAAAGCTAGAGAATTATTAGGCTGGGAACCAAAAATTTCTCTAAAAAAAGGACTAGAAAAAACAATAAATTTTATTTCATCAAATGTAGATTTGTTTAAATCGGATACCTATAACATTTAAATGCAAGCTTTAATTTTGGCAGGAGGCAAAGGAACAAGGTTATTGCCTTATACGGCAAAAGTTCCAAAACCTCTTATGCCTATAGGAGATATGCCTATATTAGAAATTTTAATTAAACAACTTAAAAATCAAGGCTTTGACTCAATTCTGTTAGCAGTAGGATATCTGAATCATATGATAGAAGCTTATTTTGGAGACGGATCAAAATATGGCATAAAGATAAAGTATTCTTTAGAAAAAAAACCCTTAGGAACAGCCGGGCCAATCGGCTTGTTAATTGATGAATTAGAGGAAGATTTTATTGTTTTGAATGGAGACTTATTAACAGATGTAAGCTTTTCAAAAATTTTTGTTGAACACAAAAAGAAAAAAGCTGATGCAACTATTTCTTCTTATCAAAGGGAAGTAAATGTTGATTTTGGTGTATTAGAAATAAATAAAGAGTCACTTCTTCAAGATTATAAAGAAAAACCAGTTTTGGATTACCTTGTAAGCATGGGCATAAATGTGTTCAACAAAAATTCAATTATTAAACTTATAAAACCTAACGAATATTTAGACATACCCGATTTAATGATGTTATTGATTAAAAATAAACAAAAAGTTTTTTGTTTCAGTCAAAAATGTGAATGGCTTGATATTGGAAGAGTCGAAGATTATTCAAGAGCGGTAAAAAGTTTCGAAAAAAATAAAAAGATTTATCTACCTTGAAAACTGAAAAAGTTCTAATTACAGGCGCCGGAGGATTTATAGGAACTCACCTAGAAAGCTTTTTAAAATTAAAAAACTTAAACACCTTTACTCTTGGCACAAAAAGACTTAATGACACAAATCATTTTGTATTAAAGAATTTAGAAGACCTTTCTTCTATAAAAGAAACCTTGAAAATAATTAAACCAGATTATTTTTTCCACTTAGCAGGCAGTACTGATACTTCTAATCCTTTAGAAATATTTAAAATTAATACACTTTTTTGTAGAAATATTCTTGATGCCATACAAGAGATCGATTCGGAAAATAAAATAAAAGTAATGATAGTCGGATCATCTGCAGAATATGGATTGATTGAGGAAAATGAAAACCCTGTTCATGAAAACAAAGTGCCCAAGCCTTCAAGCCTCTATGGTATAAGCAAATTAGCACAGACTCATATTGCAGAATCTCATTTTGGTAAAGATAAAAAAATTACAATTGTGAGACCTTTCAATATATTAGGAGTTGGCATGCCTAAAAACTTTGCAGTTAAAAATTTTTTAAATCAAATAAAAAAACTTGATAATAAAGAAACTATCAAAACTGGAAATCTCGAAACTCAAAGAGATTTCATCGATGTTAGAGACGCAGTTATTCTTATGTGGGAAATTATTAATAATAAAAAATCATATGGGAAAGTAATTAATTTGTGTTCAGGAAGACCAATAGAAATAAGAGAAATTTTGTCTTTTCTTCTTGAAGAAAGTAAAAAAGATCTAAATATTTTATCTATAAAAGACTCGTTGAGAAAAGATGATTCTAGATTACATTACGGAGATAATAGTTTGCTTTGTGAAATTGTTGGTGAATATGACTTTATTCCTTGGAAAGAGTCCATAAGAAATATTTTAAAAAATGAATAAGCCGACTTTATTGATTGTCGGAGCTTTCAGTGTAAAAAATAGATCTATTTATGGGGGTATTCTAAAATCATGTAATATAATTTTGGAATCAAAAATAGCTAAGAATTTTAAAATAATTAAATTGAATTCCGCTCAAATCTCTCATCCTCCTCCAGGAATTTTAACAAGAAGCTTTAACGCCTTTATAAGAATTTTTAAGTTTTTTATAAAAATGATTTATTACAAACCTCACTTTGTTTTAATTTTTTCTTCTGATGGTGCAAGCGCAATTGAAAAAGGTTTTATGGTATTCATTTGTTATTTTACTAAGGCTAAATCTTTTATTTTCCCCAGAGCAGGAAATTTGATTAGCCAAACCAACAAATTACCTTTAATGCATATTTTAATAAAGTTCTTATTTTCAAAAGCTACGGTTTTCTTATGTCAAAGTAATATTTGGAGAAATTTTGCAATCGAAAAAATAGGGTTTAAAACTTCTAAAATTTCAATAATAAATAATTGGACCGCCACTGATAAATTATTAAAAATTGGTGAAAATAAAAAATTTAATTCAGATCAATTAAAAATTTTGTTCGTCGGCTGGATTGAAGAATCAAAAGGGGTAAAAGAACTATTGATAGCCTTTAAGCGCCTTTCCGCAGAACATTCGAACTTAAATCTTACCTTTGTTGGAAATGGAAGTTATTTTTATGAAGCTAAAGATTTTGTTCGAAAAAATAATCTCCATAGAATAGTAAATTTTGTTGGCTGGGCTGATGGAGCTCAACTTGAAAAATACTATCAAGATAATGATATTTTTGTTTTACCATCAATGGCAGAAGGCATGCCCAATGCTCTTATTGAAGCAATGGCTGCTAGATTGGCAGTAATAACTTCGGCAGTTGGTTCAATTCCAGATTTTATAAACAATGAAGAAAACGGAATGTTAGTGGATAGGAGAAATTCAGAAACTTTATATAATGCTGTTAATAAAGTGATTAAAGATAATGATCTCAGAAATTATATTTCACTAAATGGACATAATACAGCCAAAGAAAAATTTTCATCAAAAGTTTCCCTAGAAAAACTGTCAGATATCATTGAAAATACAAAATGAAAAATTCATGAGAAATTCTAAGTTATTCAAAAATAAAGTTTTAATGATAACTGGAGGAACAGGATCCTTCGGAAATGCTGTTACTCGTCAATTTATCAATTCAGATTTAAAAGAAATAAGAATTTTTAGTAGAGATGAAAAAAAACAAGACGATATGAGAAAAAAATTTAATAACAAAAAATTAAAGTTTTATATCGGGGATGTTAGAAATTATAGAGCGGTTTTAAATTCTATGCATGATGTAGATTTTTTATTTCATTCAGCAGCTCTTAAGCAAGTTCCTTCGTGTGAATTTCATCCAATGGAGGCTGTAAAAACTAATGTGCAAGGGACTGATAATGTTTTAGAGGCAGCAATAAATTCAAATGTTAAAAAAGCTGTTTGTCTCAGCACTGATAAAGCTGTGTATCCGATTAATGCAATGGGAATATCTAAAGCTTTAATGGAAAAAGTAGTAGTTGCAAAATCTAGGTTTAGTAAATCTACAACCATATGTTGTACGAGATATGGAAATGTTATGGGCTCCAGAGGCTCAGTAATTCCGGTCTTCGTTAATCAAATAAGAGCAAATAAGCCAGTAACTATAACTGATCCCAAAATGACAAGATTTATGATGACCCTAGAAGATGCTGTAAATTTGGTAATGTATGCTTTTGAAAATGGAAAAAATGGAGATATTTTTGTGCAAAAGGCGCCCGCAAGTACTATAAATGATTTAGCTACAGCTGTTTCAAAGATTATGAAGAAAAATACAAAAAACATTAAAATCTTAGGAACTCGCCATGGTGAAAAAATCCATGAAACACTTTTAAGTAGAGAAGAGATGTCTATCGCTAAGGATTTAAAAAAATATTATAGGGTTCCAATAGACGGAAGAGATTTAAATTACAATCTTTATTTTTCAGACGGAAGTCAGAAAATTACTAAGTCTCAAGACTATAATTCTTCTAATACATTGCAACTTGATAGCAAATCTCTTGAGAAATTACTTTTAAAACTTCCCTTTATGAAAGATTTATCTAAAGGTAAAGATATAGAACCTATATTAGAGTGAAAATTCTTATTACTGGGTCAAATGGCTTTATAGGGAAAAATTTATCTTATTTTCTTAAATCTAAAAAACATAAAGTTCTTTTATACGACAAAGAAAAGACAACATCAGATCTTATAAATTATGTAAAGAAAGCAGATTTTATTTTTCACTTAGCTGGAATAAACAGGCCTAAAGAAAGCAAAGATTTTGAAAATAATCATACTTTCACGAAACTTTTAACCGATATAATGACAGATCTAGATAAAAAAACTCCTATAGTGTTTACATCCTCATCTAGAGCCTTAGAAAATAATTTATATGGAAATTCAAAAATTAAAGCAGAAAAATTGCTCAAAAAATTTAGCAAAAATAATAATAGTCCTATAATTATATATCGGCTTCCAAATGTTTTTGGAAAATGGTCTAAACCAAACTACAACTCAGTTGTTGCAACATTTTGTTTTAATGTCGCAAACAACTTAGACTTGCAAATCAAAAGTAATCGAAAACTTGAATTGGTTTATATTGATGATTTGATGGAGGCCTTTTTTGAAAATCTAAATCTGGATCCTGATTTAAAATTTAAGTACATAGAATTAGATAAAAAATATTCAATTACAGTAAAAAAACTTGCAGATAAAATTTTATCTTTTAAAGAAAAAAACAATTATGTTCAGGATGTTGGGCTAGGAATAGATAGAGACCTTTATGCAACTTATCTAAGTTATTTAAAACCCAAAGATTTCTCCATCAAAGTTGTTCTTAAAAAAGATAGGAGAGGAATCTTTGCTGAGATGTTGAAAACTAAATCATCAGGACAAATTTCCTTTTTTACTGCCAAACCAGGCGTAACAAGAGGACAACATTTTCACCATACAAAAAATGAACAATTTTTAGTCGTTAAAGGAAAGGCTACTTTCAGGTTTATTAGTTTAAATTCAAAAGAAAAATATAAAATAAAAGTAAATTCGAAAAACCCAAAGATAGTTCGAAGTATTCCAGGTTGGGCTCACGATATTACCAATCATGGCGATGAAGAAATGATAGCCTTATTATGGTCTAATGAGATTTTTGATGAGCTTAATCCAGACACTTACGAATATAAAATTGAATAATTATGAAAGTTATAACTATATTAGGCACAAGACCTGAAATTATTAGACTCTCTCGAATTATTCCAAAATTAGATGAGTGTTTTGAACATACCTTAGTTCATACTGGCCAAAACTTTGATTATGAGTTGAATGAAATTTTTTTTAAAGATTTAAAAATTAGAAAGCCTGATTTTTATCTAAATTCTGCTAATAAAAATTCTTCTCCTTCTGAAGTAATTGGGAAAATTATTTCATCATCTGATTCTTTGTTTAAAAAACAAAAACCAGATGCATTGTTGATATTAGGAGATACAAATAGCTGTTTGTCAGCAATAGCTGCTAAGAAAAGAGGAATTCCAATCTTTCATATGGAAGCTGGTAATCGATGCTTTGATCAAAGAGTTCCAGAAGAAATAAATAGAAAAATAATAGATCATATTTCAGACATAAACCTTCCATACAGCACAATTGCAAGGCAGTACTTAATTTCTGAAGGTTTCCCGCCTGATCAAATTATTAAGACGGGAAGTCCTATGATTGAAGTAATTAACTATTATTCAAATGGAATAAATTCTTCAAATATTATAAAAAAACTAAAACTTATAAAAAATAAATATTTTGTTGTCAGTTCGCATAGAGAAGAAAATATTGATTCTGATAAAAATCTAAAAAAGCTAATTTTTATTCTTAATTCGCTGGCAGAAGATTATAAATTTCCAATAATTTTTTCTACACATCCTCGAACTAAGAAAAGAATAGATACTAATAAAAATAACATAAATAAAAAAATTAAATTTATTAAGCCCCTAGGATTCAAGGACTATCTAAATTTACAAATTAACGCGAAAGCAACTTTATCTGATAGCGGTACAATTTCAGAGGAAGCATCAATATTAAATTTTCCAGCTTTAAACATTAGAGAAGCACATGAAAGACCAGAAGGAATGGAGGAGACTTCTACCATTATGACGGGTCTTGATATAGATAAAGTGCATGAAGCATTAAAAATTATTTCCACTAATAAAAACAAAGTAAAAAGAACTTTTAATTTAGTGAAAGATTATTCTGATGATAATGTTTCTGAAAAAATTCCGAGAATAATAATTAGTTATATCGGTTATGTTAAAAGAGTTGTTTACAAAAAATATTAAGTGAAAATACTGTATATCACTCAGTGGTTCGATCCAGAACCAACTCCTAAGGGGCTATACTTTGTTAAAAAATTAATCAGCATGGGTCACGAAGTACAGGTGCTAACTTCAATTCCAAATTATCCCATCGGTAAATTTTACCCAGGATATAAGTTTTATTTTTGTAAATCGGAAATCCTCGATGAAGTAAAAGTATGTCGAGTTGCTCTATTCCCTAGCCATGATAAATCTACCTTCAAAAGAATAATAACTTATTTTACTTTTTCAATTACATCTTTTCTTGTTGGCATTTCACTATCAAAAAAAGTAGATTTGATTTATGCCTATCACCCTCCAAATGTTGGATTAGTAGCTTACTTTCTAAGCAGAATTAGAAAAATTCCTTTCGTACATGATGTTCAGGATTTATGGCCAGATACTTTTCTTTCTACTTCGATGATAAAAAGAAAAAAAATATTAAAAATAATAAATTTTTTTACAAAATTTATTTATAAGAAAGCTTCCTCAATAATTGTAATTTCCCCTGGGTTCAAAAAAAAATTAATTGAAAGAGGAATCAAAGAAGAGAAGATTGAAATAATTCACAACTGGTGTGATGAAAAAAACATTAATAATTTAAAAGAAAGCGGTTACAACTTTCTACCAAAAGACAAATTTAATATCGTTTTTGCTGGAAATATAGGAAAAGCTCAAGATTTACGTTTCGTTATGAATGCTGCTTTGAAACTATACAAGTTAAATAAAAATATTAGATTTTCGATTATAGGAGACGGTGTAGAATTGAAGGAGCTCAAAGAACTCAAAATAGAAAAAAATATTGAGAATGTTGTCTTCATTCCAAGAGTAAGTTCTAAAGAAATAGGATCTTACTTAAAATCGGCTGATGTATTATTAGTAAATTTAAAAGATGACAATTTGTTTAAAATTACAATACCGTCAAAAATTCAAACATATTTATTCTCTGGAAAACCTATTCTTTCAAATGTATCGGGAGATGCAAAAGATTTAATTGAAAAAGCTGAAGCAGGAATAACGGTTTCTCCAGGAAATACTGAAGATTTTATAGCCGCATGTATAAAATTTGCAAATACAGATAAAAACGAATTGATAGATACTGGACTAAAGGGGAAGAAATTTTATGAAAAAAATTTATCACTTAAATGCGGTATTTCAAAAATAGATTCTCTATTTAGGGATACAGTTAATAATTAATTTATAAGTGTTACAATTTTAGAAATGAAAAATTGGAAAGATTTTATTCTAGATTCTGAAGATATGTGGCCTAAAAATACACATGTTGATTTAGAAAAAGCTTTCGAAGATTCTAGAGGATCTATTCAAATGCTGGTTAATACACCAATGAAAAATATTACTCTTATAACATCAAAAATCGGAGCTTTAAGGGCAAATCATTATCATCTAACTGATTGGCATTATATGTATATGTTGAGCGGCAAAGCTGAGTATCACTACAGGCCAGCAGAATCAGAGAAAAACCCAAAAATGGTCCTATGGGAAGAGGGCGAGTTAGTTTTCACGCCTCCGATGGAAGAACACACAACTATTTTTTTAGAGGAGAGTAAGTTCATTGCTATGAGCAGAAACCCTCGAGATCAGGAAGCTTATGAAGCAGATGTTAGAAGAGTAAAGTTAGTGGACCCTGAAAGCATCAAAGATATTTTAAAAAAATACAAATTATCATAATTTATTATGCTGAGTAAAAGCATCAAAAATTGTAGATTATGCAATGGGAATAAATTAGAAAAAATTTTAAAATTGGTTCCTACTCCGGCAGGAAACAATTTTTTAACTAAAAAAGAAAAATTAGATCCTGAGCCAAAATTTCCTCTTGAACTTTATTTCTGTAAAGATTGTTCTCATATACAGTTAGGCGAATTAGTTGACCCATATCACTTATTTAAAAACTACCACTTTGTAAGTGGAACATCAAAAGTGAATATAGATCACTTTGAAAAGTATGCTGATGAGATGATTTCAAAATTTAACTTAAAAAAGAATTCTTTTATTCTCGACATTGGCTCCAATGATGGAACTTGTTTGAAAGCATTCAAATCAAGGGGAATGAGAGTTTTAGGTGTAGATCCTGCAGATAATATTGCTGAAGTAGCTAATGATAACGGGATCGAAACAATTTGTGATTTTTTTAATAAAGATCTTGCAAAGAAAATAAAAAAAAAATACGGGATACCTAACTTGATAACCTCCCATAACGTTCTGGCCCATGTAGATGATTTTTCTGGCGTAATCCAATCTGTATCAAATTTAATGAGCAAAGAAACTATTTTCGTTTTTGAAGTAGGTTATTTCAAGGAGGTGTTCAAAAACTTATGGTTCGATACCATCTACCACGAACATCTTGATTATCATACTGTAAAACCTTTAAAACTTTTTTTTGAAAAATTGAACATGATCCTTTTCGATGTAGAAGTGAAAGATGTTCAAGGGGGCTCTATAAGAAATTATGTTCAATTAGCTGAGTCGCAATACAAAATTGAATCCTCGGTAGACAAATTAATCTCTCAAGAGCTCCTTGTTGGACTACATGATACTAAAAAGTTAAAAACTTTTCAGTCAAGAATAGAGAAAATTAAAAAAGAATTAAGCGAGACTTTATTGTCACTTAAAAAAAATAAAAAAAGTATAGTCGGGTATGGCGCACCAACAAAATCAACAACGCTTCTCAACTTTTTTGAAATCGATTCAAATTTCATAGACTATATTGTTGATGATAATCCTCTGAAACAAGAAAAATTTAGTCCTTTACTTCATATTCCTATAAAATCTTCTGAGTCTTTGTTTTCCAATCAACATCCAGACTATATAATAATTTTAGCTTGGAATTTTGCTGATTCTATAATTGACAAAATCAGAACTATGAATTTCAAAGGAAAATATATAATACCTCTTCCAAAAGTAACAATTAAAGATTAAAAATAATGAATTTGGAAAAAGAATCTAATGTATTGATCATTGCTCCTCACCCTGACGATGAAATTCTCGGTTTGGGAGGAGTAATAAAGAAATTGTCATTACAGAGTCATAAAGTTTTTATACTTACAGTATCAGGTCACCTTCCTCCTTTATACAAGGAGGACGTCTTCAAAGAACATAAAGAACAAGCTCTCAAAGCTCATGATATAGTTGGAGCTGAAGATTCATTTTTTTTAGAAATTCCTGCTACATTTGTAAAAGATCAGACTGTAGCAGAGTTAAATGGAAAAATTTATAAATACATTGAAAATTTAAAGCCCGATGTAGTTTTTCTGCCTTTTCCAGATAGACATATTGATCATAAAGTAATCTTTGAAAGCGCAATGGTAGCTATAAGGCCTGTCCATGATGGAAAATGTATCAAATTAGCTGCTTGTTATGAGGTATTATCAGAAACTCATTGGAATGCGCCAGCGATAGAACCAGTATTTAATCCTAACATTACAATAGATATATCACATCAATTAGAAGATAAAATGAAAGCATTGGCTTGTTTTTCAGGAGAAATAATGCCTTTCCCTGGCCCAAGGTCACTAGAAGCAGCTGAAGCGTTAGCAAAATTTAGAGGTACCCAAGCAGGATTTGCTTACGGAGAATCTCTCCAATTATTGAGAATGGTTCTGTAAATAAATTATAAAAATTCTTATTATGAATTTTTCTTTTTTACCAATATCTTTAATTTTTTTAAGTTTTTTTTTATCTTTTCTTTTGCTTTATCCTTTCAAAAAAATTGCCAGAAAAATCAATTTAGTTTCTATTCCTCATAAGGGAAGTATCAGACAAGATAAAGTGCCAACTTCAGCAGGAATAATTTTTGGACCTTTAACTCTTGTCCTTTCTTTTGCTTTTTACTTTTTTTCAGGCTCCCAAGTTGATGCATTTTTTTTAGCCCTTTCAGTTGGAACATTGATCTTACTCTTTATTAATTTAGTAGACGACATTATTGGATTAAGTGATTATTTAAGACTATTTTTTCAGTTTTTATTTATTTTTTTATTATGGATTTTTTTCGATATTTTTAACGTAATTCACAATAATAGCGATTTTATCTTTTTAGTCTTTATCTCTTTAGGATTAATAATTTTAATAAATTCCTTCAATTTTATGGATGGCGCAGATGGATTGATTGCGAGTAATAGTTTTCTATTATCAATAACATTATGCATAATATTTTTATTAGAAAATCAATTTCCTTTAGCAATAATTATGTTTATTTTTTTTGGTGCTAATCTTGGGTTCTTATTTCATAATTGGGCGCCAGCAAAAATATTTATGGGCGATTCTGGCGCAATCTTTCAAGGATCTTTTTTCTCAGTTTTTATTTTTCATTCTATATACTTCACTGATATAACTACTTACTGTTTTGCTATTCTTTTCTTAGCTTTTTTAGTTGAAACTTTCGTCGTGAAATCATACATATTTTTTAAATTCACCAAAATTTTTAATGTTTCACACAAATACCATTCTTATCAGCAAGAAATAATTTCAACTGAAAAGCATCGAAGACCTGCAATGATCTCTTCAATAATAAATCTTTTTTGGATAATTCCTTTAACCTTTTTATGCTATTTCGAACCACAATATGGTTTTTTGATTACTTTTTTTGCTTGCTTGCCATTAATCTTTATATCTTATTATTTTGGTCCAGCAAGAGCTGAAAGAATGAAAGAAAATGAAATATAAAATAGTTTTTTTTGGAGTTAAAGAAGTCTCTGAAAAAGTAATAGATTATTTAGTAAAAAATAACTACAAGATAGATTTAATTGTCAGCATCGATAGCAAAGTTGCAAAAAGAAACGAAATATCTGGATATAAAGATCTAAAAAGAATTTCAAAAAAATATTCCATAGATTATCTGCCTGTTAAAGACTACTCATTTAAAGATAAAGATGATATTAATTTTTTTAAAAAAAACTCTTTTGAAATTGGTATATGTCATCCTTGGCAAAGACTCATACCTGAAGAAATTTTAAGTAGTTTTAAATTTGGAGTATTTGGATTTCACGGAAGTTCTTTCTCTCTTCCAAAAGGCAAAGGAAGATCTCCTCTTAATTGGTCCTTAATTGAAGATAAAAAAATCATCCGCAATAACTTTTTTAAGTATGTGTCGGAAGCTGACGCGGGAGATATTTATAATATTACTAATTTTGAAATTAATGAGCATGACAACATAAGAACTTTAGAATACAAACAATTAATAGACGTTAAATTTCAAATTAAAAATTTATTAAACGATTATAAAAACAATGTGATATCTCTATCTAAACAAAAAGGAACTTCTACCTTTTATCCAAAAAGATCGCCAAATGATGGAAAAATTGATTTTAATAATAAAACTCAAGGAATTTACAATTTGATTAGAGCTGTCACCAAACCTTTTCCTGGAGCTTTCTGCTATAAAATGGATGAAATTATTTATATTTGGGATGCAAAGCCTTTTGATAAGCTTTTTGATTTTTCAAAGTTTAAAAATGGCGAGATTATAGATTTATTTGATAATTTTCCAATAGTAAAAACATTAGATGGAAGCTTGATAATTTATAACTATGAAGCAAAGAAAAAATTAAAAATTGGCGACATTTTGTCTTAAAATCAGTACATAATTAAAAAATGAAAATTGCGGTTTGGGGCTTAGGAAATCACGCTCTAAAAAATATTATTCCCGCTTTAGAAAGAAGCAAGAATTTAAAGCTTTATGGAGTTTTTTCTAGAAATATAGATACTGTTGATAAATGTTGCGATGAATTTGATTGCATCACATGGGAATCAGAAGAAGAAATGTTTTCTGACGATAATTTAGATGTGATTTACTCAGCAACTCCACCTGCCCTAAGGTATTATCAAGCAAAAAAAACTCTCTATTCAAAAAAGCATTTTTGGGCAGAAAAGCCATTATTGATGAATCTGAAACAAACTGAAGAAATAATAAAAATCTCAAAAGAAGAAAATTTGACGATTTGTGAAGGATTCATGTTTCTTTATCATCCTCAATACAAATGGATAAAAAATTATCTTCAAAAATATGATGCAAGCCAAATAAATTCTGTAAATATTAACTTTACTATTCCAAAGTCAGAAAACGAAAGCTACAGATACAATAAAAACTTAGGAGGATCTGCATTTTTTGATATAGGAATTTATTTAATAAAAGTTATAGATGATTTGTTCTTAGATAAAGAAATAAAAATTGAGCATTCAAGAGTTACAAAAGATAAAACATCCGGGATAGACCTTAAAGGTAATTTAGTTCTTTCCTTATTGTCAGGTCCGAATTTTTACTTAACATGGGGAATGGAGTTACCATATAGAAACGAAATAGATATCATGACATTTGAAAATTCTATTTTTTCAGAAAGAATTTTTTCAAAAAAAGAGGACTTTGATGCACAGATCTTTAAAAGAGATATTCACGGAGACAAGAAACTTATAAAGATTGGAAAATCAAACCATTTTTTAGAAATGTTTGACGACTTTTATGAGGCAACGCTATCTGAAGAAAAAGCTGAAGATCATAGAAATAGTATAATCAGTTTACATAGTTTAGCTGAAAAGATTTATTCTCAAATTTAACATTTATCGGTTCAATGAAAGAAAGAATTTTACTGAGACTCATACCAGATTTATGCTTTATAACTTTTTCTGCTTTCATAGCCTGTATACCGATATTATATTCGGAAGGCTTAACAATATATATTCAGAATATTACTTCCATAACTTTAGTAGTATTTATTTCTTTTATGTTCGGATTTTTAATCTTTGGAGCTTATGCAAATAGACATGGTTCGTTAATACGGAAACTTAAAGGCCCAGTACAAGGAATTCTAATGGGTATTTTAGTAAGTTTAACTATTACATTATTTTTAAATTTCAACCTAGTGTTTTCATATTTAAGCAATTCTAATAGTTTAATTTTTGAAGAGTTGATTAAGGTTTTAAGAACAACTTCTATTGCATTTCTTTTGTTGATTTGTGCCAGGTTATGGATTTATTTTTATGTTAGAAATAATTCGGGAAATATCAAAAAGGATAATATTTTTAGAAACAAAAAGAATGTTCTTATCATAGGTGGAGGTGGCTATATTGGCTCCTCATTAATAGAGCAGCTTTTGCAAGAAGGATTCAGAGTTAAAGTTTTAGATATTTTATTCTTCGGAGAAGAGCCAATTAAAAAGTTCATTGACCACCCAAGATTTGAATTAATTCAAGCAGATTTTAGAAAAGTAGATGACTTAGTGTTGGCTATGCAAGATTGTTACTCTTTGATACATTTGGGGGGTCTTGTGGGCGATCCTGCTTGTGCTGTGGATGAATCTCTAACAACAGAAGTAAACTTAACTTCTACAAAAATTATTGGGCAAATAGCTAAGGCTAACGGAGTAAAAAGACTTATTTTTGCAAGTTCCTGTTCTGTTTATGGCGCTCAAGACACTTTGTTAGATGAAGATTCAAAAATAAATCCACTTTCTTTGTATGCTAAGACTAAAGCAGCGTCTGAAAAAGTTTTGCAAGAATTAAATTCTGAAGATTTTTCAATTATAATTTTAAGACTTGCGACTGTTTTCGGTCTTTCAGGAAGAACTAGGTTTGATTTGGTTGTAAATTTACTCACAGCAAAAGCTTGCTCTGAAAAAAGTATGACGGTTTTTGGCGCTCAGCAAATAAGGCCCTTTATTCATGTCCACGATGCAGCAAGATCGATAGTTTTATCTCTTAATGCAAAAAAAGACGATGTTAGTAATGAAGTATTTAATGTTGGCGGAAATAGTCTTAATTACACTCTTTTAGAAGTTGCAAATTTAATCAAATCTAAGGTAAAAGGTGTAGATTTAAACATTGAAAAAGCAAATGAAGACGCAAGAAATTACAATGTCTCTTTTGAAAAAATTGAAAATAAACTTGGCTTCAAACCTAAATTTTCTTTAGATGAAGGCATTTTACAAGTAGTTGAAAAATTTAACGAAACAAAAGATACTTTTGATTATTCATCCCCCCTGTATAGTAACTTTATGCACATGTCAGAAAATGGAAGGGACGTTTTAGGGTCATTGGAGTATGTAGGTTGGGAGAAAGAGCTTTTAGAAGTTCAAGATTAAAATATTTTCTAACCATATGGATTCATTAAAAAAAATTGTTATTCCTGTTGCTGGGTTAGGCACAAGAATGCTTCCAGCAACAAAGGCAATTCCGAAAGAAATGCTGCCCGTTCTTAATAAACCAATTATTCAATACATTGTGGAAGAAGTAATTCATGCAGGATTTAAAGAAATTATCTTTGTGACTCACTCAAGCAAGTATTCCATTGAAAATCATTTTGATAAAAGCTTTGAATTAGAAGCAACTTTGGAAAAAAGAGTAAAACGAGCAACGCTTAAAGAAATAAGAGCTATATCAAAATTGAATATTTCTATGCAAAGCATTAGACAAGGAGAAGCAAAAGGCCTAGGGCACGCGATCCTTTGCTCAAAACGATTAATCGGGAAAGAACCCTTTGCCGTCATATTGCCAGACATGCTGATTAGCAAAGTAAAAGGAAACGCCGGAGATTCATTCAAAAAGATGAGATTAAACTTTGAAAAGTATAAGATTTCCTCTGTTCTTCTTGGTAAGGCCAAAAAAAAAGATATTCCAAAATATGGAATTGCACAAATAAAAAATAATTCCCAATTGCCCGGATTTGGATTAATTGAAAAAATTATTGAAAAGCCTTCAGTTAAAAAAGCTCCGTCTAATTTGTATGCAGTTGGGAGATATATATTTAATAATAATTTTTTTGAGTATCTTTCTAATGTAAAACCAGATAAATCTAATGAAATTCAGTTAACTGACGCTATAGACGACTACATCAAAGATAAAAATAAAGTTAACGCTTTTTCTTTAGAGGGAGATATATTTGATTGTGGAGATAATGCTGATTATATTTTAGCTAATTTAGAATTTGCAATGAGGAACCCTTCGATGGAAACTAAAATAAAAAATTATCTTAAGACAAAGTTATTTTGATAAGCATTTTGAAAAAATTAGGTTTTTATCTAAAGAATAGAAAAGAAATTTATCTAATTGAATCTGAAGAAGATGAAGAGTTTGTTAAAAAGTCATTACAAGATGAAAACTATATTGGCCTAGATACAGAGTTTAATTGGAGAAATACTTATTTCCCTGAACTGTCTTTACTACAGATATCTACTAGCTCAAAAATACTTTTGATTGATTACTTAAAATTTAAAAAGTTAGGATTTTTAAATAAAGTTTTAGAAGATAAAGGTAAGACAATCATTATGCACTCTTCAAGGAGTGATACGACAGTTTTAAATACCAATTTGAATATAAAATTAAATAATTGCTTTGATATTCAAATTGCGGAAAAGTACATTAATGGCGGCGAAATTAAAAATTATGGTTTCATTGTCTTCAAATATTGTGGCTATGAATTAGACAAATCAGAAACGAATTCGAATTGGTTAAAAAGACCTTTAACTGACGAACAGCTTAAATATGCTTCTGATGATGTGAATTTTTTAATAGCTATTTATAGGATGCAGTTGAAAAAATTAAAAAAACTTAAAAAAGAGAATGAAATAAATTTGGAATTTATAAAAGAAATTCGACTGGGCAATCAAGAACTTCATATTTCAAGATTAAGAAAATTAAAAAAAGCTTCAAAATTAGAGAAGGATATTTTTCTTTGGAGAGAGAAATACGCTAAGCAAAAAAATATTCCACCTTCATACATATTTGGAAATAAAGTTTTAAAAAAAATAGTAAATAAAATTAAGATTAAAGAAAAAGAGCCTAATGAAATCAAAAAACTATTTAAAGATAACTCCGCTGCAAAAGATTTTTTGACATATATTAAATAATGATTTTTTTTTGGTTCTTTTATTACTTGATTTTAATTTTCATTTGTTTTTCTTTGTCGAAAGTTATCCAAAATAAATTCATAAATTACTTTTTAATACCAATCATCTTTGGAATATTTGGCTCTGTTTGGTATTTGGAGCCTGGGAAAAACGAAATTGCACCAATAGTATCTATATTATTTCTAGAATTATCTATTTTAGAGTCTAATGGAATTAATAGGTTGTTAAGACCTATAATTAGTTTTATCCTCTTATTAGAGTTAATAAGTTTAGTTTCTTATTTTCTCCAGAAAAGTTTTTCTAAAATTTAATAATCTCCGATATTTTCTTACTTGTATCAATTAATCCGATATGGTTTTTACCTTTTAAAATACCAGCACATTCTCCTGGATTAAAAATTAGAGCATTTTGCACTAACTCCGATCTATATCTGTGGGTATGACCATGAAGGATGAAATCTGCTTCTAAAACCATTTTTTCGTTTATCAATTCAGGATGATGAAGAATTATTATTTTTTTTTTCATCAACCTCTATTTTGTGAGGCTCTTCAAAAAAACTGCAATTAAATTTTTTCATTTCCTCAAGCAACCCTTCCTTTTCAAATTCATCATTATTGCCAAACACACCAATCAATGGCATTTTCAAATTTGAGAATGCAGCTAAGGACTTTGGTAATGCAATATCTCCTGTGTGTATAACTAGCGAAGGATTTACTTGATTAAACAATTCACATATTTTTGAGATATTTTTTAAATTGTTGTGGGTGTCCCCAGTTACACCAATTAACAAAATTTTCTAAGGTTTTTCAAGAATGTGTATAGCGCAAGCTGTTCCAAGTCCTATAACGTGAGTCATTCCTATCTTTGCCCCCTCTACTTGTCTCTTTCCGGCTTCACCTCTTAAGTGAGAACAAACTTCGTAGATGTTAGCTATACCTGTAGCTCCAAGAGGATGACCCTTTGAAAGGAGACCTCCCGAAACATTTACGGGAATTTTCCCCCCTAACTCGACATGTCCTTCATCTATCATCATTCCTGCTTCTCCGTCTTCGCACAAGCCAAGGTTTTCGTAGTGAAGCATTTCAGCTGTCGCAAAACAATCATGTAATTCAACGAGGTTCACATCTTCAGCCCCAAGACCGGCTTGTTCGTATGCATCCTTAACTGCAATTCTTGTGCAAGCATTCACATCAGGCATAACTAAATCTCTATCAGTGTAAGGATCACTTGCTAGAGCAGAAGCTCTCACTTTAATTGCACGTTGCATTCCAAGTTCTTTAGCCTTTTTCTCAGCAACCAAAACAGCTGCAGCAGAACCGGCAACAGTTACGGAACACAGCAATTTTGGAGTTGGATAAGAAATCATTTCTGCGTTCATTACCTCAGCCAAAGGAG
>MDTG01138721.1_pt1 | contig 50915 bp, 49 predicted proteins | sample 811421 | NCBI WGS metagenome assembly MDTG01 (sample SAMN05326645, study PRJNA326480) | marine metagenome | isolation source: seawater | place: Pacific Ocean: South East | collected 2011 | reverse complement strand
TATGGTCTTTTATACCTCTGCTCTTTTATGGTTTTATATTTTCAATGGCATTTATTTATTCTGTATTATGCAGAAATTTAATGATGAAATCTTTAATTTTAGGAAATATTTTGACTTTTGACTCCCAAATCAAGCCTCTTAAATTTGTTTGGATTTCTCTATCAAACCTCTTTCTTACACTTATATCCTTTGGAGTTTTACTTCCATGGGCAAAAGTACGAATGTACAAATATCTTTCGTCTAAGACGCTTGTCACTGCTATTAGCGATATCGATGCATTTGTAGATGAGCTGAACTCTAATAGGTCGTCACTAGGGGAGGCAGTTGCAGATTTGGAAGGCGTAGAGGTTGCAATTTAAAATGCGCTTTCCTGGTGTTTTCTTTGAAGCTATGACAGCTAGGGAAATTCCTGGCGAAATAGAGCTAACGCCAAAATCTGCAACCATTTATTCTAAAGGTGACATTGTTTGTAGCAATGTAAAAATTCAATCGTTTCAAAATAGCAAAGATATTTATCTAGACAACGGTTTTTTATTTGTTCTTGCGAATTCATTACCAAACGAGCAGGAGAAGTTTCTCTTTGATAATTTGACAAGATGTATAAGGTGGCTTGAAAATTTTTCATTATCAAAAACTGTATTAATCTCGGTTGCTCTAATTTTTTTCATTTTATTGTTTCGTTACTCAATCAACCTTGCCATACCTTTTGCCGTTAATGTATTTCCGGCGGCATGGGAGCAGGAAATCGGAGAGAACACCTATAATGCAATGAGTAAAAGTGTTTTTCAAAAGAGTAGTTTGTCCCGTTCAAGGATTGAAAGGCTGAGAGGAAAGGCGTCTGATTTAGCAAGAATAAATGGGTTCAAGAGCCCCAAGATAATATTTCATGACTCAGATCTGATTGGCGCTAATGCTTTAGCTTTTCCTGGCGGGCCGATTGTTGTAACGGATGATTTGGTTATTTTGCTTCAGCGCGATGAATTGATATTGAGTGTTGTTGCTCATGAGTTTGCACACATTCAAGAGAGACATTCACTACAGCAAATAATTGAGGTTGTTGGTATCGCTGCTGTTGCCTCTGTAATTCTAGGTTCAGATGATACATTGTTAGAAGAAGCTTCATTTGTAGGAATAAACTTGTGGGCAAATAAAAATAGTAGAGGCTTTGAAAAAAGGGCTGACTTGCTTGCTCAGGAATATCTTAAAAAAGCTGGGTTTAGAGAACCAACATTTGCAAATGCTATTAAGAAACTCACAGAACATTATTGTTCAAAAACTTCTGTTCGGAAAGTTCAGCATTGTATTGAGCAAACTGATAGTGGTTGGTTGTCCACACACCCATCTGGTGCGGAAAGACTTAATTATCTTTCGCATTCTCATTAAATAACTTTGCGGGCTAACTTGCAGGTTCCTCAGTGGTATGTAATAATTAACTAAATAATGCAATAACTTGCAGGAAAGTTAGGTGGTTATACCCTCCACCATTTCCTAATCCTATTTTCCATATAAATGTAGGCTGTTAAATTGCGTCATCTTATAGTTTATACAATTTTTTTAGCCCACAGCTGGGTAGTCATTATCTGTAAAAGGGTGCGTGACAAAAGCTAGTTATGATCAAAAATTTTGGTAATACAGATACAGGGGATGAAGTTCAAATCGTAACACTGTCTGACGGCCTGCTGATGGCAAAAATGCTAAGCTTTGGCGGTATTTTACAGGATTTGCGTGTGGCTGGGCATAACCCTTCTTTAGTTTTAGGGTTTGACAGTTTTACACCTTATTTAAATGAAGGCGGATATATTGGTGCAACAGCTGGGCGATTTGCAAACCGGATTGCCAATGGCCATCTTGAAATCGACGGTATAATTTATCAGCTAGACCAGAATTTTCAAAAGCTACATACTTTACATGGGGGGAGGGTCAGCACAGGCAAGCAAATATGGGATATTATTGAACAAGGGCCAGCACATGTTAGCTTTGGGTTAACGCTACCAGACGGACATATGGGCTTTCCTGGTTGCTTGCAGATTGCTTTGCACTGGAGGTTGAATGGGAAGGGGGTGCTGTCCTGTACTTTGAAAGCTAAAACAGATGCGCCAACAGTCTGTAATCTTGCACATCACAGCTATTTTAATCTAACTGGCCGACCAAATATGAATGGTCATTTTTTACAAATTAACGCTAATGAATATTTGCCGGTGGATGATTACCTTATTCCCACTGGAGATATATGCCCTGTTGAAAATACTGGCTATGATTTTCGTCAACCCAAAAGGTTGCCCGCCGATTTGCCGATTGATTTGAATTTTTGCCTTTCCCCTAGTCGTCAGCAGTTGCGTCCAGTAGCCAAGCTTTCAACGCAAAGAGGGCTGTCTTTAGAAGTCAGCACCACTGAGCCTGGCCTACAAATTTATGATGGGGCTCACTTATCTACAAAAGCACGAGGCCTGAATGGCTTTTCATATGGGCCGTTTGCCGGTTTGGCAATGGAAGCACAGCTCTGGCCTGATTCACCACACCATCCCCATTTCCCAAACGCTATCTTGCGCCCTGATGAAGTTTATGAACAGCGCACTGAATTTAAAGTTTCAACAGCAAATAATCAATGAGTTGACTGGGCACGGCTGGAGCAGGTTCAGACATAGAGTTTTTGGGATGCCAGAAATGCCTGTCGATCTGAACTGTCGTTTAGGCACTATTTTCGTCAAGCTAAACTTTATTACTCGGGGTCGTATGGCAGGTGTCTACTTCAGATAATATTTTGTTTTGTTGCACTGAGTTTGGGCCTATTTCCTTGATTAGATGATCAAGCTTGACTTGCTATTAATAAGAAGCGCATATCAGTCAGGAAACCCAACGTCAAAACACCGCGCATGAGCCAGGTTTAGGTCAACTTGTCCCTTTAAGTTTTAAAATCACCGTATGCGCGCCACAAGCTTTACGCCCAACTCCCGTAAATCAATGGCTCTTGAGACTTTATATCTCAGCGCTATTTCATAATTATTTGGTTAGCGCTAATATGTGGATAGACCATTTTTGGATTAGTGCTGTTTTTCAATGGTTATCTTTGCCGCATAGCCCTGGAGTATATTTAGATTAATTTTAGTATGATTGTTTATAGTTATGGCTGATTATTTTGCCTTTCAAAGCGAGGATTTGTTTTTTTCTAAACTTATCGTTGTTGGCATTATACATACATTTTTGTCCTTTGTTGTTCTAGAAGGAGCATTGCGTCAATCTCGGCGTTATGTGTTTTTTATCCCTGTTAGATTTATTGCGTGCCTTCTGCCTAGCCCGTATCACCGCGGCGGCGGTGGTTTTGTTATAGGTACAGCTGTCGCTACGCTATCGTCGGTGGGGGCGACCCAAATAGGTCCTCAAACATTATTGGTTGTGAATGCGGGCTTTTTAACTATCTGGTATCTTGAATGTGCTATTTTATTAACTGATGGTTTTTTTGCACGCCTTTTTGAAGATGAGTTGCCTTTTGAAATTAGACTGTTTGTTAGTTTCGTTATTATGGTAAACGCAGGCTATTTTACATTAATGTTTATTGTGTCTTTGCTTCGAGCTCCCGCGTTCCATTGATGTTATTGTTCAAAAGAAGAGAGGTTTTCTAATTATGGATGAAAAAAAGACTGCCTGTGAGGTGTTTTCAGCATTAGAGAGTACCTCTGAATGGAAAGCCTCCTTTATCTGCGCAAATGATGACCTACACCGCGCTTTGTCAGAATCTCCCCTCGCTATTTTTGCCTATGCCTTCGGCGTATTGTTAGTTATGTTTTTGGTTCAGCATGCCTCTCGGCCAAACCCAAACGCATTAAGAAAAAAATCCCCAAAAAAGTTCACAAAAACCCAAGAAAAAAATCAGAAAAAGACTACCAAGGAAAAGGATGCCTCAAAAAGGTGATAATTTACTTACACTAAAATAAGCCAATAAAAGGAGCCTTTTGGGTGATTAATAGATAATTTTCGCTAAAATTTTTTGCTCTCTAATAATTTGCAAACCAGTTAGTTCACCGACATTCAAATTTACCATCTTTGCTGGGCCCAGTAGAGCTCAAATAAAACCACAGCTAAAAATAATAGGGAACAAAATATTATGGGAAAAAAAAGGCTGAAAAGACTGCTGGTAACAGGGGCAGCTGGCGGCATTGGCAAGGCTATTCGCACAAAGCTTGCGCCCCTCGCTGAAATTGTGCGCCTGTCTGACAGGGCGGGGGTAGGTGAGGCAGCCTCCCATGAAGAGATTGTCTATTGTGACCTAACCGATGCAGATAGCGTCGAAAAAATGGTGGCTGGTTGTGATGGCATTGTGCATTTGGGAGGGCAATCTGTTGAGGCTGATTGGCAGACTGTGCGCGATAGCAACATTGAAGGTTTGTATAATTTGTATGAGGCCGCTCGAAAACATAAGGCTGGCCGGATTTTCTTTGCAAGTTCCAATCACGTTATTGGTTATTATCCGCAAAGCCAGCTCCTAGACGCGCATACCCCGCCCCGCCCGGATGGGCTGTATGGTGTTTCTAAAGCATTTGGGGAAGCTTTAGCGTCGCTTTATCATGACAAATTTGGTATTGAGACTGCTATTGTACGCATAGGCAGTTGTTTTCCTGAGCCTGTTGATCATCGTATGCTGGCGACATGGCTGGCCGCTGATGATTTGGTCAGCCTGCTAGAATGCATGTTTGAGGCCTCGCGCCTTGGTTGCCCGATTATCTATGGAATGTCTGATAACGATGTGGTTTGGTGGGATAATAGCCAAGTAGCCTATCTGGGTTGGAAGCCTAAATATAGCTCAGCTATATTTAAAAAAATAATAGATGCTAAGATGGTCCGCCCGCACAAAGACAAAGCTGTTTCGGTTTATCAGGGCGGGGTTTTCACAGAGCACCCGATTATGAAAAAAAAACCAGATTACGAAAAGGGGAAGGGGACATGAGCCAGAAGGAAAAAAACTTCTTTAATATTAACGATACGGAAGCAGGCATATCTCGTGAGTTAGCTGATGGCATAACCACGCGTATTTTTCCTGGTCAGCAAGCGATGATATCTGTTGTTCGGGTTGAACCTAACATCAAGGGCAGTATCCATTCCCATGACGAAGAACAATGGGGATATTTAATATCTGGGTCAGCAACTCGTATCCAAGATGGCGAGCATATAGAAGTAGAATCAGGGGATTTTTGGTGCTCACCTGGCAATGTTGAACATGGAATTATTGGTGGGCCAGAAGGTGCGGTTATTTTAGATATATTTGCCCCACCTCGCTCGGTATATAAAAAATCAGGTAAAGGGTATGGCGTCTGAAACTTAGCTTTTGAAATGCGCATATCTTCAGCTGAGTAGGGTTATTTACCCTTCCAGAATTGGCAGGTGCCAATCTCTCTCCCATTAGGCTGGGAATCTACATAATCCTGGCCAATTTTGGCATAACGATAGCGCATTTTCCAGCCCGGCTTTTCAAAGTTTACAACAGTATCGCCCCAGATTAGCATATTGCGGTGCCGATGCTTTGCAACCTGACAAAAGCCTTCCTTATTTCCCATCCTAAAGGTTTGCTTGGCATTGGTAGGACACCATTCTTTCCATTCGCCTTTGTTTCTGCGCTCATAGATTTTTTTGTTAAAAAGTCCCTCAAGTTTGAAATTGCGAACTCCAACACCTTTAATTTTACATTTTATTTCAGTAGCTGCCAATGCTGGGCCAGATAATAATCCAACAATAAACGCGCTCAAAATAATGCTTTTTGTTTTTGACGTTAACATTTGACCCTCGCTCATCTTAACTTCAACACTGCTTTGTTGATGCACATGTTCCAGTCGGTGATCTTAATTATTTATGCCATGCATATGAATTTAGGTCAAAGCCCGAGCTATAGAAATTGGGGCTGTCTTTTCGAGGCGGGCTTTTGTATGATTTTTTGCATGAAAACAAATCAACAAAAATCATTTTAGGATGACGGCGCTGGCATGGTAACAGCATCAAATCATTGGATTAAGGCTGGGCAGTTTTTTGCTGGCGGCGGTACCGCGCCTCTTTCGGACCAGATTATTCAGATATCAGGTGATAAAGTAGTGGCTATATTGCCAACTTCTGAGGCTCCAGCTGGGTTGCACCTCACTTATTTTGATATAGTTGCTCCTGGATTTATTGATTTACAAATTAATGGTGCAGGTGGCGTTTTATTCAATGACCAGCCAGATTTAAATGCCATCAACACCATTGTGACAGGAGCCCGAAAGGGAGGTACCTGTCACCTGCTACCAACCTTCATCACAGCAGAGGGGTACGCCTATAAGCAAGCTTTGAAGGCAGTAGGTAAAGCACAGGCGATGCCCGAGATTTTGGGCGTTCATCTAGAAGGGCCCTTTTTGTCTCCTGCGAAGCCCGGTATTCATAACCCTGCTTTTATTCGCAAAATGGATGCGCATGACCTTACTTGCTTAACGGGGTTTGAGGGGCGACTATTATTGACCTGTGCGCCAGAGGAAATGCACCTTGCTGATGTTTCCGCTCTTAGCCAGGCTGGTATTATTGTCTTCGCTGGACATAGCATGGCCGATAGTGAAATGATGTCGGCTGCTGTTGCAGCGGGAATGTGTGGGGTTACCCATTTATTTAATGCCTGCTCTCAAATAGAAGCGCGCGCGCCTGGGGTGGTAGGTGCCACTTTGAGCGATAGACGTTTATTTGCTGGCATAATTGCAGACACCCATCATGTGCATGAGACTAATTTAAAACTTGCGAGCACACAGATGGACGGGCGACTATTTCTAGTAAGCGATACCATGCCGAGCTTTGGCTCTGATCTCACTAGCTTTAAATTACAAGAAAACGAAATTATTTTGCAAGATGGACGCCTGCTTTCGCGCGATGGCCAGCTAGCAGGTGCGCATTTAGGACTTGATGAGGCGGTGCAAAATATGATTGCCTGTACTGGCATTCCATCCGAAAAAGCCCTTGATATGGCGAGTGGTATTCCAGCGAGAATATTAGGGTTAGAAAGCCTCTATGGCCATATTGAGGTGGGGAAGCCTGCGAGCCTAACCTGCATGGATAATAGTTTTTCGACAGAGGCTGTTTATGTTCATGGAAATGCCTATCGGTGCTAATTTTTCCTAACTAGCGTAATAAACGCCGCGCGCAATCGCCCGCGCCATTGTAACAGAGCCAACATGACCCAAGATTGTTTGAATCGAAGGCGTGAGGGAACAGTCTTTTGCCCCTGTGGCAACAGAAAAGACAATATCTCCATCCATAAAGCAGTGCGAGGGTACTAGGGCACGCGCAAACCCGTCATGGGCGGTAATCGCTAAGCGTTGGGCTTCTGCATTGGTGAGAGTAAGGTCAGTGGCAACAACAGCAATAGTTGTATTTGCGCGGCTGTCTCTCCTGGAAAATCCAGTTTTTGTAATTGGTAGAGCAAGCGGATCTGGCTGCGGTATGAAACCGCGGCCACCAAACTCGTCGCCAATTTCAAACGGTGCGGCCCAAAATTTATCACTACCGGGAACAAAAGGGCTACCAAAACTATTAACGGCTGCCAGCGCCCCAATGGTAAAGCTGACGCCATCTGGCAGTTTTACGTTTATAGAGGCTGAACCTATCCCACCTTTGCTAGCACCTGCCATTGCACCCTTTCCTGCTCCAAAAGAGCCTAACGCGAAGGAAGAACTGCAATTGCTATAAGCGTCAATACCTAGCTGATAGTAAGGATTTTGTATCCAATTTTTGTCACCGCCATTGACAAGATCAAACAAAATGGCTGCGGGAACTATCGGCACATGCTGTCCTGCAATGGCATAGCCGCGATTTTGATGTGCCATGAAATCACATACACCGCTGGCTGCGCCAAGCCCAAAGGCTGAACCACCAGATAAAACCAGCGCATCTATCTGGTTGACTAGCATCTCCGGGTTGAGTAACTCTGTTTCCCGTGTGCCTGGCGCACCGCCCATTACATGACAAGCTGCCGTAAAAGGATTGTCTGCTGTAATCACCGTAACCCCACTTAACAGCATTTCATCCTCAGCCTGGCCAACTTTCAAACCTGTCACATCTGTTATCAGGTTTTGCGTACCAAGCTGCAAGGATGTGGTATTGCCGGTCATATTACACCTTCAGTTGGTCAATCAGACGAATTTTTCCAAGATGTGTGGCCGCTAAGAGCATACCAGCTTCAATGTGTTTATCTGATTTTGCTAGCGTTCGTTCATCACAATAACTGAAATAATCAATGTTGGAAAATCCGGATGCTAAAATTTTCTTGCAGGCCTGACTTAAGACACTATTAACTGGCGTTCCAATCCGTATCTGGTCTGCTGTTTTTTGCATGGTCTGATATAAAATTGGGGCTATTTTTCGCTCTGTTGGTGCCAAATAAACATTGCGTGAGGACATTGCCAACCCATCTGCTTCTCTTATAGTTGGGCTTGCTAGAATTTTTACCGGCAAGTCTAAATCGGAAACCATTTGCCTTATGACTTGTAATTGCTGGTAATCTTTTTCTCCAAAGACCGCGATATCTGCCCCTGTTTGCTGAAATAGCTTATGGACAATAGTTGCTACACCTCGAAAAAAATGTGGCCGGAACTCAGTTTCATAGCCAAGAGCGACGCCAGCAGGATGGATGGTGGTTGCATGGCCATCTTGATACATTTGCTCTGGGAGGAAAATAGCATCACACTTGCCAGTTTGACGCAATTTGGCAAAATCCTGTTCGTGGGTACGAGGGTAAACTTCAAAATCCTCATTTGGCGCAAACTGTAATGGGTTCACATAAATAGTGGTGATAATTTTGTCTGCGCGGTCCTCCAAAATATTTAGTAACGAGAGGTGGCCGTCATGTAAATTACCCATAGTTGGGACAATACCAATTTGCAAACCTGCTTCCTTCCAGAGAGCAAACTGGGTTGCCATTTCATATTTATTGCGCAGAATCTTCATCTTTTTAAAACTTCAATTTTAAGTCAAGCGTGGTATTTGTTCAGGTTCTTATAAGGTAGATAAAGCTTCTTGTCTTTTGAAGAATTTGTGAAAGGGTCATTTTTCAAAAACTAAAGTGTCATTGGGTGGGAGGATTATATTTTGTCTGCTGGGCAAGTAAATCTTTCAGGTACAGGACAGACTGGCTAGGGCCTATTTCATCCACGCCGCGACAAAATAAATCCATAATTGCGGAGCTTAGAGGGCTGTCTTCATTGGCTCGAATATAATACCCAATGTCCTTCGCAGCATTGCTAAGTGAGAACTGTAGGCCACTGATATCTTTATCTATAAGAAATGGCCGAAACCGCTCTAGTACTGCAGAATTTCCACCTCCAACATGCAATGCGTCTAAAAAACATTGTGTATCAATACCTTGTTTTTCCGCTTGTGCTGCGGCCTCTGCCATCACCGCAGCATAGCCAAGTGAGACATAATTATGGATAAGCTTCAAAGCTTGACCAGTGCCTACATCACCTGCATGTAATATATTTTCAGCAAAAAGATTCAGCAGGGGGTAAACTTCCTCAAAGGCTGATTTATCTGCACCTACAATAAGATTTAATCGTCCTTCAGCGGCTTCTTTAGGGGTGCGTGTCATCGCCGCATCAACAAAAATGATGCCAGCTTGGGCAAGGCGTGTGGCAAAAGCTTTTGACCTATCTGGCATGCTAGTAGAGCAATCAACGATGATTTGGCCTTTTTGTCCCCGCGCTAATATTCCAGCGGGGCTGAATAAAATTTCTTCCACTTCCGTGGCGCCTGTGACACATAGGATAATAATTTTTGCATCAGCAATTGTTTCATCGATAGTAGATGCATATGTTGCCCCTGCAGCTTCTAGTTCATGGGTGGGCTGGTTTCCCTTATGGCTCAGAAATTTTAAGTTATAGGACGGATTTTTGAGAATATTTGTTGCAATGCCCCGTCCCATGAGACCAACCCCTATCATGCTGATTTTCATGACACACTCCCTTGCATATTTAAACCTTACTATCTGCGGTTATAGCATGATTTTTGTCCATGTCATCACATGACCACCGCCTTGAAAAAGCACTTATATCCCTTGACAGGTTGACGACGAGGGTCTTTGCTAAGCCGAGGATAGGAACGAAATGCTAACCTCCTAAAAAGGCGTTAGAGAAAACAAGGGTTGATCGAATGAAACTTTTTACAGCCGGACCATCTCCCTTCGGCCGCAAGGTAAAATTGGCGCTAAATGCATTATCTTTTATGGACATGGTAGAGATAGTTGCAACTGATACAAGCAAGCCCAACACTGAGAATAGAAACCACAATCCACTCGGGAAAATTCCAACCTTGCTTGTTGATGACAAGGCTATTTATGACAGCAGGGTTATACTGGATTACTTAGATAATAAGGCTGGCGGTGGTAAGCTATTTCCAGTAAGTGGGCCAGAGCGTCACGATGTGCTGATTGCAGCTGCACTGGCAGACGGGTTGATGGACGCAGGCATTTTGATTGTGTATGAAAACAGAATGCGTCCCGAAGGGATGCAGGTACAATCAATAATTGACTATCAACGAGGTAAGTTGGAGCGTAGTCTCAAAGCAATTGAGGCAAGCGCAGTTAGCTACAAAAACGGAACTATGCCGAATGCGGCAGAAATTGGGTTGGCCTGTGCTATTGATTATTTAGATTTTCGGGAACTGGCAGATTGGCGTGCGCTTGCGCCGTCGCTTGTTCGTTTTATGACTTCATTTTCTTCGTCTGTGCCAGGCTATCATGCAACCCTGCCGGAGGGGATAGCCGCCGCCCCATGGCGTTAAGCAAAATTTTTTTAGATCACCAATTTCACTCGATATCTATCTTTGGTTGTTTGCTGGCGGCGGCGAGGGGTGAGCGTGCCAGCGACAAAAGAGGGGGTATCATAAACAAAGTCGCAGCAGTAGACAGCGCCAAGCCGCCAAACACCACCGTGCCAATACCTCGATAAAGTTCTGAACCAGCGCCTGGGAAAATCACCAGCGGGATAAGGCCAAAGAGTGAGGTAAGGGTCGACATAAAAATTGGGCGGATACGGTTCCTAGTAGACTCTAATATCGCTTGATCGACAGACATCCCTTCCTCTCTAATATGCAGGCTTGTCTGTTCGATCATCAGAATAGCATTATTGACAACCACCCCAGTTAAAATGACAAAACCAAGCATAGTTAGCATATCTAGCGGTTGGCGCACAAACAAATTTATCAAACTAATTCCCGCTAGGCCGCCAGCACCAGCAACCGGAATTACAAGCAAAATTATAGCAGGCAAGATAAAGCTACGTAGCAAAATCACCATTAGCAAAAAAATAACGGCAATCGCAGCCAGCACATTGGTTTGCATCACAGACCAAGTACGGGCAAGCTCGCTAGCAGCGCCACGTACCGCAATCTGCACATCCCTCTGAACTGCAAACGGGATTAGTTGTGGTAAAATTTCCATATTAATTTTGCTGACAGCACTCTCTAAGGGCAGACGTTCATCTGGACGCAATTGCAGCGTACGCGCCTGTTTACCACCCTGTCTTCGGATTTGTTGGGGCGCGCTAATAAAGCTGATGTCGGCAAGTTGCCCCACTGAAACCACTTCGCCAGATGGCGTGATTATAGGCAAATTTTCGAGGTCAGATACAGATAAATTGCCAGCATTTTTTCCTATCAGGGTTAGGTCAATGAGCTCTCCATCTATCGGAATTTGCGTCACGCGCATGCCGTCATTGTAGATATCTACCGCTTGCGCAAAGGACCGCATCGACAGGCCAGAGGCTGCAAGGGCTACTGGATCTGGCATTAGTTTGATTTGTGGGGTGCCCGAACCTAAACTAGGCTGTACTCTTATTTGATTGCCGTCGTGGCGAGGAAAGGCTTGTGAAAGTGCGCTATTCAATTCTTGGGCAACGACGCCTATGTCTTCTTGTGATGCGCCTGTAACATCAAGGCTGATTGAACGTGAGCCACCGACAGACCGCCCAAATAATGAGGCTTGTCGAACAAAGGCCCGGGCGCCAGGTTCAGAAAAAATAGGTCGCGTAAGCACACCGCGAAGCTCATTGACGCGTGATGGGTCAACAGATGAAGCACCAGCAAAGGCTCCACCAGCGAAAGCAACAAAGAAAAAGCGCGAGATTTCTGGCGGCCCGTCTTGCTCCACACGTCCCTCCCAAAGGGGGCGAGCGGCATTTTCCATCTTTGCAGCAATGCGCCTGGTTTCATCCATGGAATAGCCCGGTGGTACAATAACCGACCCAAAGACAAAATTTGCATTACCCTCTGGTAGATAATCTAGCTGCGGCATGAAGCGCCAGGAAGATATACCGCCCGTTACTATTATTGTGATTACCAGGCTTACACCTACTATACGCCGTTTGATAGCAAATCCAGCATAGGCCAAAATAATGTTTGTAAATTGCCTTGCTACCGTGTCTACTAAAGGAATACGGCGTTGGCTTGCATGGGCAAAGCGTTTACTATGCAGTAACGAGGCAGACAGGCTGGGGATAAGCGTAGTCGAGACGATAACAGATATTAATACTGATACTGATATTGCAACCCCAATATCCCGGAAAAGTTGGCCAACAGGTAGTTTTAGTAATATAACCGGTACAAAAACCACAACAGTTGTCAGTGCTGAGCCAAGTATAGGTGCCCATACCTGTCGCGCGCCATGAAAAGCCGCTTGCGGCGCAGCTAACCCTTTTTGATGCAGGCGGTAGATGTTCTCCTGAGAGACAATGGAGGCATCCACTACCATTCCCACAGCAAAGGCAAGTCCGGCAAGAGAAATAACATTAATAGACATACCTAAACCTGCCATTGCCACAAAGGTGCCAATTACAGAAGTTGGTATGGCCGTAAAGATAATAAAGGTAGGCGCAAAGGAGCGCAAAAATAGTGCGAGAATAAAAAGCGCTAATAACCCACCAACCCAAATATTTTGTTTTACCAGATCAATGGCGGAGGCAATGTAATCAGTCTCATCATAAACTACTTTCAAGGTTAGGCCACGCCTCTTTAATACGCCACTATTTAGGTCATCAATGACAGCGCGTAATCGAACCATTGTTTCAACTACATTACTGTTTTGCTCTCGTAGCGCGTTGAGTATAACCGCATCCTTACCGTTTAGACGTCGGAAACTCGTGCGTTTTTTGCTGACCAGCCTAATTTCGGCAACATCTGCAAGCAATACTGGAACTAACTGACCATTTGTTGTCAAATCATTGCGCAGAACAATTTGTCTAGCAGTCTGAGGAGTAAATAAATCAGCCTCAGTGCGCACAGTATAGGTTCGTTTGCCGCGCTCTATTGTTCCAACTGATAAGGTGGCAGAGGCCTCTCGTAAAGCTTGCAGAAATTGCGGAAGGCTCAGATTATAGCGGATAAGATCTTTCGGGTCGACCTCCACGCGCATTTCGCGCCGTCCGCCGCCATATAAAAATATCTCCGCCACACCGCTAACGCGCTCAAGCGGGGCAACAATGCTATCTTCTAGAAAATTTCCAAGCTGTTCCACGTCAACATCACTGCCTTCGGCAGCGGTTAGGGACAAGCGTGCTATTGGGCTATCATCGGAATTTGAGGTGCGCACGCGCGGCGCGGAAGCTTCATCAGGTAAATCGGATATCCCAGATAATTCTGATAGCATCATTGTAAGGGCTTTATCCATGTCTGTGCCTACTGCATAGGTTAAGGTCACACGCGCCCGGCCAGTGTCTGAACGCGAGGTGACATTTTCCACCCCGTTTAATCCGGATAATTTAATTTCTAGGCGCGAGACAATCTCTCTATCTACATCTTCTGGAGACGCGCCCGGCCAATTCACGCGCACCTGTAAGATAGGTTTTTCGATATCAGGGCTCATCTGAATAGGAATAATTTGCGAGGAGACAACGCCAAACATCACCGTCAGAATAATGACCGCCATCACTGCGACTGGACGTTCTATAGCAAATTTTATCAAATAGTTCATTTCGCTCTACTTGTTGGACTGTTGTTTCCAGTTATTAGCGCCTTTATCCTTGCCTCTACCCTGAGCGCCATATTGACTTCTATCTTGGCTTTCAGCTATTTCTTTACCGTCAATTAAAATTTCATTGCCTTTGGTAATTACGGCTTCGCCTGCAATTATACCTTTTAGGATAACTACCTTGTCCTTCACCGCGCCGCCTAGCGTTACGATACGCTTCTCCGCACGCCCTTCTTTCGCGACAAACACCACGTATCCGCCATTTAGTGGTACAAGTGCATCTTGCGGGATAGTTATTAAATTTTGCGGCAATTTAGTTGGAATCTGCAAGGTCAAGGCAGCGTTTTCAGCTTGAGCTATAGCCGGCAGTGGGGTTAGTGGGATAAAGCGAGTAGGACGGGTGCTTGTGCGGCTATTTTGGGTTGGCAATATAGCGCGGAGTTTTAGCTGGATGATTTGGGACGGCAAATTTTTATTTCGAGCATGTGTTTCAACTACAGCTTCAATAACATCTTCAACGGATAAAAACCTCACATAGTCTGCTGGAATATCAGCTTCAACCTCAAATCCTTTGTCTGTTCGTATGCGAGCAATCTCGTCGCCTTCCTCCATATAAAGCGCGTTGGCACTCGCTAACTGAACGATTTGCCCTGCTAAGGGCGTTGCTATGACAGCCCTGCTAATATCTGCTTCTAGCTCTTTGAGTTTCAGCGCAAATTTGCGTGCAGTAAGGCTGGTGCTTTTTTTTTCGGCACGCAGGCTGGCAAGTGTGCGGGCACGAACTAACATTTGCTCGCGTGCTACCAAATAAGCTGTCTTGGTCGTATCAAAGGCCTCAGGAGATATTGTTTTGTTTGCGCGTAAATTCTTGGCTCTTGCGAGTTTTGCCGCTAATAGAGCCAGCTTTTCCTGCGCCACCACGCCAAGCTCTTCTTCAAATTTGATATCAGCTTCCAATTGGGCAATATTCTGCTCGGTTTCCTGTTTTTGCAGGCCCATTAAACGGTATTGATGTTTTAGGTTATCACTATTTTGTTCTGCTAGCTTTTGTCCTTTATCAACTATGTCGCCAATGCGAACTGCCTCTAGATTTACGCTTCCAGATGCGGGGGCGGTTATGATTTGAAGTGGCCCTGTTTTAACCCGGCCTTGAATTTGTGTTCGTGGCGCAATTTTCTGGCTCACTGCCCTCTTGGTCTCAACTTTCGCGGCTCTGTTGTAGGATTGTGCTTCTGCAATATGCGTTTGAACTGCGAGGCCTAGTCCTAAAAGGGCAGACAGACAGAAGAGCTTAACAGACAATTTTTGCATAGGCCAGAACACCCCTCGACGTTATTTAAAAGCGCTAATCCTCACAAGTTGTGAAAAGCGCCCTCGCAAATTATTATTATATATATTTGTAAATTTAAGAAATAATGATTTCGTGATTTTTAATTATCCGAGAATATTTTTAACCTATAAAAACTGAGCCCCTCTCCAAAAAGAAAGGGGCCTTATTTAGCTTTCAGTGCCTAAAACGGCGCAAGAGGTCAGTAAGGCAGAAAAACCCAACAGCACTCTGCAAACTTAGGCAGCATTATCACTCTTGTTTGACCACTCGCGCACATAATTTGAGATTTCGTTGCGAGTAAGGCCGATATCTGACAAGGTGCGATCATCTAGACGATTGAGAGCAGCTACGCCGCCTGAATATTCAAGCCACTTTCGAAAGCGGCCAAAGATAGTTGGGGTGTTGTCGTTTACAGCTTTTTTTGCTTTTGCCATAACGGTATTCCTTTTCATAAAAATGTTTGAGTGTTGTGCGTTTGTCCAATATAGAAGCAATTCCTACCCATAATGCACTTTTGATGTGCTTATTATTTTTTATGTTACTCTATACATGTCATATATACTGTCCTAAAATAAAAGTAAAGTATTGTTTTTAGTGATTTTTTTATTTTAAATTTCGAAATTTTCTAACTCTAAGAATGGTTTTTAAAAGCAAATTATTTAAAAAATGTTGGAGTTTTGAAAGAAAATGATCATATCTGTTGCATGGCTTTCTCTTGCCTTTCGGCGCGGGGAATTAAGTGTTAACGGTTTATTAAGAGTCGCGGCTTTTATTCTAAACTGCACGGCCATTGGTAAGTGAAGTTTTGCCTGTGCAAATCCCAGTATGGGTATTACCGCCCTCTTTTTTGCTTTGAGACGGAATTTATGTCAGCGCCTGTGTCAACCAGTTATGCTTTTCTTTGCCGAACATGTCTTTGCTCAGGTTATGTCGGCATGGCAAAAAAGCCGAATGCATGTTTTGAATGTGGCAGTAAGGCGCTTGTTATGCATGATGAGCTTTTTAATCTGTCATTAGCGCACATTGATTGCGATGCCTTTTATTGTTCTGTTGAGAAACGGGATGACCCGTCCCTTGCTGAGCGTCCCGTTATTGTCGGCGGGGATCAACGCGGGGTTGTGGCAGCTGCCTGTTATGTGGCGCGGCGATATGGTATCCGCTCAGCAATGCCAACATGGCAGGCAAAACGAGCCTGCCCAGAGCTGGTAATTATTAAGCCGCGTATGGCCGTCTACCAGAAAATTGGGCTCCAAATAAGAGAGATGATGCGCGCATTAACACCGCTTGTTCAACCGCTTTCAATTGATGAAGCTTTTTTGGATTTGGCAGGTACGCAAAAGCTACATCAGGCCTCGCCTGCTTTATCGTTAGTTCGTTTGCAACAGCAAATTAAAACAGAGCTGGGTCTGACTGTTTCGATCGGTTTGGCACCGAATAAATCACTGGCCAAAATCGCTTCAGACCAGGATAAGCCCAATGGATTTTATGTCATTGGCGCTACTGAAGCGAAATCTTGGCTTGAAAACCGTCCGGCCAGCCTACTATTCGGGCTAGGAAAATCACAAATAGCTAAGCTTAAAAAAGCGGGGGTAAATACCTGTGGCGATATTGTCAATTTATCAGCCGGGAGGCAACATACCCTCCTTGGTAGTGATGCCGCTCGGCTGGTAAATCTTGCTAGCGGTATTGATAACCGGCCAGTAGTGCCGCATAGCCGAATTAAATCTATTTCTTCCGAAGCGACTTTTTCAATAAATATATCAGAGCTTGATACGTTACTTGCCAAGACGGAAACCTTGTCTGCTAAAGTCTCACGTCAGTTAAAGGAAAAAAGGCGGTCCGCTATACGGGTAAAGGTAAAATTAAAGTTTCCTACCCATCGTTTAATAACCAGGTCACGGATGCTAGCTGCCCCCACTCAGATGCAACATGATATATTTGCGGCCGCTTCAGAACTATTGCGGGCGGAGACAGGCGAGGGCAAATCTTATCGTCTTCTCGGGGTAGGTGTAGATTTATGTGAAAAGGATACAGATAGGGACGGTGATGCGCCATCAAGTTTGCTAGACTTAGTGGATGAAACCAGGCAGAAGAAAAATAAATTAGAGTTTGCAATTGACCAATTGCAAAAAAAGCTTGGTGATGACGTTTTAAAAACTGGAAGGCACTTAAAAAAGCCAACTGAAAAATAATTTAACAATAATAAGGCATTTACCTGCGAACACCGGTCAGGCTAGTCTAATGTAAGATTTACGCTCACTGTTTTTATGCACCACCATTTAGATAAGGGGGATAGTTTGGCAGAGAATAAAGATATCCCTAACTCTCTTTTCTTTTATGGCACTTTAAAGGCTGCAGAAGTGCGCGAAGCAGTGCTTGGCTATAATGTGCCTGAAATTCGACTTGCAGTTGCAAGGCTACATGGCCACGCGGTGCGCCGTGTCGCTGGAACCTTTTATCCGATGATTGTTTCAACTCAGTCTGGGGGATTTATAGATGGTGTCCTAATGACTGGAATCGACAGCCAGGAGCTGGAAAGGCTTGATAGGCTTGAAGGGGTCAATTACCGGCGCATTGAAGTCGATGTAGAATGTTATGGTCAAATGCGTGCAACACAGGTCTATAAGCCAGTTAAAAATTTGCTCGCAGCTGAACAATGGGATTTTGAGAATTGGTATGAAAATGATTTAAATAATTTCCTAAGCCAAGATTTTAACCTTCACGGGGTTCGCAGGCCCTAGTTTAAATAGCTAATATTTTTTATTTTTTTGCCTGAGATGACGTTTATCAAGTAAGCAAACTGTAGGGCCAATGTAGGTAATAATTTATGGATCTGTCCCTCTTATCAACGCTGACATCTTTATCCATTCAAATCGATAATATGGCCCTATTTTGGTTAGTAGCGGGACTGTCTGTTTTCAGTGTTGCTGTTTCAAAATCAGGGTTTGGTGGAGCCATGGGTGCGCTGGCTGCGCCCTTAATGCTAACGGTTTTACCCGCAAAAACAGCGCTTGCTGTTTTGCTTCCGTTATTTTTAGCTACAGATTTCTGGACGGTATATATTTGGCGTGGCTACAGTGTTAAACATTTGCTTGGCTGGATGGTGGCAATGGGCATTGTTGGTCAAATTCTTGGCTGGATGGTGATAAGCTATATTGATGACGGCACGCTTAAAGCCTGTATTGGGGGATTGGCGCTGTTTATGGGGGCTCGTTATTGGTTTAGGTTATACTGTCCTATTTCGAGTATTGCAGTAGCACATGTAAAAAAACAAATGCGCAAAAGGTTTCGTGAACGTGCAGTTTTCTGGTGTACCTTATCTGGTTTTTCTAGTTTCATCTCGCTAACTGGGGGCATACCGATACAGGTTTATATGCTGCCAATGGCGGTGCATCGGTTTTTCTTTGTTGGCACCTTGGCATGGTATTTTCTGTTTATAAATTTGGCCAAGGTACCTTTTTATGACAACCTAAACCTTTTCACCGCTGCAAGCCTGCTAACGAGCGCGATTTTAATGCCAATTATACCTCTAGGTGTAATTTTTGGCAGATGGCTAGTGCATCGCATGAATGATAAGATTTTTTATCATATTGCACATTTTTTTCTGATTATTTTGGGCGCGCGTCTGTTATATACGTCTTTTTAGAGACGTATCTTGATATTTTTATGTAAGCAGGCCTCAGGAGGGCTGTCTATTGACACGTTGGCGACATTTATTAATTGCAATTGCAACCGTGCCAGCCATTGGTATTTATGCAATTTTATGCTTGTTTCTGGCAGATTATTTAACAGGCATGCACTGGCTTTTGGATAGTCTTTATTATTTAATAGCAGGGCTAGCTTGGATATACCCTGCTGGCTTTGTCATAGCCTGGTTGGCGCGCCACGAAGCCTGAAACAAGCAAACCTATCCAACTTGTAAAAAGGTTAGCAAATTTTGTGCGTTTCTAGGTTGATCTTTGAAACAATTTGGGTCGTTATTCAAATGAAATATGTAATTTTGCGCCTAAGGTTATCAAATCCGTAATTCGTTGATGTTACGGGCACTTAGTTGCAAAGGTGGTTTTGGTTAGGGATAGGAAGCCTCGCGTGAAACGCTATTCAGCTTTAAGAATTTTAAAAGAAGGTCTGTCAGGTCATAAAGGTTGGCAACCTGCATGGCGTGATGCAACACCGAAGCCTGCCTATGATGTAATTATTATTGGCGGCGGGGGGCATGGTCTTGCAACAGCTTATTACCTCGCAAGCCTCCATGGGATCACAAATGTTGCAGTGCTTGAAAAGGGCTGGATTGGTGGTGGAAATTCTGGGCGAAATACCACAATTGTTCGCTCAAACTATTCCATCGAAGGCAATACTGCCTTTTATGAGCATTCGTTAAAATTATGGGAAGGGTTGTCTCAAGAATTAAATTATAATGTGATGTTTAGCCAGCGTGGTCATTTAAGCTTGTTTTTTACGCCCGGACAGCGCGATGCACTCGCAAGACGGTATAACATCATGCGTTTGAACGGGATTGATGGCGAATTTCTAAACCGTGATCAGGTCCAGAAAATGGTACCACACCTAAATTATTCTCGGGATTGTCGCTTTCCTATCATGGGAGGGTTTTTGCAGTCACGTGCTGGCACAGCCCGCCATGATGCCGTAAATTGGGGCTATGCACGCGCGGCCTCTGCATCGGGTGTTGATGTTATCCAAAATTGTGAGGTTACCGGCTTTATTCATGAGGGTGGTAAAATCAAGGGGGTGGAAACCTGTCGCGGGGAAATTAGGGCAGAAAAAATAGGTATGGCGGTTGCAGGGTCTACTTCTCTTTTGGCGAAGATGGCCGGGCTAGGCAAATTGCCGATAGAGAGTCATAAGTTACAGGCTTTTGTTTCTGAGCCTATAAAGCCTTTTTTAGATACTGTCGTCGTTTATTCTGCCTACAATGGGCATTTCTACATTAGCCAGTCAGATAAGGGCGGCATGGTGTTTGGAGGCGATTTAGACGGGTACAATTCCTATGCACAGCGCGGAAATCTGCCCATTTATACAGATGTTGCGGGATGCGCGATGAATGTGATGCCAGCTTTGGGACGGGTAAAAATCTTGCGGCAATGGGCTGGTATTATGGATATGTCGATGGATGGTTCACCCTTCATTACTAAAACTGATATTGATGGGCTGTATCTGAATGCAGGCTGGTGTTATGGCGGCTTCAAAGCAATACCTGGTTCTGGCTGGTGTTTTGCGCACACCATCGCCAATGATTCCCCGCATGAAATTAATAGCCTTTTGACACTAAATCGTTTTCAGCAGGGCATACAAATTGACGAGAGTGGTCATGGTCCTTTCCCTAAAGCCCATTGATGTCATCTAAAGCCATAGGATAGTACATGATAGATAAATCACAAAAAGGGGCGTGTAGTGTTAAGAATTAATTGTCCATTTTGTGGGCTTCGCAACCATAACGAGTTCACCTATTTAGAAGATGGCAGTGGTGAAATGCCGGCACTTGATAACACTGATAGTGAAGCTTGGTATGAGGCTGTATTTTTGCGTGATAATCCTCGGGGAATGCATATTGAAAATTGGCATCACACTCAAGGATGTCGGATGGTCTTGCGGGTGTCGCGTGATACGCTAACACATCAGATATTTTCGGTTGAGCCTGCGCATCCAAAGTATAGTGAGATGCTTGCTACTAGCCCTAAATTCACTAAATCCATTGAGCCTGCTATAAAACCAAACAAAGGTGGACGGAGCTAATGGCTGCTTATAGGCTAAAAGATGGAGGTAGAATCAATCGTGATAAAGAGGTTTTCTTTAGCTTTAATGGCCGCCGTTTAAAGGGTTTTGAAGGCGATACCATCGCTTCTGCTTTATTAGCGAATAATGTCCGCCAAGTTGGCCGTAGCTTTAAATATCATCGCTTGCGCGGCGTGATGTCAGCAGGGCCAGAAGAAGGTGGGGCATTGTTCAATGTCAATGATGGGGCAATGAGAATTGCCAATGTAAAAGGCACGATATCTGAACTCCGAGATGATATGCAAGTGCGTGCGCAAAACGCTTATCCTAGCCTTGCTTTTGATATTGGTGCGGTAAATGGCCTGTTTGCGCCGTTTCTGACTGCAGGCTTCTATTACAAGACTTTTATGGGGCCAGCGCGTAACACAGCATTTTGGATGTTTTGTGAAAAATTTATCCGCAAAGTAGCGGGCCTTGGCAAAGCTTCGCGTATGCCAGATCCTGACAACTATGATGTCGCTTATAAATTTTGTGATGTTCTAGTGGTAGGTGCAGGTCCTGTCGGCCTTTTGGCTACGGCTGAACTGGCAGAAAAGGGGCAAAAGGTTATTCTAGTCGAACAGGATTTTGAGGCTGGCGGTAGCATTTTGAGTAGTGGTAAGAAAGAAGATTTGGCATTTCGAAACGCCTTGTTAAAACGCATTGATAAAGCTGGGGGGCGGGTGATGTTGCGCGCTACAGCCTTCGGATTGTATGATGGACTGGTTACGGGTGTTCTGGAACGTTGCGGTGATCATCAAAATAAGCCTGATGCGCATAGCCCGCGTGAGATTACCCATATTATTCACCCCCAACATGTTGTGCTAGCAACAGGGGCTTGTGAGCGCGGCTTTGCCTTTGGTAACAATGACCGGCCAGGGGTAATGTTGGCAGGGGCAATTCGAACCTATGCTTGCCGTTACGGGGTGATGGCTGGGCATTCTGCTGTTCTAGCAACCTGCCATGATGGCACTTATGATGATGCAATAATGCTTGCAAGTTTGGGAATGGAAGTGACCCTTATTGACGCACGCTCTAAACCTTCTCGCTACTCGAAGAATGCCGAAGCAGCTGGAATTAAAGTTTTAACAGGCACAGTGCCGGTAAATGTAGCTGGGGTAAAATCGGTTGCCGCGTTGGAAATTGCTGATATTAACGAGGCTGGCGAAATAAGTGGGAATACGACCATTATTGGTTGTGATATTATTGGTGTATCTGGAGGATATTCACCCGTCATCCATTTGCCTTCCCACCGCGGGATTAAACCACGCTGGGAGGCTTCTATCAACGCATTTGTGGCCGGCAAGACTGAAGAAAATATTCATATTATTGGGTCAGCTGACGGAATTTATGACCATCAAGCTTGTTTGGACCAGGCTCTTCAAATAACGCAAACGATTAATGGTAAGAGGGTAGAAACAAAGCAAAGACGTCGCATTCCAGGTGGGATGCGTGCCGTGTTTGAGGTACAAATAAAGGGACGAAAGCTAAAATCCTTTATTGACCCACAACATGATGTAACGTGCGAGGATGTGCGTCAGGCTCACCGTGAGGGTTTTGTCTCGGTTGAGCATATGAAACGTTATACCACACTTGGTATGGCCACAGATCAGGGACGAGTTGGCAATATTTTAGGCCTAGCCGTGATGGCGCAGGCACAAGGGTTGCCTGTTGGAACTTCCGGAGTAACTACTTTTCGTCCACCTTACACCCCTGTTTCCATTGGTGCGTTAGCGGCTAGAGAGCGGGGTATTCATTGGCGGCCAACACGGCGAACCCCTATGCATCACAGGCATCTAGCTATGGGTGCGATAATGACAGATGCAGGTGCATGGAAGCGTGCATGGTATTATCCGCGTGGTAATGAAAAAATTGATGACGCTTATGTGCGCGAGGCTGCAACTACACGTCAGAATGTTGCCATGGCGGATGTCTCTACTTTGGGTAAAATTGCGGTGCAGGGGCCTGATGCCACAGAATTTTTGAATCGAATTTATGTCAATCCTTTTGCAAAATTAGCAATAGGAAAGGCACGTTATGGCATTATGCTACGTGATGACGGGATGGTATTGGATGATGGAACGACTTGGCGGCTGACCGAGGATGATTATTTTATGACAACCACAACTGCGCAAGCCGCCCAAGTGATGTTGTTTTTAGAGGAACTGTTGCAACGGCGCTGGACAGATTTGCGGGTTCATATAACCTCTGTAACAGATCAATGGGCTGGGATGGCTGTTGCGGGTCCATGTGCGCGTGATGTTTTGGCAGCTGAATTCCCACAACTGAACTGGTCAAATGAAGCCTTTCCATTTATGGGTGTAGCTCAAATAACGTTGCGTCTTGAAGGGCGTGATGTTGCCTGCCGGATTGCACGCATTTCATTTTCAGGGGAACGTGCCTTTGAAATTTATGTGCCTTCTGATAGTGGGGCGCAGGTTTGGTCTGCTATTGCTAGCCGAATCGAACAGATGGGTGGTTGTTTATATGGCATGGAAGCGCTGGGTGCGCTTCGGATTGAAAAGGGACATGTTACGGCAGCAGAATTAGATGGGCGGGTTACTCTGGAAGATGCTGGATTTGGCCAAATGGCCTCGAAAACTAAGCCGTTTATTGGCTCTGTTTTGCGTCACCGCCCAAGCTTGCAAGATGACAAACGACCGCAATTAGTGGGTATCTATCCAAAGGATCGAGCCAATAAGTTTTCCGCCGGGGCAATATTATGTGCTCCAGAAGCAGTGTCTGGTTTTGGCGAAGGCTGGGTTACCGCAGTTACCCACTCGCCTGCTATTGGCCATTGGATAGGTTTGGGATTTGTGACTGGAGGAGTACAAGCATGGCGAGGAAAAACCATTATGGTTGCTGATCCTGTGCGCGATAATTTCACTGAAGCTGAAATTGTCAGCCCGCACATGTTCGATGCTAAAGGAGTTCGCCAGCATGGTTGACAAGTTAAAAAACCCAGCCCAGAGCTTTACCCGGCTAGTGAAAGGGCGGCATGGCAAAAAAGTTGGCAAACCAGGAGTTGAATTGACCGAATTAACTGGGCTCAGAATCACTCAGATTGCTTTTTTTCCCGAACAGATAACCGCAGCAAAAGTGATGTTAAAGCGTCAATTCTCTTTGGATGTGATGGCAGAGCCCGCCTCCTCTTACAGTGCAAATGGTTTTCTATGTTTACGCCCAGAGATCACTAAATTATGGCTAATTAGTGAGCATCCCATTCTGGCAGAATTGCCCGCTAGTATGGGTAAATATTACCCGCTTGATATATCTGCTTCTAAAATATTTTTGCTGATATCTGGGCCAGAGTCTGGCACGCTTATAAATCGGCAAACAGCGATTGATTTATCTTGCCCAGATGGCCAGTTTATGGCCACTGGCATACATCATGTTGGGGTGCATATTTTGAAAATTAGCGAAGATAGATATTTAGTAATGTTGCCTTTTAGCTTTGCTGAATCTCTGGCCGATGGGCTATTTAATATTGCATGCCAGTTTGGGGTGCAGATTAACAAAATGGCTAACGGCTCCATTAACGGGATACAAAGCTAATCATGTTTTCATTGTTTTCCCGACCTATGCCTGAAAAAGCCACACTTTTAAAGAACGAGCATTTTAACAGGCAAATTGCTGAAAAACAAATAAAAAATGTGGAACGCCCGTTACAGGCGGTTATTAATCAAGCTTACGAATTAATGGAAATACATGGCTTGACTGGCTGGGTAATTCAGTTTGATCATGCTCGTAGACGTGCAGGCTTGTGTGATTATAACCGGAAGACACTCTCGCTCTCGCGCCATTATGCTCGTTATGCTAAGCCAGACCATATAAGGGATACCATTTTGCATGAAATTGCGCATGCGCTGGTTGGCCCAGGTCATGGGCATAACGCGGTCTGGCGAAAAAAAGCCCGCGAGATTGGTTGCACAGCCGCCAGATGCCATACACTAAATTTTTCCAAAGCTCGCTGGTTGATGTATTGTCCGAATGGGTGTTTTAAGACCGAGAGGCATCGCCGCAACGCTGGCCTATTCTGTGCAAAATGCAAATCATCCGTAGAATTTTTGCCGCAGCAGAATAAACTCTCTGGCGCTGAGCGCACTTTAAAAAGGTGAGAGGATGATATCGGAGGCACCACCATTTTCCTTTGATGCGCGTCAGAACCTATTTGACGATGCGGTAAAAATGCTTGCGCACCAGCCCTTTGCAAACCCAGAATTTTTCACAGCAGAAGAGATAAGTGCCCTCAAGGATGCAGCGCTGGGGCTATCTTTTCGCAAAGCACGTTCGAATGTTGGCAATAATGTGCATCAGGATTTTTATATTTGTTTCCCGGCGCCTATGGAAGGAGTGTTTGATAGACTTAGGCGTGGCCTAGAACGATTAGGCGCTAGTTTATATCATCGCCAGCCAGATCTGTTTGAAGCTTCGCTTATTATCAATGATTTTGCTGTCCAGTGTTATCCAACTAATTCAGCCGGTATTGGCATTCATAAAGATGCCCTAAGCTACCGAAATTTGGTTTTTATTATTACCCTATCTGGGGCGTCTCAGCTATTTACTTGTTCAGATCGGTGCGGGTCTGGCCGCCAGCTAATTGATGACAGCCCGGGCCGTTTAGTATTTCTGCCTGCGCCTGGTCTAAGCTACTTACCAGAGCCTAAGATGCGGCCTCTTCATGGGGTGGATAATATTACTGATGGACGCTTATCTATCGGCTTTAGATGCCAGAAATTTTAGACATAAAGATACTTGTATAATGGGGAATCCCTCCTACGGGGTTGCCAGCATTATAAAACACTGTCAGAGTGCAAGGTAATTTGATGGCAATGGGACATGCCATCTTCTTCTCTCTAGCTTTAGGCCAGCAGGTTTTCTAGTTAGTGCTGTCAAGAATAGGTGTCGTGACCGTGTCATCTGATGATTTTAATGTCAGACACAGGAGCGACATAAATGATAATCAATGTTTCCGGGCAAAATATGGATACGGGTGCTGCTTTTCAGAAGCGAAGCCGCGAGTTGATTGAGCATATTGTTGAAAAATATTTTACCCCTGCTGTTAGTGCAAATGTAACGTTGGAAAAGACAGATGGGGGTTTTTATGTCCGAATTCTAATGAATTTAACGCGCCGTATAGAACTTGAGGCAAGCGGTTTTGCAAGAGACGCACACGCGGCGTTAGAGGATGCTTGCGAGCATGCCGAGAAAAGGTTGCGTCGTCATAAAAGAAGGTTAAAAAATCATCGTCAACAAGTAGAAATTCAGAATGATATTATTTCTGCACCGATGTCAATTTATGCAACAGCTTCCCAGCTAGAGCTCGCAAATGGACAAGATAACGACCACAAAGAAGATCGAGAGCAAGAAGATGACAGTTTGCCTATTATTGCGGAGCTTTCTTATGAGGTGGAAAGTTTAAGTGTAGAGCAGGCGGTGATGCGTTTGGAGTTGAGTGGGGATAGTTGTCTGCTATTTCGTAATTCAGGGCATATGGGTCTAAATATGGTGCATCTGCGTAATGATGGCACGATAGGCTGGGTAGATCCTAGAGGCACAAGAGACTTAAATGAGGTTTCTTAGCAATCATTATAAATAAAAATCTTTGGCAAACGCTCAAGTTTAGCCTATCAGCTTGATTGCACACGCACTAATGCAGGCAGATTTAGAGCCTCTACCTGCCATTGGCCGCCGGCATATTGGGCATGCTGGCGTGGCAGAAAGTTAAAAATTGTCTGGCTATAATTGTCAATCTGGATAGACAAGGCACGCTCTAATGGTAGGTTTAAACAATAGGCTATGACTGCACGGATAGTATGAGCATGGGCAAAAAAGATGTGTGGCCTTTTATCCTCAGTTTCCGAAATTTTATTTGAAAATTTCTCCAAATAGAGCGAGATGCGCTCATATTGTGTTGCAAAACTCTCCCCATTTGGCGGGATGATTTCTGGCGTTTGGAAAGAAAAATTATGGCGCGGGGCATTGGCAAGTTCCTTCCAAACATCATCTAGTTTTGCGCCTGCCCATTTTCCTAAATTTTGCTCAATTATCTGATGTTCTATGTTTTTTCTCCTTGGGGCAGGCCTGCCAAGTTGAAGCAGAGCTCTTTCGATTTGTGTTGCGGTCTGCTTGCATCGCTTCAAGGGGCTAATCTGCCAATACGCATCATCTGGTAGCATCTGGGCCAAGGCATTGGCCGATTCTGCATCAGGGACAATGTCGGGGTCATGGGTTGGCACATGCCCTTTTAATCGCCAAGATGGAGCATGGCGTATCCAGATACATTTTGTGACCGGAGATTTCATTATAAATGCTCTTTCGAAGTATTAGTTACCGAAAATATTTTACTCGTTTATGAAACGTAATAAACAGGCAGGCATGCAACCCCAAAGTTTAACAAAATATAAATAATTTCTTTCAGAAAAATTTCTTTTAATATGTTAAACAAAAGAGATTTAAGACACTCAAATTATTGCGTTTCACATTGACGCAATAGCGCAATTGAAGATAGCCACGAAATGGCGTTGCCAGGCGATTAGAGGTCATTTTTAAGATATTAAAACAGATTAGCACCCATAGCCTATTTATATAATGTTTGTGCTTTTTGCGCAAAAGAGAGGGAATAAAATGGCTAGACGTGGCGCGCGACGGGAAAAATTGGAGTCAGATGGCCCACGCAAATTTTTAGATAGTCAATTGCAGTGGCAAAACCCTCGCTATTTAGATAAACCAACTGAGCCACTATCCACAGATCAAATAGAAGCCATTCATGAAGCGAGTTTGGACGTGGTTGAGCAAATCGGCATTCGTTTTCTGAATAATACCGCGCTTGACCATTTGGTCCGGGCAGGTTGCACCATTGACCGTAGCGTAATGAATGTGAAGATGGACAGGAATTGGGTGATGGAGATGATACGCCATGCCCCTGACAGCTTTGCGGTTACTCCACGAAACCCAAACCATAAAATTATTCTTGGTGATGGGTATTTTCATTTTGGGCAAGTTTCTTCCCCTCCCAATATTCTAGATAGAGAAACTGGTAGACGGATGGGGACAAGAGAAGATTTCTGTAATTTTCTGCATCTCTCGCAAGCGTTTAATTGTATTCATGCAATTGTTGGATATCCTGTTGAGCCGATGGATTTACATGCTTCTGTTCGGCATCTTTATGCTACCCTAGATATGCTGGTAAATACAGACAAGGTTATTCATGGCTATTCGCTTGGCAAGGATCGTATTGAAGATGTGATAGAGATGACGCGCATTGCTGCTGGCCTTTCTCATGACGAATTTGACGCCGCGCCAAGGATGTTTACTAATATTAATTCCTCTTCTCCTTTGAAACATGATTACCCAATGCTAGATGGAGCAATGCGGCTTGCCATCCGTAAGCAGCCGGTAGTGATAACTCCATTTACGCTCGCTGGAGCGATGGCACCAGTAACTATTGTTGGGGCGATTGTTCAGCAAAATGCTGAGGCGCTCGCAGCGATAGCTCTTCTGCAATTTATTAACCCGGGAACACCTGTTGTCTATGGCGCTTTTACTAGCAATGTAGATATGAAATCAGGCGCACCTGCCTTTGGAACGCCAGAATATATTCGAGCGATGCAGATATCAGGGCAAATGGCGCGGTTCTACAATATCCCTTTGCGCACTTCAAACGCCAATGCAGCAAATGTTCCAGATGGGCAGTCTGTATGGGAGTCTGCTTTTTCTTTGCAGGGCTCTCTCTCTGGGCAGTCCAATTTAGTGTATCATGCGGCAGGTTGGCTTGAGGGCGGATTATCTGCTAGCATGGAAAAATTCGTTATGGATTGCGAGATGTTGCAACAGGCTATCTATTTACAGCAACCGCTTGAATTCAGCGCTGATGCTTTAGGGGTGCAGGCAATAGAAGAAGTTGGACCGGATGGACATTTCTTTGGATGCAAACATACACAAAAAAGATATAAAACTGTATTTTACAACCCATTTCTATCAGATTGGTCTAATTATGAGAGCTGGGAGGAATCTGGAGCGGTCTGGACCCATGACAGAGCGCACACTGCCTGTAAGCGAATCCTTGATGAGCATCAGCCGCCAGAACTAGACCTCGCTATCAAAGAAGAGCTTGAAGCCTTTGTGGCGCGCCGAGTAGAGGAGGGTGGCGCTCCAACTGATTTCTAAAAAAACAATCTAGGTAAATAATATCCAATAAAACTAATAATCTAGCAAAATACTTGCTAGAAAAAAGGGAGCAATCATGCAAGACCAGGCAAGGGTGGTGGTAATCGGTGGTGGTGTTGTTGGTGCGTCTATTTTGTACCATCTCACTAAACACGGCTGGAGTGATGTAATGCTACTGGAACGCTCTGACTTGACTTCTGGTTCTACTTGGCATGCGGCAGGCGGGATGCACACAATTAATGGCGACCCTAATGTTGCAAAACTTCAACAATATACGATTGACCTATATCAAGAAATCGAAGAATTATCTGGTCAGGATATTGGCCTGCATATGACGGGTGGGGTGATGTTGGCCGCGACACAAGAGCGTTTCGATTGGCTGAAGGGGGTTTACGCTAAGGGTAAATATCTAGGCATGGATGAGTTAGAGGTTATCACCCCTGAGCGAGCAGCAGAATTGATGCCTCTTCTCGACCCCTCTCAATTTGTAGGTGCCCTATATGACCCTATAGAAGGGCATTGCGATCCCTATGGCGTCACCCACGCTTATGCCAAAGCAGCGCGTAAAAATGGCGCTATGGTGGAAACCCAAACAAAAGTTGATGGTCTATCACAAGCCCCAGATGGAACCTGGCATATCAACACCAATAAAGGAAACATAACCGCGGAGCATGTGGTTAATGCTGGTGGTTTATGGGCGCGTGAAATTGGCCGCATGGTAGGCCTTGAACTACCTGTACTAGCGATGGAACATATGTATCTTCTGACTGAAGATATGCCAGAGGTAGCCGAATTTAACGAAAAGGAAGGCATTGAAATGCTCCATGCCGTCGATTTTGATGGCGAGATTTATTTGCGTCAGGAACGCGGTGGAATGTTGATGGGCACTTATGAAAAAGCTTGTCGGCCTTGGTCCGAACATGAGACGCCATGGTCCTTTGGACATGAATTGCTTGAACCTGATATTGACCGAATTGCTCCATCTTTGGAAGTTGGCTTTCAGCATTTCCCTGCATTTGAGAATGCTGGTATCCGCAAGATTATCAATGGACCCTTTACCTTCTCTCCAGACGGTAACCCGCTAGTTGGACCTATTGAGGGTATGACAAATTATTGGTCTGCCTGTGCGGTAATGGCAGGGTTTTCGCAAGGTGGCGGGGTTGGTCTGGCGCTTTCGAATTGGATTGTAAAAGGTGATCCGGGTTTTGATGTATGGGCAATGGATGTCAGCCGATTTGGTGATTATGCCAATATGGCCTTTACCAATGCGCGGGTGCGCGAAAACTATTCGCGCCGCTTTTCTATCCGTTATCCAAACGAGGAGCTACAGGCTGCTCGTCCGTTACTGACCACGCCAATTTATGATCTTCTAAAGGAAAAAGGAGCGCAATTTGGAGCAAGTTCCGGGTTGGAAGTACCGTTATGGTTTGCACCAGCAGGCGAGCGTGATGAATTTTCATGGCGCCGGTCAAACGATTTTGAGCATGTCGGCGCCGAAGCTAGGGCGGTACGCACTTCCATAGGGCTAACAGAAATTTCAAACTTTGCTAAATATAGTATTGAAGGGCCAGGTGCACCTGACTGGCTGGATAAAATGCTCGCGTGTAAACTGCCGGCCATTGGTAAAATTACGCTAGCACCCATGCTAAAGGAAGATGGCCGAATTATTGGTGACTTCTCGCTTGCGCGTCTTGATGAAGACAGTTTTTTTATTGTTGGGTCTGGATTGGCTGAAAGTTATCATATGCGCTGGTTTACCCAGCATCTTCCAGAAGATGGGTCAGTTATCATACATCCTGAGGGGTTGAGGTTAACAGGTTTGAGCATTGCTGGACCAAATGCAAGGACGGTGCTACAAAAACTCACGCGAACAGATGTAAGCCATGAACATTTTGGTTTTATGTCTATAAAAGCGATGGATTTAAGTATGGTTCCAACCCTTGTTGGACGGATTAGCTACACTGGTGATTTGGGGTATGAGATTTGGGTCCGTCCAGAATATCAGAGGCGATTATTTGCTGATATAATGACTGCAGGCGCAGAGTTTGATATAGCCCTATTTGGAAGCCGCGCGTTAAATGGCCTGCGGCTGGAAAAGAATTTTGGCAGTTGGGGGCGTGAATTCCGGCCTGTTTATTATCCGCATGAAGCAGGGTTAGATAGTTTCTGTGCCTTTTCTAAGGAAGCTAACTTTATTGGCAAAAAAGCGGCTTTAGAGGCACGCGATAATGGAACCGGAACCTATCGGCTGCGCAGCTTTGTTATTGAGGCTAAAAATGCTGATGTTATTGGGGATGAGCCTCTATTTCATAAAGGTGAGGTGGCTGGATTTGTTACATCAGGTGGGTTTGCACATGCGTCTGATGTATCTGTTGCTATGGGGTATGTCAGGGCAGAACTTGCGGATGAGCAGGAAGGCTGGAGCATTGAATTATTTGCAGAAATGCTGGATGCACGGATGCAAAAACAGCCGCTGTTCGACAGTAATTCTAGCCGGATGCGTAGTTAATAGATCGTTTTGCTACTGAGCGCCCTCATAAACATTTCACTATCACAATTGCCGCCAGAAGCCATAACAACAATCTGGCGGCGATTACCTTTATTCCGGTCAGTTTCAGTTTCATTGAAATGCTCTAGAAAGGCATCTGACAAAGCGGCCGCCAATGCCACTGCGCCGCCTGGCTCTATGGTAAGTTTGAAATGATCCCAGCCAATGCGCATCGCTTGCAATGCTTGTTCGTCAGTAACGCTGAGACCGGCCCGCACTAAGTTTCTTATTATGGGAAAGGTAATTTCGCCTGGTGTAGGGGTCACAATTGCATCACAAATAGAGCGTGCAGAGGGAGCATTTTTCTGGCGTTTGCCGAAAGCAAGGGAGCGGGCGGTATCATCAAAATCAGCAGGCTCAGCAGTATATAGATGGGTGTTTGGGAAGGCATCGTTTAGTGCCGTGGCGCTACCAGCCATCAGACCGCCGCCTCCGCAACAGCAAATAAAACTATCTGGTATAAAGCCCGAAGCTTTTGCTTGGGCAGCTATTTCAAGGCCTGCGGTCCCTTGTCCGGCAATCACGCGTTCATCATCATAGGGGCGAATGAGCTCCCCTCCCAAATCAGAAGCTAGCTTTTTGCCAATCTCTTCTCTGCTTTCGGAATAGCGGTCATAAAGAACCACCTCTGCTGCATAGGCACGAGTACCGTCAATTTTAGCTTGCGGGGCATCTGCTGGCATGATGATGGATGCTTTGCGCCCACCTAACGAGGCTGCAAGTGCCACTGCCTGTGCATGATTACCACTAGAAAAAGCAATTACCGGTTGGCCTGGAGAATTAAGGGAAAAAACAGCATTACAGGCTCCACGAAATTTAAACGAGCCTGTTCGTTGCAAGCATTCTGCCTTAACATGCAGATCAAAGGGCAATTGGCGGTTAAGCCTTTCAGAACTCAAGAGCGGGGTGGTTGTAATGATATCTTTAATGCGTTTCTGTGCGTTCCGGATAATCTCTGTTGATACCATGAGAGCATTGTCTTTTCTTTACTGGTGGGGACATTTTTTTATTCTAATGATAATAAAATCAGTTGCGCATCAACGCAAATCTTGTTTTCCTATAGAAATTTGCTATTTTCACCTACTATTTAGGCCAGTGTATTTTTTAATAGACGCTGAAAACCCTTTTAAATGATGAGCATTTTATGTCTAACCTCTATCCTGATTTGCCCTTTTCGGGCTCTTACACAGCACTTATTACGCCGTTTAAATATGATGGCTCACTTGACGAGACACGATTTGAAGCACTTGTGGACTGGCAGATAGAGCAGGGAACCGATGGTCTGGTACCTGTTGGCACGACTGGTGAATCGCCCACCCTTAGCCATGAAGAGCATGACCGGGTAGTTGAAATTTGCGTTAAAGTGAACAAGGGACGTGTGCCGATTATCGCTGGTGCGGGCTCTAACAGCACTGCAGAGTCTGTGCGCTTAGCCCAGCATGCTCAAAAGGTGGGGGCGGATGCAGCTTTGGTTGTCTCCCCTTATTATAATAAGCCAACACAAGCTGGCCTAAAGGCACATTTTACTAGCGTCGCAGATGCTATTTCCAAACCTGTTATAATTTACGATATTCCGGGGCGCTCTATTGTTCAGGTTTCAGATGAGCTCATGGTAGAGCTAGCTTCGCATCCTAATATTGCAGGCGTTAAGGATGCAACTGCAGATTGTTCGCGTCCAACAAAGCTTAAGTCCCTGATAGGAGATGGCTTTTGTCAACTCTCAGGGGAAGATGCTACCGTGCTACCCTATCTGGCGGCTGGCGGTCATGGGTGTATCTCTGTGGTCAGCAATGTGGCACCAGCTTTATGCTCGGAGCTTCATCGTGCTTGGGTTTTGGGGAACGACCCAGAACGCGCCCTGGAACTGCATCAGAAATTAATGCCATTACATACGGCTCTTTTCTGTGAGGCAAGCCCTGGCCCAGTAAAATATGCCGCCTCACTTTTAGGAATAGCTGGCGCTACCACACGTCAGCCGCTTGTTGAAATAGCGGATAGCTCAAAGCGCGAAGTTGAGGCTGCATTAAAAGTAGCAGGCCTGCTATAGGGTTTTAAAAGCGTAGCTTTTGCTACAAACTCATTGCTGACTTTATGAAGGGCATCTGATGGCCATCACTACAGGGCGCATTGCTGAAAATCGTAAAGCCCGCCACGATTATTTGATAGAAGATTCGCTGGAAGCGGGAATAATCCTGAGAGGAAGCGAGGTTAAATCCCTTCGACTTGGCCGCGCGAGCATTGCGGAAAGCTATGCAGGTGAAAATAAGGGTAGGTTGGTGCTATTTAATGCTAATATTCAGGTTTATACGGCGGCGCGGGATAACCATGAACCCAGACGTATCCGAGAATTGCTGGTTAACCGTAAAGAGCGCAATAAACTGCTAGGTATGGTCCGGCGCGAAGGGGTAACGCTTGTGCCGCTTTCTCTTTATTTTAATGACCGCGGGTTGGTTAAAATCCAGATAGGGATTGCAAGAGGTAAGAAAAAAGCAGATAAAAGACAGGCAGAGCGCGATAGAGACTGGTCACGGCAGAAAAACCGCCTTTTAAAGGGAGGCTGATACAAAAGAGCGCGAATTAACGCTTTTAAACAAAGGCTTTTAGACGCTGACATACGTTATCAAACATCTCTATTGTTAGCCGATTAGTTTGTATGTTGTAGCGCGAACAATGATAAGAGCTGATGATTTTTAATCCATTCGGCAAGTTCAACTCGTGATCATGAGAAAACGCATAGTCTGTTAATTTCAAGCCAAAATGGCGCAACACTGTTTCATGTGCTATTCGTCCTAAAACAAAAATAGCCTTCAAATTTTTCATCATTGCCAACTCATCTGACAAATAGGGCCGGCACATGGCTATTTCTGAAGCGACAGGTTTGTTTTGCGGCGGCACACACCTAACTGCATTCGTGATCCGTATATGATTTAACCGAAGGCTATCATCAGTATGCGCGCCATATCTTCCACTTGCTAATTCAATCTTGAGCAAAGCTTCATATAAAACCTTGCCTGCAAAATCGCCGGTAAAGGGCCGGCCAGTAGCGTTAGCACCACGCAATCCCGGCGCTAGCCCTAAAATCAGGATAGGCGCATCTATGGAACCAAAGGACGGCACAGGACCATTATACCATTCGGAATGTTTTTTTCGATGACTATCGATGAAATCTGCCAGGCGCTGGCATTTTCGACACCCCTTTGGAGCGATAAAATCAAGTTGAGAGGACGGCATAAACAGACCAGTTATTGACGTTCAAATTCAGCAAAAATATCGTCAAGTTCTATAAAATTATCCGCCTTACGGCGCAAGGCATCTGAAACCATATTTGGCTGGGTTCGCATCGACGATACTACGGTTACTCGAACCCCTCTATCTTGCACCTCTTCCAGTAGCCTGCAGAAATCACCATCCCCTGAAAATAGATAAGCATGATCGATGTAAGGAGACAGTTTTAACATATCCAAAGCAAGTTCCATATCCATATTGCCTTTTGTGCGCTTTTCGCCAGTTAATTGATTAACATATTCCCGGGTTAGCTTACTGACGATAGTGTAGCCATTATAATCAAGGAAATCGATAAGCTTGCGCAAATGGGATTGCTCAGATGGATCAGGTAACGCTGTGTAGTAGTAGGCGCGTATAACACGTTCTTTTTGATTGAAAAAATCGAGCAGCCTAAGATAGTCAATATCTAGATTTAGCAGTTTGGTGGTAGCATGAAAATTTGAGCCATCAATAAATAAAGCTGAGCGTTCAGGTAAATGCATTTCAAAAGGCCTAAAAAAATAATAAAGGTAGGGTAAAAAAAAATATTAAATGATTAATCGTTTTTCTCCAGTTTGTCTAGTATCTAGCGCATTTCTCTGGCAGTATTGTGCGGTTATAATGGTGTGTTTTGAGGTTACTTTTTGGCCATCTGCTTGCTTGAAAGATAAATTGAACCAAAGCTTGAAATGCAGATGACAAGTTCAATGGAATAGGGCATTGCTCATGCATGAAATAAGCGCATATCTAGGTATTGGAGCTAATCTAGTGCCAGATGGCTATGATAATTTGCTAGAAGCTTTGGAGGCGGCCATTGCGCAACTTGATAAGGTTGCTCCCATTATCCGTCGGTCAGGTTGGTACCGTACAGCTCCAGTGCCAGTATCTGACCAGCCTGATTTTCTAAATGCCGTATTGGGCGTTGCAACAAATAATTCACCGCATGAATTGCTGCGGGAAGTGAATAAAATTGAAGTAACCTTTGGACGCGTTCGCTCGGTTCGCAACGCGGCAAGGGTGCTGGATATCGATATCCTATTCTTTGGCAGGCAGGTAATAGCAGATGCGCAACTTCAAATACCCCATCCCCGCTTGCATGAACGCGCGTTTGTTTTGCGCCCGCTGTTAGAAATTGCTCCTAATTTCTGTCATCCTCTAAATGGATTAGCAATAGATACGCTATACCAGAAATTTATAGTCAGTCCTGAAGGGGAGCAAGAGTGTTTACCACTTTAACGTTACAGAATGTACATTTTATCTTGAATTTAAACGTAGTTTGAGCTAATACGTTATGTCTTTTCAGGAGATCTAGCTAGCAATAGGAGGGGACCAACTCTATGGCCCGCGTAACAGTTGAAGATTGCATCGACAAAATTCCAAACCGTTTCGATCTGGTTTTGACCGCCGCTCAGCGCGCTCGTAACATCCAAAAGGGTGAATTGCTTACTATTGACCGGGATGAAGATAAGAATCCGGTAGTTGCTCTGCGTGAAATAGCTGATGAAACCATTGACATCGTTCATATTGAGGAACGGATTATTCGCTCTCTGCAACGCTTGAATGAGCGTGAGGAAGAGACTAGCACGCCTGATGAGGCCTCTACCACTGCTGAAGAGGATATGTCAAACATGATCGGGCTTAACAGCATCGATAATATGGAAGATGCTGGCATGCAAATTGGCACAGGCGCAGAGCTTGATGCCACTGGCTTTGAAGATGTGGATATTGCATCGCTTGACGATGATAACTGATTAGCGGACACTACAGGCAGTACTTGCAAATCAAATAAGACAGATTTTAGAGAATGCCCCAAGGTTACATAACCAATCAACAATTATATGAAACCGACTCTGTTAGCGCAGGTTACCAAATTCTTGTTGATGCGGCATCTCAATATCTAAACACAGACGCGCTTGCCCGCCTACACCGTGCTTTTGAATTTGGACGGGACGCGCATGCGGGGCAAAAACGCGAAAGCGGTATACCATATTTTACCCATCCCCTAGCTGTGGCTAGCTTGCTGGCCGAAATGAAGCTTGATAATGACACGCTTATCACTGCATTGCTCCATGATACAGTTGAAGATTGTGATGTTAGCCTTGAAAAATTAGCGAAGGCGTTTGGTGAGGGCGTCGCTGAGCTGGTAAACGGCGTGACCAAGCTTAGCCAGATTGAGTTGAAATCTATCGACACCAAACAAGCTGAGAATTTTCGCAAATTTGTATTAGCAGTTGGTCGCGATATACGGGTATTGCTGGTAAAGCTGGCTGACCGTACGCATAATATGCAAACTCTAAGCGCAGTTAAAAAAGATGAACGGCGTTGGCGCATTGCTAATGAAACGATGGAAATTTATGCGCCACTAGCCGAGCGTATGGGTATCACACGTTTTCAACAAGAGCTTGAAGACCTCGCTTTTCTGGAGTTGCAACCAGAATTGCGGGAATCAATTGTTAGTCGTCTTGATTTTTTAGCCCTTGAAAAAGAGCAGGTCGTTCCAGATATTTGTGCCGAATTAAAGCTCCTCATTCAAAAGCATGAAATTGACTGTGAGGTGACAGGTAGGCGTAAGACACCTTATTCCATCTCACGTAAAATGAAGGTAAAAAACGTCTCTATGGAGCAGCTGGCAGATGTGATGGCGTTTCGCATCATCGTGCCAGATAGTGTGGCTTGTTATCAGGCATTGGGGATTATCCATACTCAGTTCCCGGTTGTTATGGGTCGATTTAAAGATTATATTTCTACACCTAAAGCAAATGGTTACCGCTCGCTTCATACCGGTGTTATAGGCCCATTAAAGCAAAAGATTGAAATTCAAATTCGAACACCAGATATGGACGATAAAGCAGAGCGTGGAGTTGCAGCGCATTGGAGCTATAAGCAAGCAGAAGATGACGGCACTGCTGGTCAGGTTGACAAGCTGGAAACCTTTCGGTGGGCGCGTGAACTAGTTTCCTTACTAGAGTTAAATGATGAGCCAACCGAGTTTTTAGAAAACACTAAGCTTGAGATGTATAAAGATCAGGTGTTCTGTTTTACCCCAAAGGGCGATTTGATAGGCTTACCGAAAGGGGCAACGGCGATTGATTTCGCTTATGCTGTCCATACAGATATGGGGGATAAATGCGTCGGAGTTATGATTAATGAAAAGCGGCGCCAGCTAACCACCGAGCTTGTAAATGGTGATCAAGTGAAAGTTTTAACTGATAAGGAGGCAAAGCCAAAAAGTGAATGGGAAGATTATGCCATTACCGGCCGCGCCAAGTCAGCTATCAAACGATTTATCCGCCTACAAAAGCAAAATGAATTTGGCCGTGTTGGAAGGGCATTATTAGCACGTGAATATCGTTTCCGCAAAACTCCATTTGATGAGGGCTTAATCCGCACGGCTTTATCTGCTTTCAATCTTTCAACTATTGATGAGCTTTACGTGCAAATTGCCGAACAGCGCCTGAAGACGCGAGATTTGTTTGAGCATCTGCATCCAGAACAAGCTTTGGCCAAAAAAGAAATTAAAAGCGGGCGCAAGCGCAGTACTGATGCCCTGCCGCATCCAGTATTTTCAATGGATAGCTCTTATGAAGGGCTGGCAGTGCATCTCGCAAAATGTTGTCATCCTCTTCCCGGTGACAAAATTGTAGGCATTGCGACAACCGGAAAAGGGATTACAGTTCATACCAAAAGTTGTTCGACCCTGACTAAGTTTGTAGAAATTCCAGAATTATGGCTGGAAGTGGAATGGCCACGAAATTACCTTGCTCGTTATGCTGGGCGGATATGTGCAGTGATTTTGAATGAACCGGGAGCGTTAGCGGCTTTATGCACGGTTATTGGACAGCAAGCAGGTAATATTACACAAATTCAGTTGACGGAAAGAAATCTGAATTTTTTTACCTTTATTCTTGATATTGATGTAAAAAATTTGGAACATGTCCAGTCAATAGTTGCGGTATTGAGATCCAATAAATACATAGAATCCGTAAATCGTCATAGTTTCTGACAGGTTTTAACAAAGTCGTGTTGCATGTTTAGACGTCGTGTTCCATTAAGCTGGCGAGCTCGTTTGCGTGAAATTATTTTTCCGCGCAAAGGCTTTTCGCGATTATATAGCTATATGGCACAGCGTGTATTACGCATGCCCGGCACTCCATACTCGCTAGCGGCTGGATTTGCTTGTGGAGTAGCAGTATCTTTTACGCCCTTAGTAGGGTTTCATCTGGTGCTTGCGGCAGCGCTGGCTTATCTTATCCGCGGCAATGTTATTGCCTCTTGGGCAGGGACTATTTTCGGCAATCCTTGGACGTTTCCATTTATTTTTATCCTGTTGCACAAGATTGGCCTCTATCTGAGTAAGACAGTTGGCCTAGATAACTGGTTTTTAATCGGAGATGGGGAAAACACTTATGGTCAGTTCGCCCAGCACTTTTTTCCATTAGTAATTGGCGGTATGGTGATGGGAGTGCTTAGCTGGCTTGTCAGTTTTGCATTTGCCTATTGGGCAGTGGTTAGCTGGCGTCAACATCGCGCACGAATAATGGCGGCAAAAAGGCAGATGCGCAAGAAAACAGAGAGGTCATAAATTTTTTTGTTTACTTAAAAGTTCTTTTAATTTTTTTGAAAGCTAGATACAGGCTATGGAGTATAAAAATTGAAATATCTTCGTCTCGGCGTGAATATCGACCATGTAGCAACCTTGCGTAATGCGCGTGGTGGTTTGCATCCGAGCCCTGTTGCCGCAGCATTGCTTGCGCAAAAAGCTGGCGCAGATGGGATTACTGCTCATTTGCGTGAAGATAGGCGGCACATCAAGGATGAGGATATCGAAGCCCTCAAGGAGGCCATCGACATCCCGTTGAATTTCGAAATGGCAGCTACACACGAAATGTTGGAAAATGCATTACGTGTGCTTCCTAACGCCGCCTGTATCGTGCCTGAACACCGTGAAGAGCTAACCACGGAAGGCGGGCTGGCAGTTGCTAGTCAAAATGCTAAATTAGCCCTCATAATTGACAAGTTGAAGGAGGCGGGTATACGTGTATCACTATTTGTAGATGCAGATGAGCAGGAGTTGCAAGCAGCAGCAAAGTTAGGTGCCGATATTGTCGAGCTTCATACCGGGCGATATTGTGATAGTCCAGCTGGCGTGGAGCGTCAGCTCGAAGCACGTAGAATTGCTCATGCCGCACATTTTGCTCACGCACTAGGCTTAGAGGTGCATGCAGGGCATGGCCTGTCTTTTGAAACTGTTTCAGTTATTGCGGCAATGCCTGAAATTGTGGAGCTAAATATCGGACATTTTTTAATTGGTGTATCTGTCTTTTCAGGTCTTGAGGATGCAATAAACCAGATGCGCAATTTAATGAACGAAGCAAGGAAGCACACGTGGTCCTAGGCATTGGTCATGATATTTGCGATCAACGCAGGATAGCTGGGCTATTAAAACGTTTTAATACGCGGTTTATCAATCGTATTTTGACCAAACAAGAGCAAGCAGAGCTAGCAAAAAGAAATCAGAAAGAGGCATATATTGCGGGCCGTTTTGCCGTTAAAGAGGCTGTATATAAAGCATTAGCTGGTGCTGACCAGTCGAAAATGCGTTGGCATCATGTGGCGACGTTAAATTGTGATAGAGGCGCACCATACCTAATATTATCTGGAGCTTGTCTTGCAGGTGCGGAAGCGCTTTTGCCTGCTAGACATGTTTTGAGAGTTTTTGCCTCAATTAGCGATGAGGCGCCCTATTCATCAGCCTTTGTTGTAATCTCAGCAGAGTCATCAGAATGAATTAATGCACAAATACTTATTCAGCTTGAGTGAATACTTGATAGACGATGCGCTTTTGTGCTTAAAGCATAAAGCGACGAAAAGGATAAAGGCGGAAGCTCTCTATGAAATCAGGTGATAAGGTACAGGACAAATCAGGATGGCTAGATACCATTAAAACGCTTTTAATAGCAGGTCTAATTGCTATAAGTTTTAGGTCGGTTATCGCCGAGCCGTTTAACATTCCGTCAGGATCAATGGTACCTACATTGCTGGTAGGGGACTATTTATTTGTTTCTAAGTTTAGTTATGGCTATTCACGCCATTCCTTCCCCTTTAGCGTAGCCCCAATATCCAATCGGTTGATCGCAAGCATGCCGGAGCGCGGGGATGTTGCAGTGTTTCGTCTCCCGTCAAATATAACGGTGGATTATATTAAGCGCGTGGTTGGCTTGCCAGGCGACAGAATACAGGTAAAACGCGGGATTTTACATATTAATGGTGAAGCTGTGGAGCGGCGTTTGCTAGGTGATGGAAATGTTGCTTCTGGCCAAACCTCGCTTGTTACCCAGCGCTATGAGGAAATTTTTCCAGATGGGCATCGACATATTATTCAAGAGGTTAGTGATGACCAGATTTTTGATAACACACTTGAATTTACTGTGCCAGATGGACATTATTTTATGATGGGTGACAACCGCGATAATTCACGCGATAGCCGCTCTTCTAGTGTGGGTTTTGTGCCGATTGAGAATTTTATCGGTCGGGCGGAGTTTTTGTTTTTCAGCCATGGCGGTGATGCCCGTTTTTGGGAAATATGGAAATGGCCATTTTCGATTAGAATAAGCCGTATTTTTAGCGGCATATCTTAAAAAATAGAAAGGTGCGTCTCGGCTTCGTGAAAGAATCTGACAACAGGGAACAAAATACCCAAACAACAGATAATCAGTCTGAAATGCTATTAGCTGAAGGCCTTATAGGGTATGAATTCACTGACAAAAATCTTCTTCGTACAGCGCTTATGCATTCTAGTTCAGCGTCCCTTCCGAGCCAGAGCTACGAGCGGCTAGAGTTTTTTGGTGATCGTATCCTAGCATTGGTTTTGAGTAACTGGCTTTACTGCGCCTTTCCGTATGCTGACCAGGGCGAGTTAACAAACCGGTTTCATGCGTTAGCACGCAAAGAATATCTGGCAAGCATTTGCACCAAATTAGGTCTGCAACATTACCTGATACATGAGAAAGGCGCGGCTAAGCTTAGCGAGCGCGCCTCAGTGCAAGCGGATATGATAGAGGCGTTAATAGCTGCCATCTATCTAGATAGGGGTCTTGAAGCAGCAGAAGCCTTTATTAAAGCTCATTGGCAGGTGAGTAAAGCCATGCCAGATACTATGTCTGAAAACCCTAAATCAGCACTTCAAGAATGGGCGGCTTCACAAAAACTAGGACTGCCACTGTATAAATTGGTTGGCCAAAGTGGTAGCGACCATGAACCAAATTTTTGTATTGAAGTATCTTTGAAGGGCTTTTCACCACAGACAGGACTAGGCAGCTCCCGAAAAATAGCAGAACGGCAAGCCGCCGCGGCTTTTCTTAAAATAAATATTTGCCACGATAAGGCCTAAAAGAATGATAAATAAACAACAGGAAGACGAAAACGCTCCTTCTTCCAAAGCTCTGACAAGGGCTGGATTTGTTGCCCTTATAGGGGCTCCAAACGCTGGTAAATCGACCTTGATGAACGCGATGGTTGGGCATAAAATATCGATTGTAACACCAAAGGTACAAACCACTCGCAGCCGAATACGCGGTATTGCGATGGAAGCTAACACGCAAATTATTTTTGTGGATACGCCTGGTATCTTCAAGCCGAAAAAACGGCTCGATAGAGCAATGGTCAACGCCGCTTGGCAAGGTGCAGATGATGGTGATGTACTGTTATTGTTGCATGATTGTGCGCGGCAGAAGATTGATGAAGATACGCTCACTATAGTCGAAAATTTAAAAGAAACTGGTGCCTGTGCATCACTTATTTTGAATAAAACAGATTTAACACAAACAGACCATTATTTGGCAAGAACCAAAGAGATGGCAGAGCTTTATGATTTTGAAAAAATTTTTATGATATCTGCTACCTCGGGTGAAGGGGTAAATGATGTGCGTCGCTGGCTGGGGAGTAAAATGCCTGAAGGTCCCTATTTATATGACCCAGATGATCTTTCAGACTTACCTATGCGCCTAATGGCGGCGGAGATTATGCGGGAAAAGCTGTTTCTAAATTTGCACCAGGAACTGCCCTATCAGATGACTGTGGAGTGTGAGAGTTGGAGAGAGCGTGAGGATGGTAGCGCAGAGATAAAGCTAGTTATTTTTGTCAGCCGCGAAGGGCACCGCGGTATTGTGCTAGGCAAGGGTGGGCAGACCATCAAACGTATCGGCCAGGTAGCCCGCCATGAGCTAGAGGAGATGTTTGAACGACGCATCCATCTGAAAAGTTTTGTTAAATATAAAAAAGATTGGATGGATGACAAAGATCGCTACCGCGATTGGGATTTAAATTTCAATGCCTGAATGGTCAGATAAGGGAATCATATTATCCGCGCGCCCTTATGGTGAAAATAAAGGGGTTGTCAACCTCCTTACTTCTGAGCGCGGACGCCATGCGGGGTTAGTTTATGGGTTTGATTCGCGAACCAAAAAGGGCATTTATGAGCCCGGAAATACCGTTGCCGCAGAATGGCGTGCAAAGCTCACCGAACAATTAGGTAGTTTTCAGCTAGAGCTGATAAAAAACCCTTCCGCTGTATTTTTGGATACACCAATTCGGCTTGCAGGACTTTCATCGATTTGCGCGATATTGGATGTTGGCCTGCCTGAGCGCGAGCCTGTTGCCTTGGTTTGGGAGAGCACAGCAGCGCTTATTGACATTATTAATTTAGCTGAAGAAGAAGAAAGGTGGCTCGGCTTTTATATACGCTGGGAAGCTGAATTATTACACAGCCTAGGTTTTGGGCTGGGTCTTGATCGGTGCGCCGTAAGTGGGCTTACTGATAATCTTATATATGTTAGTCCTAAAAGTGGCAATGCTATCCACCGCGATTATGCAGGCGGGTATAAAGAAAGAATGCTACGCTTACCCAAGTTTTTGCGCGCTAATGCGAGCCGCACCTCAAATGTTGATGTGGATTTCATGGAAATATCAGATAATGCGTTAGAAGATGGGTTGGAGCTAACCGGACATTTTCTGAAACGCCGTTTATTTGAACTTTTGAATAAGGGTTTGCCCCAACCACGTTTGAGGCTGGCATATCTGGTAGCAAAGCGTTATAACAACTCATAGATATTGTGTATATAGGTGAAATAACCTGTTTTTGGCAAAGATGTTAAGCCAGCCATTTAGAGACCAACATGACAAATAATTTTCTTTCTGATGAGCATATTGAAACGGCAAATTTTTCTACCGCCTTATCTGAACGCTATCTGGCTTATGCGCTGTCCACTATCACTGCTCGCTCATTGCCAGATGTTCGTGATGGCCTTAAGCCTGTACATCGCCGCCTGTTATTCGCAATGCGTCAACTAAAGCTTGACCCTGATCATGGATTTAAGAAATCTGCCCGTGTTGTTGGGGACGTCATGGGTAAGTTTCACCCGCATGGGGACGCCGCTATTTATGACGCGATGGTTCGCCTTGCACAAGATTTTGCGATGCGTTATCAGCTGGTAGACGGGCAGGGAAATTTTGGTAATGTAGATGGTGATAACGCTGCTGCGATGCGCTATACCGAAGCGCGAATGACTGAAGTTGCGCGTCTGCTTTTGGATGGTATTGATGAAGATGCTATTGATTTCCGTGCAACTTATGATGGGGAGGCGGAAGAGCCTGTATTATTGCCAGCAGGCTTTCCTAATTTGCTCGCCAATGGTGCGCAAGGCATCGCGGTTGGTATGGCAACCTCTATCCCGCCGCATAATGTAACTGAGTTATGTGATGCGGCGTTGCATCTAATTAAATATCCTGGGGCGGCAATTGATACGCTACTCCGCTATGTTAAGGGGCCAGATTTTCCTACCGGCGGCATTTTGGTAGAACGTTCCGAGACAATGCACTCAACCTATGCTACTGGTAAAGGCGCCTTTCGTTTACGATCAAAATGGGAGGTTGAGCGTGAAAAAGGTGGCAGTTGGCAAATTGTTGTAACCGAAATTCCATATCAGGTACAAAAATCACGCTTGATCGAGAAGATGGCGGAAATGCTGCAAGATCGGAAGTTGCCAATGTTGGCGGATATAAGAGACGAATCAGCGGAAGATATCCGGCTTGTTCTGGAGCCCAAATCGCGCCGTCTTGATTCAGGAGTAGTGATGGAAAGCCTATTCCGCTTAACCGATCTTGAAGTTCGTATCCCAATGAATTTGAATGTGCTAGATGCAAACGGCCGGCCATCGGTAATGTGCTTAAAACAGGCTCTTCAAGCTTGGCTTGAACATCGCCGTATTGTGTTGGTGCGGCGTAGCCGGCATCGTCTGAATAAAATTGCTATTAGACTGGAGATTTTAGAAGGCTATTTGGTGGTCTTTTTAAATCTTGATGAAGTTATTGCCATTATTCGTGAGGCCGACCATCCGCGCGATGACTTGATGGCGCGGTTTAGCCTGAATGATGTCCAAGCTAATGCTGTTCTAGATATGCGCCTGCGTTCCCTGCGCCGCCTCGAAGAAGAGGCGTTGCGTACTGAGCGCATGAGGCTTGCCGAAGAGCAAGCTGACCTAATAGCGTTGGTTAGCGATGAAGCGCGGCAATGGCGCGCAGTATCAGACCAGATTAAGGATGTGCGTACGCATTTTGCTAAAACAGATACCCGCCGTACTGTTGTAGGTCTGGCGCCTGAAGTAGATATTGATATTAATGAAATCCTCATCGAAAAAGAGCCTATTACTGTAATTTGCTCCGAAAAAGGCTGGATTAGGGCTATGAAAGGGCATCTGGGATTAGAAGGCAGTTTCAAGTTCAAAGACGGGGATGGGCCAGCTTTTGCCCTGCATGCAGAAACGACGGACAAATTACTCTTACTTGCCCAAAATGGTCGGTTCTATACGCTTTCATGTGATCGCCTGCCAAAGGGTAGGGGCTTTGGAGAGCCGTTAAATTTAATGATAGATATCCCTGTTGACACGCCGTTGGTGAAGTTGATGAAAGCTAAAGATGGCCGGTTGCTCATTGCCGCTAGCACAGGACATGGTCTCGTTATTGACATGAAATTAGCGATGGCACAAACCCGATCTGGTAAGCAGGTGCTTAACCTATCTGGCAGTGCGCGCGCAGTTGCTTGTTGCCCAGCTGACGGCGACCATGTTGCAGTGGTGGGGCAGAATCGCAGGCTACTGATATTTCAGTTAGATGAGGTACCAGAGATGCAACGCGGCAAGGGAGTCATCCTACAACGTTATAAAAATGGAGAGCTGTCGGATATAAAGGTTTTTACACTCGCAAACGGGCTGTCATGGCAATTGGGTGGTGGACGCACCCGCACAGTAATTGATTTGCTAGCATGGCAGGGAAAACGGGGCGGGGCGGGAAAGTCGCCGCCAAATGGATTTCCGCGCCCCGCACGGTTTACTTAGCCCTGCACGCTTAAATTAGGAAAAAGTCACCCATTTGCCATCTTTTAGGATTTGGCAGGGGGCAAATCTAGTTTTATAGGCCATTTTTGGGCTTTGCTCGACATAATAGCCTAAATAAAGATAGGGCAACTTTAACTGTTGGCTAAGCTCTATCATATCGAGAATCATATAGGTTCCTATTGAACGCCCGTGCATCTCTGGGGCGGTGTCGAAAAAACTATAAACCGCGCTTAAACCGTCTCTTTGTAAATCTACCAGTACGCACGCCACTAGCTCATAATCTGGGTTGCGATATTCGTATAAGCTAGTTTGAATAGGGCTATTGGTAATCATGGCACAATATTCATCATAGCTCATGCTGGCCATCTGCCCATCTTCATGTCGGCGCCCAAGATAGCGCTGGAAAATATCATAATGCTCTAGCGTAAGATTTCCCCGATTGACAGTCCGCTTTAAGTCAGCATTTTTTGATAAGACGCGTTTTTGGTTGCGCGAAAGCCGAAAGTTTTTGGTTATCACCCGGATAGGTTGACAAGCCTGACAGTTTTGGCAAGCCGGCTTATAGACCCAATTTTCAACGCGCCGAAATCCGGCTTCAGCGAGACTGTCATGCTCTTCTGGTCGTGCGCTTATATCACCAGCCAGACGTTGTTCTTGCTGGCCAGCTAGATAAGCGCAAGGTTGCGGGCGTGTAACCCGCAAACGCAAAGGAAGAACGGGGAATATCCGACTAGTTTGATCCATGAGATTAGTTTTCGGTAATTAAGTATTTTTTGCAAGTTTTTTAGGCTTTTCCATGACTTTTTAGCACAAAACGATACCTTTATGAAGGCTCCTCTATCACATCTACCTGAAAATCTCTATTTTGAAGCGCATTAATGATTTCATCAGCATGCCCTTGCCCTCTGGTATCCACTACCGCGTCAATTTTGGCAAGCTTTGCAGGGATATCATAAAACATCCGCTGGTGATAGATTTCAACGATATTTCCGCCACAATCGGCGATGGAGGTCGTGATTTTTGCGAGCATGCCCGGCTCATCTGTAATCCCAATACGTAAACGGATAAGGCGACCATCTGACATCATATTACGGTTTAAAATGGTACCAAGCAGACGCATATCAATATTTCCACCGCAGATAATTCCGCCAACTTTTCTGCCTTTAAATCGGCTAGGTGCCCTTGCGATAGCAGCGAGACTAGCTGCGCCAGCTCCTTCGGCAATTATACGTTGTTGCTCGGCCAGTGTGCCGACTGCCCATTCCAACTGTTGCTCACTAACGAGAATAATATCATCAACTAATTCTTCAATAATAGGCAAAGTAATATTGCCTGGACTTTTAACAGCTATACCTTCTGCGATTGTTTCACCGCCGCAAATAACTGGCTGACCTGCTATCCTTTGGCTTACCGAAGGATAGAGCTCAGCTTCTACACCGATAATTTGTATTTCAGGTTTAATAGATTTTGCGATAAGCGCCATTCCAGCGATAAGACCACCGCCGCCTATTGGAACAACCAGCATATCTAAGTCCGGCACTGACTGTAGCATTTCTAGCCCAGCTGTACCTTGCCCAGCTACCACGTGGGGATTATCATAGGGGTGAATAAGGGTGTAGCCATACTCGTCTATCAAGGCGTTTACACTGCTTTCACATTCATTTAAATTGCGCCCCTCAAGAACAATTTCAGCCCCATAGGCGCGGGTGCGCTCGACCTTTGCAAAAGGTGTTTGTTCTGGCATTATAATGGTTGCCCGCACACCCATATTGCAGGCACGAAAAGCAAGCGCCTGTGCATGATTGCCAGCTGACATGGCAATTATGCCTCTTTTTCTTGTTTCCTCATCCAATGCGTCGAGTGCCATATAGGCGCCGCGTGCTTTGAAAGAGGAAGTGTATTGCAATTGCTCATGTTTGAAATAAAGCTGACAGTCAAACTGCTCAGATAAAGCGGGTGATAAAAGTGTGGGGGTTTCGATGATATATCCCGCTAGAGCCTTGCTCGCTGCTAAAACACTTTCTGCATTGACAGTGACCATATTGAATATTCCCTTCGTTTATCAAACCCGTCTTTCAATAAAACAGGTGAAAAATAGAAGCGTTATGAGGAATGCGACCTCTTTTTCTATTTTCATCTCACTCGCCGGACGTTGTATGAGAATTTAAAGAGCTTTTGCAAAAATAGTGCATTGCTTGTTTTGCTTGGGAAATTAGGCCAGCTTTTTGGCTATTTTGGGCGCAAAATAGGTAAATATACCGGCCGCACCAGCACGTTTAAACGCAAGCAAACTTTCCTGCATCACCGCATCCATATTTAGCCAACTTTTTTCGGCTGCTGCATTTAACATCGCATATTCTCCAGATACCTGATAAGCAAAACAAGGGATATTATAGCTATCTGTTATCCGCCTAATGATGTCTAGATAGGGCATACCAGGCTTTACCATTATCATATCAGCACCTTCAGAAATATCGGTAGCTACCTCGCGCAGGGCTTCATCACTATTTGCGGGATCCATTTGATAGGTTCTTTTACCATCCCCCTTTAAATCTGTTCCCGCACCAATCGCGTCACGGAAGGGACCATAAAAGGCTGAGGCATATTTTGCTGCATAGGACATAATTATCACATTAGGAAAATTATTGGCTTCAAGCATATTGCGAATGGCACCAACACGCCCATCCATCATATCTGATGGGGCGATAATATCACAGCCAGCCTCAGCGAGCGTACGTGCTTGTTCGACCAGAATTTCAACCGTCGCATCATTCACAATACGGCCAGCATCATCTAATAGTCCGTCATGCCCATGATCCGTGTAGGGGTCAAGGGCCACATCACAGACAATACCGAGTTCAGGGAAAGCTCTTTTTACTTCTCTTACCGCCTCGCAAATTAGATTTCCAGTGTTCACTGCTTCTTTGGCATCTGCAGTTTTTAGGGCTTGTGGGGTTTTGGGAAAAAGAGCGATCGCAGGGATGCCTAACTGCAAGGCTTTTTGAGCTTGTTCGATTATTTTATCTATGGAATGTCGACCAACATCGGGCAAAGAATCGATAGGCTCATAAATATTTTCACCGCTACAGACAAAAAGAGGCCAGATGAAATCAGCAGGAGATAAGCTATTTTCTGTAACCATATCACGGATAAATTTCGCGCCTCTGGTGCGGCGTAAGCGCTGATAGGGAAAATGTGATTCTGTCATAATATTCTCATTTTTAATTGGCTGAGCCAGTTGTCGGTACTGCTTGGTCGCAACGAACGATTTTAAAGCAAAATTAATTTTGCTTCTGGTTATCACAAAAAGATAGGCAAATACACAAAATCTTGCGCGTCAACAGGGTACAGGGTAGTAGGTTATTAGCCCGAAACTGCTTTGTTGCGCTTGCATTTTAGGGGGCTTCTGCCCTAATATCCAAGGGATTAATATCCTGAAATACCCGGCTTTATCTTATCTAGATCTCGCCAAAAATCTATTCTTTTTTCGGAGCCATTTTGCTTATGCGTTTGTCCAAATATTTTATGCCTGTTTTAAAAGAAAATCCGAAAGAGGCACAGATTGTATCGCACAGACTGATGCTTCGCGCTGGTATGATCCAGCAATCAAGCGCAGGTATTTATGCATGGTTGCCAATGGGGCTGAAAGTCCTGTCTAAAATTGAGCAAATTGTGCGTGAGGAGCAAAACCGCAGCGGAGCGCTAGAAATAAAAATGCCAACCATTCAGCCTGCAGAGTTATGGCAGGAGTCTGGCCGCTATGATGATTATGGGCTGGAAATGTTGCGTATTAAAGACCGTCATGACCGCGATATGCTTTACGGCCCGACCAATGAAGAGCAGGTAACTGATATTTGCCGCGCGCACATCAAAAGTTATCGTACTTTGCCGGTCAACCTTTACCATATCCAATGGAAGTTCAGAGACGAGGTGCGTCCACGTTTCGGTGTCATGCGGGGGCGCGAATTTTATATGAAAGACGCATATTCCTTTGACCTTACGGCAGAGGATGCGCGCATTGCGTATAATAAAATGTTTGTCGCTTATCTTAAAACTTTTGCCCGTCTTGAACTGACCGCCATACCTATGGAAGCAGATACTGGGCCTATTGGCGGTGATTTAAGTCATGAGTTCATTATTCTAGCTGATACAGGTGAGAGCGGGGTTTATTTCCATAAAGATTGGCAGGAAAAAGATATGCTTGCCGATATTTCTTATGGTGATGACCTCCAGCCCGCGGTTGACCAGTTCACCCAACTCTATGCCCGCACAGACGAAACTCATGATGCGGATGCCTGTCCTGTGCCAAAAGCAGATTTGATGATGCGGCGTGGAATTGAGGTTGGGCACATATTCTATTTCGGGTCAAAATATTCAGCCGCAATGGGGGCATCTGTCTCTGGCCCAGATGGCGAGATGACCAATTTGCATATGGGCTCCTATGGCATTGGTGTATCCCGTCTAGTTGGTGCAATTATTGAG
>MDTG01172383.1_pt1 | contig 50929 bp, 50 predicted proteins | sample 811421 | NCBI WGS metagenome assembly MDTG01 (sample SAMN05326645, study PRJNA326480) | marine metagenome | isolation source: seawater | place: Pacific Ocean: South East | collected 2011 | reverse complement strand
CGACCGACGTCGCGCCGCAGCGAGCGACGATCTGATCGGCCTGCTGGTGGCCGCCGAGCGCGAGCCCGGGCGCCTGTCCGCCGGCGAGGTACTGTCCTATTGCATACTGTTGCTGGCCGCCGGCAACGAGACGACCACGAACCTCCTCGGCGGGCTCGCCACTGCGCTGGCCGCGAACCCTGATCAGATCGAGCGGCTCGAGCGCGACCCCGCGCTGATCGAACGCGCGGTCGAGGAGGGGCTGCGCTACTGCTCGCCGGTGCAGGGGCTGTTCCGCCGTGTGCACGCCGACACCCGCCTCGGTGACACGACGATTCCCGCCGGATCGCGGGTCTGGGTCAGTTACGGCGCGGCCAACCACGACCCCGACCGCTTCGCCGAGCCCGATCGCTTCGACATCGACCGCGACTGCCGGGGCCACGTCGGCTTCGGCTGGGGGCTGCACTTCTGCCTGGGCTCCCATCTCGCGCGCACCGAGGCCCGGGTGGCGTTGACGCACCTCGTACCGCTGCTGCGACGCGCGGAGCTGGACACGCCGGTGCCCTGGCTCCCCTCCTGGGTGGTACGGGGGCCGCAGGCGCTCCTCGTCAGGCGGGTGGCCTGATGGCTGGCCTCACCGCAGGGCCCAGCAGCACAGCGGGACGTTTCAGGAATTGGCCGGAGATCCAATCATGATTCCCAGAGGCATCATTTCTGCCGACGGCCACGTCTGCGAACCCCCGAACTGCTACGTCGACTTCATCGACCCGAAATACCGCGACGACGCACCACGGATCGTCGAACAGCCGGACGGCACCGAGGCGTTCGTCGTCAAGGGCATGAAGAAGCCGGTGGCGCTCGGCTTCATCGACGGGGCAGGGTTCGGCGTCCGGGAGCGCCTCGAGCGCGCCAGGCGCATCCGTTTTTCCGACATTCGTGAGGCCGCCTATGGCGGACGCGCCCGCCTGCCGTACATGGACCAGGACGGCCTTGCCGCCGAGATCGTCTACGCCTCCGTCGGCATGGGCCTATGCATGCACCGCGAGCCGGACTACAAGGACGCCTGCATGCAGGCCTACAACCGCTGGCTCCAGAGCATGTGCAGCGAGGCGCCCCACCGCATCTTCGGACTCGCCCAGACCGCCGTGCTGGACGTGGACTCCGCCATGGCGGATTTCCGCCGCGCCCGGGAGATGGGCATGGTCGGCATGATGATGCCGGGGGATCCGGTTCACGAGGACTATGACCACCCGGATTACGATGCGCTGTGGGAGTGCGCCGTAGACCTCGGTCTCCCGATCTGCTTTCACATTCTGACCTCACGCGCCGGCAGTCTGCACACCAAGCCCCGCGGGCACGCCCTGAACAACTTCCTCGGCATCATCCGCGCCGTGCAGGACGTGGTGGGACTGTTCGTGCTCGGCGGGGTGTTCGAGCGGCATCCGCAGCTGAAGCTGGTCGTGGCCGAGAGCGACGTGGGCTGGCTGCCGCACTACATGTACCGAATGGACCACGCCGCGATGATCAACGCGGAAGACGGCATCATCAATGGTCTGTCGAAGCTACCCAGCGAATACGTGAGCAGCAACGTCTACGCGACCTTTCAGGACGACCGCACGGCATTTCAGTCCCTGCACATGATCGATCACCGCCACCTGCTGTGGGCCAGCGACTTTCCCCACACCGACTCCACCTGGCCGCACTCGCAACAGCTCATCGCCGAGCAGACCGGGCACCTGACGGAGCAGCAGAAACAGGACATTTTGCGCGACAACACGGCGCGAGTGTTCAATCTTCCGGCGGGCGCGGAAAGCTGGCGGATGTCGGGCGAGGCCGTGGCCTGAAGCGCTTCCCCCACGCAAATCCTACGTTGCCGCGTCATGAATGTCTATCACCTTACATTCATTACCTCATTACCTCACATTCATCGCATTCCACCCATCACGATCCGGCACAGCGAGAAGCAGTGGAGCTCACCCAATTCGGAAACCTTCGTAGCTGTTCTTCGCACAGGTGTCACAATGGTCGAGATAGATTCGAACGCCGGGATGAAACAGCAGCTCACGGCGCTTGCCCGGCACGTTAGCGCCCATGTACCACGAATCGGCGCGGGACAGGAGCGTCATCTCCTCGAGGTCGTGCATGTGTTTCACCCAGGCGTTGGCCGCCTCCTCCGTGGCCTCGATGCGTGTCCGCCCCTGAGACCGGAGCCGGCGCAGACAGTCGACCACCCATTCCCCCTGAACTTCGGCGCAGGTCGGGCCGTTGCAGAAGGCAGTGGGGCTCTGCGGGCCGTAAAGCATGAGCATGTTGGGAAATCCCGGCACGCCGTAGCCGAGATGCGTACGCACGCCATCGGCCCAATAGTCCCGCAGCCGGCGGCCGTCCACGCCGCGCACGTCCATGCGCGTGAAGCCGCCGGTGCCGGCGTCGAAACCGGTGGCCAGCACCAGCACGTCCAGCTCGTGTAGCGCCGAAGCCGTGCGCACGCCCCGGGGGGTGATCTCCTCGATCGGCTCCTCCCGCAGATCCACGAGGGTGGTGTTGTGCTGGTTGAACACCTCGTAATACCACTGCTCGAGTGACGGGCGCTTGGCACCGAACGGATGCGGCGGCTCGGTAGGCGCCAGCTTCTCGGCGAGTGCAGGATCCTTGATCCGGGCGCGCGTCTTGTACCGCCAGAAGCGGTAGGCCTCCCGGTTGGAGGCCTCGTTGTACAACACATCGGCGAAGGTGCCCGCCCAGAAGTGGAAACCGCCCTTTTGCCAGGCATCCTCGAACACCGCCAGCCGCTCTTCCTCGGAAACCTCCATGGCCGAGCGCGGGTCGGGCACGAGGTCGTAGAACGATGTCGGTCCGTGATTGCGCTGGTCGAAGATGGCCGGGTACTCCTGCTTCATCTTCGCCTGCTCTGCCGCGTCGAGGCGCCGCTGGCGCATGGGCAGAGCCAGCATCGGCGTGCGCTGGAAAACAGTGGTGTGCGACGCCACCCGCCCGGCTTCCTGTATCACCTGCACGCCACTGGCCCCGGTGCCGATCACGCCCACCCGCTTGCCCGCGAGATCGACGCCGTGCTGGGGCCAGCGAGCCGTGTGGTGGCAGGGGCCGGCGAAGGTCTCGAGCCCGGGATAGTCGGGAACGTACGCCTGCGCCGCGAAGCCGAGGCAGGGTATGAAGAAGCGCGCCCGTACCTGGTACCCATCCTCGGCCCGAATCAGCCACTCGTCCTGCTCGGCGTCGAACCGCGCCTCGGTGACCCGGGTGTTGAATCGCACGTCACGGCTGATATCCAGCTTGCGGTCCACGTGCCGGAAGTACGCCCGCAGCTCCTGCCAGGAGGGAAAGCGCTCGCTCCAGGTCCAGTCCCGCCACACCTCCGGAATGGAGAATTCGTAGTTCGGCACGTGAGAATCCACCCGGGCGCCGGGGTAGCAGTTCCAGTACCAGATGCCGCCGAGCTCGCGACCGGCATCGAAGATCCGGGCCTTGAAGCCTTCCTGCCGCAACCGGTGGAGCTGATACACGCCGTTGAACCCCGCACCCACGATGAGCGCGTCCAGCCATTCCGTTTCCGCTTTATCGACCATTTCCTCGATACCTCAACTACGCCGTTGTTCTGGATGGTTGCCACCCTTACGGTTTCCAATCAGGAGTGTAACAATGGACCGGTCAGGCTCCAGTCCTGTCCCGGAGCCGCGGATCCAGGCGCCTGACAACAGTCCGTAAGCGTGCTTATCATACTCGAGAGCCGCGGCCGATTCGAACCGGGAACGGCCGCATCACTCCTGCAACGCAAAGGAAACCAGCCCATGCCCCATCTCGACTACCAGAAACGCGACGGCATCGCCTACCTGGTCATGAACCGCCCGGAGCGGCGCAACGCACTGAGTCCGCAGATGATCGTGGAAATGGCCGCGGCCTGGCAGGACTTCCGCGACGACCGGGAGGCGCGCGTGGCAATCCTCACCGGCGCCGGCGACCGCGCCTTCTGCGCCGGCGCCGATCTCGGGCTGCTCATACCGCTGTTGTCCGGCGCCCGCAAGCCGGAGGACGAGCACGACGAGGCCCTGCTCGCTGACCGCTCGCTGATGCAGAAAGCCCTGCTTCGCGACTTCGAGCTGTACAAGCCGGTCATCGCCGCCGTCAACGGCTTTGCGCTGGCGGGCGGTACCGAGATCCTGCAGGCGACCGATCTGCGCATCGCCGCCGAGCACGCCGAGTTCGGGCTCTCCGAGGTGATGCGTGGCATCATCCCCGCCGGCGGCTCTCTGGTGCGCCTGGCGCGGCAGATCCCCTACTGCAAGGCCATGCAGATCCTCTTGACCGGCGATCGCATGAGCGCCGAGGAAGCCTACCGGATCGGCCTGATCAACGAGGTGGCGCCGGCCGCCGAGGTCCTCGGCCGCGCCGAAGCACTCGCGGCCCGAATTGCCGAAAACGGTCCGCTCGCCGTGGCGGCGTGCAAGGAAGCCGTCACCCGCACCAGCGGGTTACCGCTCAACGACGCGTTTCGCATCGAGAACGAGCTCGCCGGCCGGGTCATGCGATCGAAGGACGCCATCGAAGGCCCGCGCGCCTTCATGGAGAAGCGCAAGCCCGAGTTCCGCGGTGAATGAACGCCAGAGCCGGCGCCGGGTCATCGGCACGGCATCAGCCGAACCTCGGCTCACGACGTTCCCGGAAGGCCGCGAGGCCTTCCGCGGCATCGCCGTCGAGCAAGACATCCACGACCCGCTCGCGCTCCAGCGCCAGCGCGTCCTGCAGCGGCAGATCGAGCCCCTCCCGCGCGAGGCGCTTCATGGCCGCCAGGCCCGTCCGGCTGCGGCCGCTCAGCTTGGACGCCAGCTCGAGGGCGTGTTTGTGGAGCACCGCTGCGGGGACCACGTCGTTGACCAGCCCCCAACTCCGCGCCTCGTCCGCCTCGAGCCAGCGCGCCGAGTACATCAACTCGAGGGCACGCCGAAGCCCCACCAGACGCGCCAGCCGTTGGGTGCCGCCCCAGCCCGGCACCAGGCCATAGCGCGCGTGCTGGCAGCCGATGCGAGCATCCTCCGCCGCCAGCACCACATCGGCCGCCATCATCAGCTCAAGCCCCCCGGCGAGGCAGTAGCCCTGCACCGCCGCGACCACCGGCAGCGGGCAGCCCTCGAGGCGCAGCAACACCTCGTGGCCCCGGGCGATGAACTCGGCGAGCCGGTCCCGGTCGGTCCGCCGCGCGCTCACCTCGCCGAGGTCGGCACCCGTGCAGAAATGCCGTCCCTCGGCGACGATCAGCACCGCGTACACGTCGTCCGCCGCCTCCGCCGCGGTGAGCCGTACCTCGATGGCGTCGAGAAGCTCGAGGCACAAGCTGTTCAGGCGCTCGGGGCGGTTCAGCGCCAGCACGGCCACCCCACGCTCGTGGCTCCACCTCAGCATCCCGGCCATGTCGCCCCTCCCGTTTCGATCGGCGCCCTCAGTACGGCACCGCCACGCGCCCGACCTTCTCTCTGGCGATGATCATCTTCTGAATCTGCGCCGTACCGTCGCCGATCTGCAACCCCAGGATGTCGCGCAGCCGCTGCTGATGGGGCAGCTCCTTGCTGTATCCGCCGTGGCCGTGGGTCAGCAGACAGCGATGCACCGTCTCGAACGCCACCTTCGGCGCCCACCACTTGCACATGGCGGCCTCCGCGGTGTGCGGCTCGCCGCGATCGCGCCTCGCCAACGTCTCGTAGCACAGCAGCCGCGCCGCCCGCAGCCACGTCTCGGATTCGGCGAGCGGCTCGGTCACCCCCTGATAGCGGGCGATGGGCGCCCCGAACGCTTCGCGCTCGGTCACATACTGCCAGGTCTCCTCCAGCGAAGCGGCAGCGGCCCCGAGGCACTGAAGCCCGATCAGCGCCCGACTGTAGTCGAAGCCGCGCATCACCTGGCGGAAACCTTCGCCCTCCGGGCCGACCCGCCAGCGCTCCGGCACCGCCACGCCGTCGAAGAACACGCTGCCGCGGCCCACCGCGCCGGAACCCACATCGTCGAAGGCGGTACGGGTGATGCCTTCCTGGTCCAGAGGAACCAGAAACGCCGAGACCCCGCCGGCCCCCGGTACGCCTGGGTCCGTGCGCGCGAACAGCAGGATGCGGTCGGCCTGACCGATGAGCGAGATCGAGGTCTTCTCCCCGCTCAGATGATATCCGCCGCCCCGGCGCTCGGCCCGGAACGACAAATGCGCCGCATCCGAGCCGCCGCGGGGCTCGGTGAGCCCAAGCGCCACCAGGGAGTCGCCGCGGCAGATGGCGGGCACCACTTCCTCGGCGAGCTCGCCTGCCGAAGCCGCCAGCATGCTGCCGGTGAGCGACGCCAGCAGCTGCACGTACGCCACGTTCATGTCTGCCCGGGCCACTTCCTCCATGATGATGCCGGCCACACGCGCGCCGAGCCCCAGCCCTCCGAGGTGTTCCGGCAGCTCCACACCGATCAGGCCGAGCTCGCCCATCCGGACGATCAGCTCCCGTTCGATGCGGCCGAGCCGCTCCCGCGCCGCGTAGCCGGGGGCGAGCTCACCCGCCGCAAAGGTGCGCGCCGCATCGCGCACGGCATCACCGACATCCTGCTCCGGCGTCGGACGTCCACTCGTGCCCTCGCTATCTGGCATGGTGTCATCCATGCATGGTGAGGCCGCCGGACACACTGATGGTCTGGCCGGTGATGTAGCCGGACCTCGGCGACAGAAACAGACTCACCACTTCGCAAAAGTCCTCCGGGCGCGCCAGGCGCCCCATGGGGATGGCCCGCTCGAGCGCCTTGACCAGCCTGCCGCTACCGGAAGCATCGATGCTGGCGAGCAGCGGTGTGTCCGTGGGACCCGGGCACACGGCATTGAAGGTCACGCCGCGGCGGGCGAACTCCCGTGCCAGGGTTTTCGTCAGCGCGATGACTCCGCCCTTCGCAGCCGAGTAGACCGCCTCCCCGGACGATCCGACGCGGCCGGCATCCGATCCGATGCTGACCACCCGCCCTTCCTCCCGATGCTGCAGGCGCCGGCAGACGGCGTGGGTCACGTTCAACGGACCCACGAGATTGATGGCCAGAACCTTGTTCCAGAACTCGGGCCGGGTGTCGACGAACGGTCGTGCCTCGTCCCAGCCCGCGTTGTTCACGAGGCCATACACTGGCCCGGCATCCTCTTCGAAACGCTGCACGGCCGTCTCGACCGCCTCGTAGTCCGAAATGTCCAGACAGTAGGCCGACGCCGTACCCGGCGTCGCGGCCGCCGCTTCCTCTGCCGCCGAACCATTGATATCGAATATGCCTAAGTGCGCTCCTTCGGCCGCAAGATGCGCCACCAGCGCACGACCGATGCCGCTGGCTCCCCCGGTCACGATGATGGGGCGGCCGTCGAATTTGCTCATCTACACCCTCCGTGTCCTGTAACTTGCCAGCGTGCTTTCCGACATATCGCGTGCCGGCGCGTCCATCCAGCGGTAGACACATCATGTACGCGCCCTTACTGTATGGCAAATCTTCAGGGTACGACGAGAGCGCGCATGAACCGCCCGACCCGGATCGAGCCGCTGCCGGAATCCGAATGGACCGACGAGCAGCGCCAGATGGCCGCACCCCTCGAGGCGCAGTACGGCCTGGTTTTCAACGTTCTGAAGACTCTGATGCGGCATATGCCGCTGCTAAAGAGCTGGAATCCTCTCGCCGGCTACCTGATGACCGGATCGAGCCTGTCGCCGCGACACCGGGAGCTACTGATCATGCGCGTGGCGTGGCAGACCGGGTCGGACTATGAATGGGGCCAGCACGTGCTGATGAGCCAGGCGGCAGGACTGTCGGAACAGGATCATCGCCGCATCAAGGCGGGGCCGGACGATCCGGGTTGGCCGGCGATCGAACGCGCTCTGCTGAAAGCCGCCGATGAACTGCTCGACGAGCAATACGTCTCCGAGCCGACCTGGGAGTCGCTCGCCGAGCAGCTCACCGACGTGCAGCGCATGGACGCCATTTTCACCGTTGGGCAGTACGCCATGCTGGCGATGGCGCTGAAGACGCTGGGCGTGGAACGCGAGCCGGGCGTACCGGGGTTCGACGGCGGGTAATCTCCGCTTCATTTTAGGAAGGAGAGCAATTCATGTCCGACGCCTGGTTCGACAAATACGCCGGTCTGCGCTTCGAGCGCCGCGACCACGGCATCCTGCTGATCACCATCGACCGGCCCGAGCACAAGAACGCCACCGACGCGCCGCTGCACAATGCGCTCAGCCGGGTTTGGCTCGACGTCGACGACGACCCGGAGGTGCGGGTGGCCGTGGTCACGGGCGCCGGCGACGCCTTTTCGGCGGGCGGCGATCTCGCCTGGATCGAGACGATGATCGGCGACTACGACGGCATGAAGGTGGCCTTTCGGGAGGCCGGCGACATCGTCTACAACATGAGCAGCTGCTCGAAGATCATCATATCCGCCATCAACGGCGTCGCCGTCGGGGCCGGACTGGCGGTCGCGCTGATGGCGGACATCAGCCTCATCGCCGAGGAGGCGCGCATTACCGACGGCCACTTGCGTCTGGGGGTCGCGGCTGGTGACCACGCGAACATCATCTGGCCGCTCTTGTGCGGACTGGCAAAAGCGAAGTACTACCTCATCACGTCGGACTTCATCGACGGGCGCACGGCGGATCAGATCGGCCTCGTGTCGAAGGCCGTGCCGCGGGAATCGCTGATGGAGGAAGCCATGACGGTGGCCACCAGAATCGCCACGGGGCCCCAGGACGCCTCCCGCTGGACCAAGCGCGCCCTCAACCTGTGGGTGAAGCAGGCGGCTCCCGCATTCGATGCGAGCCTAGCCTTCGAGATGCTGAACTTCCTCGGTCACGACGCGGCCGAGGGGGCCGCGGCTCTACGAGAGAAGCGCAAGCCGAAGTACCCGAGCGCGCAGTGAGGCCCGCACCATCGGGCTAAAGCAAAGCCCGAGGGATCCCCCCATACAGGGTCGTGGCGGCGCATGCGGGCGCAGATGAAGCCTGCGTGCGGGGTCCCTTGACCAAGCGCTGGCGGCTCAATCGAGCTCCAGCCCGCGGAGCGAGCCCTCGGCCCGCCAGTCGTGAAGGATCTGGAAGAACGCCTCCGGGCCGCCGCCGTACTGGCTGCCGAGCAGGGAGTTGCCGCCTTCGGGGTGGCCTTCGTTGTTGTAGTAACCGGGCGTGCACTCCTGCAGGAACCGCTGGTTGAACACCGCCATCCGCTCGATGGTGTCAACCCATTCGTCCTCCGCCGCCTGGGTCGGCTCGATGCGCCGACGGTCGTGACGGCGCGCGTGCTCGACGATGTAGGCGATGTGCAGGCTCTGCTCGTTCAGCATGTGCGGGAAGTTGGCGGTGAACCCGCCCTGAGTCACGCCCATGAAGAAGCAGTTCGGAAAACCACGAGTCTGATAGCCGTGCAAGGTTCGCATCCCGTCTGACCACTTTTCGCTCAGGGTGACGCCATCGCGGCCCACGAGCTCGTAACCGGCCCGGCGCGTGTAGGCCGTGCCCACCTCGAAGCCGGTGGCGAAGATCAGACAGTCCAGCTCGTACTCCCGGCCGGCGGCAACGACACCGCGCTCGGTGATCCGCTCGACCCCCTGCCCGTCCGTGTCCACCAGGGTGACGTTGTCGCGATTGAATGTGGCCAGATAGTCGTCGTGGAAGCAGGGCCGTTTGCAGAACTGACGGTACCAGGGCTTCAACGCCTCGGCGGTCGCCCGATCCTGCACGATCTCGTCCACCCGCGCGCGAATCTGCTCCATCTTGGCGAAATCGGCCAGCTCCACCCGCCTGCCCATCTCGTGAGGATCCAGCCCGCCCGTGCCAGCTCGGGCGGAGGCGGAGACGCCGAGATTGCGGATGATGTCGGTCCAGCCGTCGCTGACCAGATCCTCCTCCTGCTGGCCGCCGGTGACGAGAATGTTGAAGTTCTGCATGCGCCGCCGCTGCCAGCCCGGCTCCAGGGATTTCGCCCAGTCGCCATCGGTGGGGCGGTTGCCGCGCTCGTCCACCGACGAGGGCGTGCGTTGAAACACATAGAGATGCTCGGCGGTTTCCGCGAGGTGCGGCACACACTGCACGGCCGTCGCACCCGTGCCGATGATGCCCACCCGCTTGCCACGCAGCCCCGTCAGGTTGCCGTTGGCGTCGCCGCCCGTGTAACCGTAGTCCCAGCGGCTGGTATGGAAGGTGTGGCCGGTGAACGACTCGATGCCGGGAATGCCCGGCAGCTTGGGACGGTTCAGCGGCCCGTTCGACATGCAGACGAAGCGGGCGCGCATGCGGTCGCCGCGGTTGGTCTCGATGATCCAGCACGCCTGGGCCTCGTCCCAGTGCATGCCGGTCACCTCCGTCTGGAAGCAGGCGTTATCGTAGAGCCGGTAGTGGCGGCCGATCGCCTGGCTGTGGGCGAGGATCTCCGGCGCGTGACTGTACTTCTCCTTCGGGATGTAGCCGAGCTCCTCCAGCAGCGGCAGATAGATGTACGACTCGATGTCGCACTGCGCGCCGGGATAGCGGTTCCAGTACCACGTTCCACCGAAGTCGCCGCCTTTCTCGATGATGCGGATGTCCTCCACACCGGCCTCCCGCAGCCGCGCACCGGCCAGCAAGCCGCCGAAACCGCCGCCGATGACGACCACCTCCACGGTATCCGTCAACGGCTCCCGCTGAACCGGTGCCGTGTAGGGATCGTTCAGGAAGTGCGCGAACTTGCCCGTCACCTCGACGTACTGGGCGTTGCCGTCCGCCCGCAGCCGCTTCTCGCGCTCCCTTCGGTACTTCTCGCGCAGCGCGTCCGGATCGAATCCCAGTTGCTCCACCTGCTCAGCCATCTTCGTTTCCTCCGAACCAGCCCAACCCCATCAGCGGCACGTCATCCAGCGTCCGGCATGAGAGCGCACATCCGCTCGTGCACCTCCAGGTATTCCTCGACGATGTCCATGAGCTGCTCGCGGGCGCCGATCGTCTGGTTCATCCGTCCCACGATCTGACCCACCGGCACGAACAGCAGGTCCTTGGCCTTCTCGGGATACTTGCGCATCCGCGCCAGCGCGTTGCCGACGGCCATCATCTGCATCGGCGCGTCGAGGGACTGCGGGTTGTTGCCGGAATCCCAGGCCTCCGTCCAGGCATTGCGCAGCATACGCACGTACTTGCCGGTGAAGCTCTTCGAGCGCACCGTGTCGGCGCTGCCGGCCGCGAGCAGCAATTCCCGCTCCACGTCGCCACTCGCCGCCTCCGCCACCGTCAGCCAGATCGACCCGCACCACACGCCCTGCGCGCCGAGGGAGAGCGCAGCGTACATCTGCCGGCCGGAGCCGATGCCGCCGGCGGCGATGACGGGGACGTCACCCGCGATATCGACGACTTCCGGCCACAGCACCATGCTGCCGATCTCGCCGGTGTGACCGCCGCCCTCGCCGCCCTGCGCAACGATGAAGTCGAGGCCAGCTTCCACGTGCCGGCGCGCGTGCTTGGGCGAGCCACAGAGCGCGCCGACCATCCGGCCGGAGTCCTGGATCTGACGGATGATCTCCGGCGGCGGCGTGCCCAGAGCATTGGCGATCAACCTGACGTTCGGGTGTTCGAGCGCAATGTCGACCAGCGGCGCCGAGGTCGCTTCGGTCATGCTGAGCCGGTCGTCTGCCCGCTGGCCCTTGGGCAGGCGCGGTACACCGTGGGCGTCCAGCAGCTCGTCAGCGAACTCCCGGTGACCACGGGGAATCGCCGCGCTGATCAGGGCCTTGAGCTTCTCCGGATCCTTCTCCTCCTGCCCCTGGTACCGGTTGGGGATGATGACGTCGACCCCGTACGGCTTGTCTCCCACGTGTTCGTCGATCCAGTCGAGCTCGACCTTCAGCTGATCGGGGTGAAAACCCACGGCGCCGAGCACGCCGAAACCCCCGCTGTTGGAAACCGCCGCCACGACGTCCCGGCAGTGGGTGAACGCGAACACCGGAAAGTCGATACCGAGCTTCTCCGCCAACGCTGTCTGCATGGATTCTCCTCTCTCTTTAGATAGCTTTCTGACTTTTTGGCTGTCTTTTCCCGAGCCCTTCCCGGCCTCCATTGGGCCCGCGATGGATGCCCCGTGATTTAGTATACATGTTTATGTTATATGTACGTCACGAGGCGGTCGAGTGCCGAGGGGTCCCGATGAGCGAGGCAGACGCTACCACGACGAGGGCTATGGAAGGAGATGCCGGTCGCCCGACCCTCCATGACGTCATCGTCATCGGCGCCGGGCTTGCCGGCCTTTACCAGCTCAAACGCTTACGCGAGCACGGCTTCTCGGTCCGGGTGCTGGAGGCTGGCGACGGCGTCGGCGGCACCTGGTACTGGAACCGCTACCCGGGCGCGCGCTTCGACTCGGAATCCTACAGCTACGGTTATTCGTTCTCCGAGGAGCTGCTCGAGGAATGGGAGTGGCAGGAGCACTTCTCCCCGCAGGCCGAGACGCTGCGGTATGCCGAGTACGTCGCCCACCGATTCGATCTCTACCGGGACATCGAGCTCGGCCAGCGCGTGACCTCGGCCATCTACGACGAGGCCGCGGCCGAGTGGCGCATCGAGACCGATCGGGGCCGGCAGGCACGGTGCCGCTTCCTCGTCACCGGCATCGGTATCCTCTCGGCGCCCACGCTGCCGAACATCGAGGGTATGGAGAGCTTTCGCGGCGAGTCCCATCACACCGCGCGCTGGCCGCACGAGCCGGTCTCCTTCGAAGGCCGGCGCGTCGGCGTGATCGGCACCGGGGCGACCGGCGTTCAGGTCATCCAGGAAGTGGCCAAGACCGCGCGTCATCTCACCGTCTTCCAGCGCACGCCCAATTACTGCGCACCGCTGGGCAACCGGCCCATCACGCCGGAGGAACAGCGGAAAATCAAGGCGAGCTATCCGAAAATCTTCGCCCGCTGCCGGGAATCCAACGGCTGCTTCATTCACCGCTCGGATGCCCGCTCGGCGCTGGAAGTCTCAGCCGAAAAGCGCGAGGCCTTCTACGAAGAGCTCTACGGTCAGCCCGGGTTCGCCATCTGGATGGGCAACTTCTACGACATCATCATCGACCGACGCGCCAACGACACCATCAGCGAGTTCATGCGCAGGAAGATCCGGGAACGCGTGCTCGATCCGGCGGTGGCGGAGAAGCTCACGCCGCGAGACCACGGCTTCGGCACGCGGCGCGTGCCGCTGGAAACCGGCTACTACGAGGTCTACAACCAGGACAACGTCACCCTCGTCGACATCAGGGAAACGCCCATACGGCACATCGAGCCCGGCGGCATCCGCACCAGCGCAGAGCTTCATCCGCTGGACCTGATCGTCTACGCCACCGGTTTCGACGCCATCACCGGCGCGTTCGACCGCATCGACATCCGCGGCCGGGACGGCCGGCGCCTGCGAGAAAAGTGGCGCGACGGCCCGCGGACCTATCTCGGCATCCAGAGCGCCGGATTTCCCAACCTGTTCACCCTGGTGGGACCACACAACGCCGCCACCTTCTGCAACATTCCCCGCTGCATCGAGCAGAACGTCGAGTGGGTGACCGATGCCCTGGTGTACTTACGCGAGCACGGCCGCCGATGCATGGAAGCGACCGAGGCCGCCGAGGACGCATGGACCCAGCACGTCTACGAGATGGCGAACCTGACCCTGATTCCCACCGCGGACTCGTGGTTCATGGGCGTCAACAGCAACCTGCCCGACAAAAAGCGCACGTTCATGGCCTACGCCGGCGGCGCCCCCCGCTACCGGGAACGGTGTGACGCCGTGGCGGCCGCGGGCTACGAGGGCTTCACGATCGAATGACCATCGGAAGGGAGCCGCAAAGCATGCAAACCCCGCGAGGCCGAGCGCCGTGGCAGAACCGGATCTGAGGGGTCGGGTCGCCCTGGTCACGGGCGCCGCGCGCGGCATCGGTGCGGCCGTCGCCCGGCGCCTCGCCGCCGGCGGCGCTGCGGTGCTGGTCACGGACGTCGAGGAAGAAGGCGCGCGGACCTCGGCGGCGGAGATCGTCGAAGGCGGCGGCGAAGCCGCCGGGCTGGGGCTGGACGTTGCGGACGAGGCAGCCTGGGCGAAGGCCATGGAGGCAGTCGTCGAGCGCTTCGGTGGGCTCGACGTGCTCGTGAACAACGCCGGCGTCGCCTCGGCTGCCAGGCCTCTGGAGACGCTGTCGCTCGAGTCCTGGCGGCGCCTGACGAGCATCAATCTCGATGGCGTGTTCCTCGGCACCAAGCACGCCATTCCCCGACTGGCGGAGCGCGCCGGGCGCTGGCACGGCGGCGCCGCCATCGTCAACGTGTCCTCCGTGATGGGATTCGTCGGCGGGCGCAACGCGGCCGCCTACTGCGCCAGCAAAGGCGGCGTGCGCTTGTTCACCAAGGCTGCGGCGCTCGAGCTCGCGCCGAAGCACATCCGGGTCAACAGCGTTCATCCGGGTTTCATCGACACGCCGCTGTTCCGGGCCGGCGTGGCGCGTATGGAGGCAGCCGAGACCGGCAGCGGTGAGCGCTTTCGCAGCGCGGTGATCGACCGCCATCCGCTCGGCCGTCTCGGTGCCGCCGACGACATCGCCGATGGCGTCGCCTACCTTGTCAGTGATGCGGCGGCGTTCGTCACCGGCACCGAGCTGGTGGTGGACGGCGGGTATCTGGCGCAATGAGGCGACGAGGGTGATGAGCATTCAACCAGCGAAACCAAGGAGCTTGTGTTCATGACCATCAAAGACCAGGCGGCCATCGTCGGCATCGGCGAGACCGACTACGTCAAGGGCACGGCACGCACGGCCGTGGACCTGATGCTGGAAGCCGCCCGCACGGCCATCGATGACGCCGGGTTGACCGCTCGCGACGTCGACGGGCTGGTCCCGCCACCCATCTACACGACGTCCGAGGAGCTGGCGGCGAATCTGGGCATTCCCATCCTGCGCTACGCATCCACCGTGCATATGGGTGGTGCGAGCCCCACGGCCGCGCTGCAGAACGCGGCCACCGCCATCGCCAGCGGCATCTGCGAAAGCGTGCTCGTCGTGCTGGGCTGGAACGGCTACTCGGCGCTACGTCCGAAGCCCGGCCAGCCGCCGACCCGCCCCATGGGCATGACGACCCTGTCCGCGACCATGCAGGGGTTCTACATTCCCTACGGCGTGACCCTGCCGGTACAGATGTACGCGTGGCTCGCCACCCGACACAAGCGGCTCTACGACATCCCGGATGAGGCCACCGGCCAGGTCGCGGTAGCCTGCCGCGCACACGCCCAGAGCAACGAGCGCGCGCTCATGCGGGAGCGGCCGCTCGACATGAGCCAGTACCTGCAGTCGCGGATGGTCTCCGAGCCGTTCCGGCTCAACGACTGCTGCCTGGAAACGGACGGCGCTTGCGCCGTGGTGCTGACCCGCGCCGACCGCGCCCGGGATCTGCGCCATCGGCCGGTATACGTGATGGCTGCCGCGGAAGGGCATCCATACCCAGCGGACGACATTCCCTCCCGGGAAGATCCGTTCCGCATCGGCCTCTCCTATGCGGCGCCGCGGGCCTTCGAGATGGCCGGCATCGAGCCCCAGGACGCGGATTTCCTGTGCATCTACGACTGTTTCACCTACGTGGTGCTGTTGCAGCTCGAGGCCCTGGGCTTTGCCGAGCGCGGCGGGGTATGGGACTTCGTCAAGGACGGCGCCCTGCAGCCCGGCGGGCGCTACCCACTCAACCCCCATGGCGGGCTCCTGAGCCAGGCCCACGTCTGGGGTCTCAATCACGTCGTCGAGGCCACGCGCCAGCTCCGCGGCGACTCCAGCGCCCAGGTCACCGACGCCGAGATCGGCATCGTCACGGGCTGGGGCGATCTCGGCGACGGCAGCATAGCCATTCTCCGGAGGTGACATGAGCCACTGGCCTTTACCCAAGAACGTCGACCCCATCAATGCCGAGTTCTGGCAGACGCTGCAGGACGGCGTGCTGCGCTTCCAGCGCTGCACCGACTGCGGCACGCTGCGGCATCTGCCCCGCTACCAGTGCGCCGAATGCGGCTCGACGGCGTACGAATGGGCGCCGGTGACCGGCCGCGGTACCCTGTATTCCTGGACCGTTACCCATCAGGTCTTTCATCCCGCATTCGACGTGCCTTTCGTCGCTGCCGTGATCGAGCTCGATGAGGGGGTCCGCTTCGTCAGCCAGCTCATCGATGCCGATCCGGCCGAGCTGGAACTCGACGCCCCCGTCCGGGTAGCGTTCAAGCGCATCACCGACGACTTTCAGACGCCGGTGTTCCGGCTGGAGAAAACATGAGCAGCTCGCTGCGAGAGCGGCTCGATCATCCGGTGATCGATGCCGATGGCCACACCATCGAGTTCATGCCCCAGGTAGCCGAGTACTGCCGAGAAGTCGCGGGAGCCGAGGTGGCGCGACAGTTCGAGCGCAGCGGCTGCCTGGACGGCCTGCCGCTCGCGCTCGAGGCCAGGGCCAACGGCGGCCCCGGATTGGCGATCCGGCCGCCCTGGTGGGCCGTGCCGGCGCGCAACACGCTCGATCGCGCCACCGCCATGTTCCCTCGCCTGCTGTACGACCGGCTCGACGAGATGGGGCTGGACTTCGCCGTGCTCTACCCGACCCACGGGCTGTTCGCTCTGGGCCTCGAGGAGGACGAGGTCCGCCAGGCGGCGTGCCGGGCCTTCAACCTCTACCATGCCCGGCTCTACGGCGAATTCGCCGATCGGCTGGCGCCGGTGGCGGTCATTCCCATGAACACCCCCGGGGAAGCCGTGGCGGAATTGGAGCACGCCCGAGCGCTGGGGCTGAAGGCCGTGCTGCTCGGCGGCATGTGCCAGCGCGATGTCAACGGCCGCCGGCGGCTCGACGTCGTCGGATTCCACAACGCCTACGACTACGACCCGGTCTGGGCCGCCTGCGAGCGCCTCGGATTCGCCCCGGCATTCCACTCCTCCGGCATGGGCTGGGGCAGCCGGGCCAGCGACAAGAGTTACGTCTATAACCACATCGGCAATTTCGCCGCCGCGCAGGAGGCGATATGCCGGTCGCTGTTCCTCGGCGGCGTGACCCGGCGTTTTCCCGGCCTCACGTTCGCTTTTCTGGAGGGCGGAGTCGGCTGGGCCTGCAATCTGTTTTCCGATCTGATCGGCCATTGGGAAAAGCGTAACGTCGAGGCCCTGCGCCACTACGATCCGGCCATGCTCGACCGGGCCGAGCTCGAGCGCCTGTTCGACCGCTACGCCCCCAAGCCCTTCGTGGACAAGAAGAAAGAGCTCGACCGGACGCTGCGGATCCTGTCCAACCCGAACGAGGATCCGGCCACTCTGGACGAGTTCGCCGCCTTGCAGATCGACCGCGCCGAGCAGATCGTCGAGCTTTTCGTCGAGCCGTTCCATTTCGGCTGCGAAGCGGACGACCCGATCAACCAGTTTGCCTTCAACCGCCGCGGCAACCCATTCGGCGCCGAGCTCAAGGCACTGTTCAGCTCCGACATCGGGCACTGGGACGTGCCGGACATGAGCGGCGTGCTGGCGGAGGCCTACGAGCTCGTCGAGCACGGGCTGATCACGCCCGCGAACTTCCGCGACTTCGTGTTCGGCAATGCGGTTTCCCTGTACACCGCCGTCAACCCCCGGTTCTTCGACGGTACCGTCATCGCGCCACACCTCCAGGAGAGCGCCTCATGAGCAAGCCGATCATTTCAGCCGATTCTCACATCACGGAGCCCCCGGACTGCTACACCGCCCACATCGGCCCCCGATACCGGGACAAGGCGCCGCACGTCACGGAGATGCAGGGGCTCGGCGATGTGTTCGTCATCGACGGGATGCCCTCGCCCATTCCCCTGGGTCTCGTCGCTGCAGCCGGTCTCGACCCCAAGGACATCAAGGCCGACGGCGTTGCCTTCAAGGACCTGCACCGCTCCGGCTGGGACCCGAAGGCCCGGCAGGCCGACCAGGAGCGGGACGGCATCGCGGCAGAGATCCTCTACCCCACGGTGGGCATGGTGCTGTGCAACCACCCCGACCCCGAGTACAAGCAAGCCTGTATGGAGGCCTACAACCGCTGGCTCGCCGAGTATTGCGCCGGCGCCCCGGGCCGGGTCTTCGGCCTCGGCCAGACCGCCGTCACCAGCGTGGAAGCCGCCGTGCGTGAGCTCGAGGAGATGCGCAAGCTCGGGTTCGTCGGCGTGATGATGCCGGGCGAGCCGGGCACCGAATTCGACTACGACGACCCGCGTTTCGATCCGCTGTGGGAGGCGGCCACCGACCTCGACATGCCCCTGTCGTTCCACATTCTGACCTCACGCTCCAGCGGCCTGGACGCGACGCGCGGCCCCAAGATCAACGCCTTCCTGCAGATCATCCGCAGCTGCCAGGACGTGATGGGGCTGTTCATCTTCTCCGGCGTGTTCGACCGGCATCCCGGGCTGAAGCTGGTCTGCGCGGAAGCGGACGCGGGATGGGTGCCCCACTACATGTACCGCATGGACCACGCCTACGAATACCATCGCTACTGGATGAAGGCGCCGCCGCTCGAACGCAAGCCCAGCGAATACTTTCGCGAGCATGTCGCCATGACCTTCCAGGACGACTACGTGGCGTTCCAGTGCAAGGATCTGGTGAACGTGCGGCGGCTGATGTGGGCGAGCGATTTCCCCCACAGCGATTCCACCTGGCCCCGGTCGCAAGCGGTGCTCGCCGAGCAGACGGCTCACCTGACCGAACAGGAGAAGGACTGGATCTGCCACGACAACGTCGCCGGCTGGTACGGCATAGAGGTGCACTGAACACCGGGAGGCAACCCCATGACGTTCGATCTGAGAATCGACAACGGCACGCTGGTGGACGGCTCCGGTGCGCCCGGCCGTACCGGCAGCATCGCGATCGAGGACGGCCGCATCGTGGCCATGGGCGATGTGACCGGCAAGGCGAAACGCTCGCTCGACGCCGGCGGCAAGGTGGTCGCGCCGGGCTTCGTCGACATTCACACCCACTACGATGCCCAGATCCTGTGGGACCGGATGCTGACGATCTCTCCCTGGCACGGCGTGACGACCGTGGTCATGGGCAACTGCGGCTTCGGCATCGCGCCGACCCGGCCGGCGCATCGGGAGCTCATCGTGCGGACCCTCGAGAAGGTGGAGGGAATGACCGCCGAGGCGCTGTTCGCGGGCCTCGGCGACGACTGGCCCTTCGAAACCTTCCCCGAGTATCTCGACGCCATCGAGCGCCGCGGCAGTGCGATCAACGTCGCGGCCCTGGTGGGCCACACGCCCGTGCGCCTGTATGTGATGGGCGAAGAGGCGACCGAGCGGGAAGCCACCGCCGACGAGATTGCCAAGATGCAGCGGATCGTGCGTCAAGCGATCGCCGCGGGTGGCCTCGGCTTCGCCACGTCGAAGGCCGCCACCCACGTCGGGTTCGAGGGCCGGCCGGTACCGAGCCGGCTCGCGGGCTTCGAGGAAGTCGACGCGCTGGCGGCCACCGTTCCCGCCGCCGGCCGCGGCGTGATGCAGGCCACCATCGGCAAGGGCCTGGCGCTGCCCGAGTTCGAGCGTCTGGCGAGCAGCCACGGCATCCGCGTGAGCTGGACGGCGCTGCTCGGCGGCGGCGGGCTGCTGCGCAACAGCTCGGTCACGGACCAGCTCGAACGATCCGCCGCCATTCAGGCGCGCGGCGCGGACGTCTGGCCCCAGGTAGCCTGCCGGCCGCTGGTGCTGGAGTTCACCCTGAAGGAACCGTTCCTGCTGGACATGAACCCGGTGTTCAACAAGCTCTCCGGCGCCGACCCGGCCAGCCGCATGCAGGCATACGCCTCCGAGGATTTCCGCGGCGAGTTCCATCGCATGATCGAGGGCGGCGCACTGACCGACGCGTTCGCCAAGGCGGTGGTCTCCTACAGCCGGTTGCACCCGGAGTACCAGGAGCGTCTGCTCCCGCAGCTCGCCGCAGAAAAGGGTAAGCGCATCGCCGATTTCATGCTCGATCTCGTCATCGAGGAGGAGCTCGACACCCGCATTCGCATGCCGGTGGCCAATGCCGACGAATCGGAAGTGGCGACGATGCTCGGCAACGATCATGTGGTGCTGGGGCTCTCCGACGCCGGCGCCCACGCCAGTCAGCTCTGCGATGCGTGCTACAGCACCCACCTGCTCGGCCATTGGGTGCGGGAAACCGGGGTGCTTTCCTTGGAGCGGGCGGTGCAGATGCTCACCTCGCTGCCGGCGACGGTGTTCGGCATCGCCGATCGCGGGCTGCTCGCCGTCGACCGGCCCGCTGACATCGTGATCTTCGATCCGGACACCGTGGGGGCAAGCCCGCTGGAGCGGGTGACGGACCAGCCCGCCGGGGCGGAGCGCCTCATCAGCCGCGCCCGCGGCATCGAGGCGGTGATCGTCAACGGAACGCTGCTGCGCCAGGCGGACGAGGATCAGATCGCGGGCAATGGCGCCCTGCCCGGCAGGCTGCTGCGCAACGGACGGGCCGCATGAAGTTCGGCCTGTTCGTCTACTGCACCATCGGGCGCCGCTCCGAGCTCGAGGCCGGCATGGCCGGCCGCCGGCCCGAGCTCTACCAGCGGATGCTCGACGAGCTCGGCGAAGTGGCGGCCTTCGCCGACGATGCCGGCTACTTCGCCTTCGGCCACCCCGAGCACCATCTGCAGATCGAAGGCTTCGAGATCTCCAACGACCCGTGTCTGATGGCCATGTGGCTGGGTCAGCACACCCGCCAACTGCGCATCGTCACCTGCGGGTTCGTCAGCACCGTCAACAACCCGCTGATGACGGCCGAGAAGATCGCGACCCTGGATCACATGTTGAAGGGCCGGTTCGGCGTGGGCCTGGTGCGCGGCTATCAGGCCCGCTGGGTCGAGAACTACAAGATCCGCCCGGAGCTCGCCGCCGTCGGGCCCTGGAACGCGGATCGCCCGGAGAACGAGCTGAACCGCGAGTATTTCGCGGAGTTCGTCGACGTGGTCGTCAAGGCCCTCGGTCACGACACCCTCAACCACCAGGGCAGGTTCTGGCAGTTCCCGCCGCCGGAATTCGTCAATCCTCACGATCACCCGGTCTACGTTCAATACGGCCGGGGCGTGGACACCGACATGCGCGTGCACGAGGTGGGCATTGCGCCCAAGCCTTACCAGGCGACCATCCCGCTCTACGGCGGCTTCTCGCAGAGCTTGCGGACGGCGAAATTCTGGGCCCGTTACAAGGGGCGGCCAATCGTGCTGTCGGGCAACACCGAGTTCCTCGAGCTGTTGTGGCGCGAATGGGAGCAAGAGGCCAGACGCCACGGCCACGACGTGGTCCCGGGGGAGCAGGCCTGCTGGGGCGGCATCGCGGTGTGCGCCGAGACCGATGCCAAGGCCCAGGCCTTGTTCGAAGACATGGAGTGGTTCTGGAAAACCTGGGCCACGCCCTTTGGACAAGGGCTGCCCCAGCTGCTCGTCGGTTCTCCCGATACCTTGAACCGGCAGATCGAAACAGTGTCGAAGAGCGTGCCCATCGAAGAGGCTTTCCTGCTCATTCCCCAGGGCCTGCACACGCCGGCGCAGCTACAGGACTCCCTCGACCTGTTTGCCCGCAAGGTGATGCCGAATTTCGCCGATAACTGATTGGAGAATGCCATGGCCTGGAACTTCGCCGACATTTTTGAAGCCATCGCCGAGGTCAGCAACGAAGAGCATCCGGCCTGCATCCATGCCGGCCCGGGCGGCTCGTCAGGCATCACGATCTCATGGCCGGAGCTGATGCGACGCAGCAATCGACTGGCCCGCTATCTGGCCGCCCAGGGCCTGCGCCCGGACAGCAAGGTCGCGCACTACATGCGCAACTGCCCAGCCTACATCGAGACGATGGTCGCGAGCTTCAAGGGCCGTTATGTCCACGTGAACGTCAACTACCGATATCGCGACAACGAGCTGCACTACATCCTCGACAACTCGGACGCCGAGGCCGTCGTGTACGGCGCCGAGTTCCGCGAGCACGTGGCGGCGCTGCGCCCGCGGCTGCCGAAGGTTCGTGTCTGGATCGAGGTCACACCCTATTTCGAGGAGCCGCAAGATCGTGCCGCGCATTTCGCCGTGTGCTACGGCGACGTCGTCGGCGAAGGCGACGGCTCGCCGCTGGACGTCGAACGCAGCGGCAAGGACCTGCTTTTCATCTATACCGGAGGCACCACCGGCATGCCCAAGGGCGTGATGTGGGAGCATGAGGCAATCTGGCAGGCCGGCGGCTCCGGGTCATCACTGCTGAATCCCGGCCAGCCAGCACCCGAATCCCCGGCAGAGCACGCCCAGCGCGTCGCCAAGGCGCCCATGCGTGGCAAGATGCTGGCCGCCTGTCCGCTCATGCACGGCACCGCCATGCTGACGAGCATCAACACGCTGAGCCAGGGCGGCTGCGTGGTCACGGTGCCGGAACACAGTCTCGATCCGCACGCCATGTGGGCGACGGTCGAGCGCTATCGCGTCAACTCGCTCGCCATCGTCGGCGACGCGTTTGCCAAGCCCCTGCTGCGCGCCCTCGAGGAGAAACCCGGCAGCTACGATCTCTCCAGCGTGATGGGCATCGTCAGCTCGGGCGTCATGTGGTCCCCGGAGGTGAAGCGCGGGCTGCTGCGCCACAACCCCAACATGGTGCTGATGGACTCCTTCGGCGCCTCCGAAGCCATCGGCTTCGGCACCTCCCGCACCACCGGCAACGAGGAGCCGACCACGGCCAAGTTCACCATCGGCGAGCACTGCAAGGTGTTCACCGAAGACCATCGGCCCGTGCAGCCCGGTAGCGGCGAACCGGGTTTCATAGCCCGACCCGGCCCGATTCCGGTGGGGTACTACAAGGATCCGGAGAAAACGGCCAGGACGTTCCCCGTGATCGACGGCGTGCGCTACTCCGTGCCGGGCGACTGGTGTGTCGTCCAGGCCGACGGCACACTGACCCTGCTCGGCCGGGGTTCCGTGTGCATCAACTCCGGCGGCGAGAAGATCTATCCCGAGGAAGTCGAGGAAGCGCTAAAGACCCACCCCAACGTGGAGGACGCACTCGTCGTGGGCGTGCCGGACGAGCGCTGGGGGCAGGCAGTCACCGGCGTCGTCGTCCCTGTGGATCCGGCGAGATTCGACGAGGCTGCGCTGCGCGAGCACGTCAAGTCACAGCTCGCACCCTACAAGGCGCCGAAGCGGATCCTGATCTCGAAGGTCCCCCTGCGGGCACCGAATGGCAAGGCCGATTACAAGAGCGTCACGGATTTTGCTAGTGCCGCCGTCGGCAACGTCTCCGGCGCCGAGCACTGAGAGATCTGCAACGGGAACCTCCGGGCTTCGGCCCAACCGGGTCACCCTACACAGCCACGTCCTCCACAGGGCCCAGTCGGGGCCGCAGCAGGTCGCCCAGCTCGGGGCCACCGGGGAAGCCGCAAACGCACCCAAGCACCGGTGGGGCAGCGTGATGCCGGCTTCATCTCCGATCCAGCATGTTCCACCGATGCAGCAGCACCAGCACCCTGCGCTCCCGCGGCTTGCCGATGGCGAAGTTGGCGTCGAAGGCCCGGGCCTGGTGGCGGTGAATCACCCCCATGGCCGTGGGCAGCGGCGGTGCCAGGATGATCGGCATCTGTGCGAGCACCGGGTTGGTCTCGTCGTGCACGGCGAGGTCGCCCTCGCTGACACCGTCCTGGCCGATGGTCACGGCCTCGAGGGTCAGGGTTTGCGGATCGAGCTTCAGGCCCTTGTCGCGATCACGCCCGTAGATCAGCGGCTCGCCGTGCACCAAGTGGAGATCCGGGTGTCCGCTGCCGTCTTCTTCGCCACGACGTCGTCAAAAGCCGCACCGCCTCGATGGCGGTGTCGAAGGAGTCGCCGGGCGAGCGGGCGGCTACGAACGGCATCGGGGTGTCGGCGTTGCGGCCATAAACGGCCCGGCTACGGGAAGCCTGACCTTTAGGATCTCAAAGGCAGTGCGGCGGAGTCCCGTCTTTGTAGTACACCACTTTCGGCCAGTGCCGCGCCACATCGTCCAACACACATCGCTTGATGGCCATGATCCGTTCAACCTCGGCCTGTCGCTTGAGGCCGGCCAGTGAATTGGGCGCATGCGCGACCGCACACGACGTCAGGAGCAATAACGCCACCAGAACTGCTGCCTTCCAGCGCATGGTCCAAGCCTCATTCAAAGCGTTTAGTACGCTAGTTTACAATCATCTTGATGCCGCGACAAGACGAGGGTCGGCTCAACAAAACCCGCGACCCGATGCCAGACTCGCAGCCTGAAGAAGGGCGGACAGCATCATCCGGTGATCGGCAACCCCCCGCCCGGCAATGTCGTAGGCCGTGCCGTGCCCAACGCTCAGAAACAGGTAGGGCGCGCCCAGAAACACAGCGCAGTTGCCTTCGAAACCCCAGGTCTTGATGGCGATATGGCCCTGGTCGTGGAACATGGCAATCACCACGTCGTAGCGGCCCTCGATGCAGCGCCGGAACACGGTGTCCGGTGCAACGGGACCTTCGACGGCAATCCCGGCCGCCGCTGCCGCCGCCACGCCAGGCTCGATCGACGCACTTTCCTGGCGCCCGAGCGCGTGCGGGTTCAGCCCGGCAACGCCGACACGCGGATTGGCGATTCCCCAGCGCTCGAGGGACTCGGCCGTGCGGACGATCGCAGTTGTGACGAGCTCCTGGGAGAGGTTCCGGCAGACGTCCTCCAGGGGAACGTGATCGAACACATGCACAACACGCAACGGCCCGGACAGCAACGTCAGATACAGGGAACCCGGATCGGTGCCTGGCAGCCCCCCTGTCATGCCGCCTCTCGCCAGCGCCTCGCCGTTGACCGGCGCCATCACACTGGCTGCGATCCGCCCCGACATGGCCAGGTCGGTGGCGGCTTGGAGCCACTGCGCGTTGGCACGCCCGCAACTCGCCTTGGCAACACCGGGCTCGATCTCCGACGCCTCGAGGTTGTCCGGATCGAGGACGTCCACGGTGCCCTCCTCACGTCCCGCCCGCGACAGATCCCCGATCCGCCGGACCTTCAAGTCAGCCCCCGCCACCTCGGCACCCAGCGCAACCGCTGCTACGCTGCCGATCACCACGGGGCGGCAGCTCGCATAGGGCAAACCCGTCGCCAGCGACTTTGCGACGACCTCTGGCCCGATGCCGCAGGGGTCGCCGGGGGTAATGCCGATCAATGGCTTCTCCTCCATGAAACCCTCTGGAACAGTAAGCGGCTTTACGACAGACTACGCGCGCACGAGCCCGCGTGGCAAGTCCCGGGACGCACCGGGCCGGACTGCCGGAAGGGAGGGACCATGGAGATCGTCGGCCTCGGAATCGCCTGGGAGGATTTGCCGGTGGGCAGACGCTTCCGGAGCCTCGCACGGACCATCACGGAGACGGACCTCGTCAACTTCATCAACAATACCGGCATGGTGGAGGTGCTGTTCACGGACGCCGAGTACGCCGCGCAACACGCACCTCGAGGAGGCCGCCTGGTTCCGGGTGCGCTGGTGTATGCGATTGCCGAGGGACTGCTGGTGCAAGCGACGCTGCAGCGAACCGGCCTTGCTTTTCTGTCCATGACCTTCGACGTCAAGGGCCCCACCTTCGTTGGCGACACCGTACACGTTGAAGTGGAGGTGCTGGAAAGCCGGGCCACCTCCAAAGATCCCAGCCGGGGCCTGGTGCGCACCCGCAACGACATCGTCAACCAACGCGGCGAGACGGTGATTTCTTACACACCGCTGCGGCTCGCTGCGGGGCGCTCGCTGAGAGACTCGGGCGGCGATTGATCCAGAGGTCGCCAGGGCGGGACGTCATACATCCATCGGATTCAACGGCTTCGGCCAGCGATCGCGGGTCGCCTCCATGATCTGGCCCACCTCCTCCACGGTCAGTGGCGTGTCCCGGTCCTTCTCCGCGAGGGTGTCGACCTGCCAGTTCAGCATGCTGATGCGGTTGCCGCCCGCGCAGAAAATCCTGCCGGTCACGTCTGCCGCGGCGTCGGTGCACAGCCACGCCACCACCGGTGAAACTTTCTCCGGTGCGAAGCGATCCTTGGCCGCCTCCGGGAGCAGGTCCTGGGTCATCCGCGACCAGGCCGCCGGCGCCAGCACATTGACGGTGATGCCGTAACGGGTGCCTTCTCGTGCCAGGCAGCGCATGAAGCCGGCGATACCCGCTTTGGCCGCCCCGTAGTTGGTCTGGCCGAAGTTGCCGATGAGCCCTGCGGTGGAACTGGTGACGATGATCCGTCCGCCCTGCTGCTGCTCGAGCATCCGGTCGTAGGCGGCCTTCGACACCAGGTACGTGCCGCGCAGATGGACGTCGATGACCGCATCCCACATATCCGCGGTCATGTTCTTGAACGACTTGTCGCGCAGGATTCCAGCATTGCAGATGCAGATATCCAGAGCACCGAAATTCTTGACGGCGCTCTGCACCATCGCGGCGGCATCATGCTCATCGCTCACGGAGCCGTAGTCGGCGACGGCCTTACCGCCGGCGGCACGAATCTCCTCGACTACCTGATCCGCCATGCCGTGACCTGCCCCGGTACCGTCCCGGGCGCCGCCGAGGTCATTCACTACCACCGCCGCACCTTCGCGCGCGAGCAGCAGCGCATGGCTGCGACCCAGCCCCCCTCCCGCTCCGGTCACCAGGGCCACTTTTCCTTCCAAGGTCGGCATCTCTCGCTCTCCCTGCTGTTGTGAAACTGTTGTCGGGCGCCGGCTTCCCGCGAACGGTCACTGGGAACGCCGATGCCCCCAGATGCTCACTGCGGCATGGCGCTCCACTCGCCAGGTCGCATCATCGACGGTTCGGGCACCGCTACCGATCTCCACGTCGAAGCCGGACGGCGTGACGGCGTAGAAACTCACCATGTAATCGTTGGTGTGACGGCCCAAACCCATGCTGAGCGGCACGTCTCCCGCGCTGCAGCGGTCCAGCGCGGATCCCACGTCGTCCAGGGTCTGCATCTGCACCATAAAGTGAAGCAACCGCTTTCCACCCGAGAGCGGCGCCAGCGCCACGGTGTGATGTCGCGGGTTACAGTGGAGAAACACTATTTCGATGCTCTCCCCGGGGGGACCGAGAACGACAAAGTCGCTGAGGCGGAAGCCCAGAGCCTGCTCATAGAACCGCCGCGCGGCATCGGGATCGGCCACCGACAGCACCACGTGGCCGAGTCCTTGGTCGGCCGTCACGAAACCCGAGCAGACGGTGGAGCGGAACGGGCATTCCGGTGCCAGATAGGGTCCGCAGAAGATCTCCACGCCTAGCCCATCCGGGTCGGTCGTTCGGATCATCTCCATCACCCGGCGCTCCGCGCATTGATCCCCGCTCGCCAACTCGACGCCAAAGCCGTCGTGCTCGAGCTGTCGGGCGACCGCCTGCAACGCCGCCGGATCGCGCACCTGAAAGCCCAGGTAGCCCAGGTCGTCGGATGCACCGTGGTGCAGGCAGAGCCGCTGAGCCTGGTCGTCGATCCGGTAGGTGGCGATGCCGGCTGGCGTCGGCGTCCCGCGCATCAGTCCAACCACGTCGTGCAGAAAGCTGTCCCAGCCTGCAATGTCACACACCTCGAGCCCGATATAACCCAGCGCTGATACCGCCATACCGCCCCCTTTGAGCCTGTCGACCCCATTCTGTCACTCCGTGTACAATCAGGCTACTCTGTTGCGGTCCACACTGGTATCCAACGAGGGGACGATGATGCGTATCGAGGCTACGACGCTCACCAGCTACGATCACCTCGTGCGCCCGGACGCCGTGCATGGCGATGTCTATACCGACCCCGGAATCTTTCGCGAGGAATTGGGCCGGATATTCTCCCGTTGCTGGGTATACATCGGACACGAGAGCGAGATTCCCCGCCCCGGCGACTTCAAGCGCAGCACCCTCGGCACACGACCGGTGATTCTCTGCCGTGACCGCGATCACCGTGTCCAGGTGCTGTTCAACCGATGCCGTCACCGGGCCGCGCTGGTCTGCCTGCCCGACTCCGGGAACGCCGAGGGGTTTCGCTGCGATTACCACGGTTGGCACTACCGGCTGAGCGGTGAACTGGCCGGCGTGCCCTACGCTGAGGCGTACGAGCACCTGGACATGGGCTCCCTCGGTCTCGGCAAGCCGCCGCGCGTGAGCAGCTATCGCGGGTTCGTGTTCGCGAGCTGCGCCGCCGATGGGGCGAGCCTCGAGGAGGAGCTGGGACACCCCTGCATGGAGCAGATAGACCTGTTCTGCGATCTCTCTCCGGAAGGCAGGATTCGCCTTCAGGCGGGCGTATCCAAGCTAGCGTACGATGGCAACTGGAAGCTGCAGATGGAGAACTCCATCGACGGCTATCATCCCAACTTTACCCATCAATCGTTCTTTGCCGGCATGCGCGGGCCCGGAGGCGCGCGTGTGGATATGTTCGATGGCAACTCGACGGCGCTCTGCCGAGCGCTCGGCAACGGTCACACGCTGCTCGACTATCGCCGATACAACGCCTCCCATGCCCACGCCCGAATCGAAGCGCTCCAGGCAAGTTCCTGGGGCCGCCGGTACTACCAGGACCTGGTGGCCGCCCATGGAGAGCAGCGTGCGGAAACGGTCCTGAGCGCCGGCGGCACCCACATGAACGTCTTTCCCAATCTCGTCGTGCTCGGCCAGCAAGTCAGGACAATCCGGCCGATCCGTCACGACCGCACCGAGGTGTTGCTGGCACCGGCGCTGCTCGAGGGCGTGCCAGACGAGATCAACACCCAGCGTCTGCGTGCCTACGAAGCGTTCTACAGCCCTCAGGGCGGCGGTATTCACGACGATATCGAGATGTTCAGCCGCGTGACCGAAGGGTTGAGGTGCGATTACGATCCATGGTTGCTGTTTCAGCGCGGTCGGCACCGGGAACAGGAGGACGAGGACGGCACCATCGTCGGACAAGTAACGGACGAGGTGTCACAGCGGGCCATGTGGCGGCGCTGGAAGGCGCTGATGGAGACTTCATGAGCGACCTGCAGCATCGCGTTGAGCAGTTCCTGTACCGGGAAGCCTCCCTGATGGACGAGAACCGGTACGAGGACTGGTTGGCGCTGTTTACCGAGGATTGCCGCTACTGGATTCCCTCGAATCGCGAAGGCGCCGATCCCACCCGGGAGGTCTCGATTCTCTATGGCGACCACGCCATGCTCGAAACCCACGTGCGCCGTCTGGCCAGCGGCAACGCGTTCGCCCAGTCACCGCCGTCGCGCATGCGCCGAATCGTCGCCAACGTCGTGGCCGATGCTGACGACGCCGGCGAGATCGAGGCCACTGCGAACTTCGTCGTCGTCGAGATTCGACTTCACGCGCAGCGTCTGCACGCGGGACGGAGTCTTTATCGCCTGGTCGAGCACGACGGCGGTCTGGCCATCCGATACAAGCAGATCAATCTGGTGGGCATCGACGAGCCCCAGGAGAACATCACCTTTCTGCTATGAGTCGATCCGGCCCTGGCGGCGGTTACCGGTGATCCCGGAGCACGACACGGCCGGCTCAGCTCCTGCCGCTGGTGGGTTTGGACGACGATCCCGGCCCCGCCGGCCCGTCACGCGGCGCGCCATCTCGTCCTGCAGAAGATTGGGATTCGACCGCTGGCCGCGGTAGTATATGCTATGACTGTCAGGCGCTGGGTCTCTCCCGAAAGCTGCCGCAGCGTGCCGCGGCCCGACCCTGCGGCGAGAGTGACTACCGCTAGTGATACCAGACGAGGAATCGAACCCCATGCAAGAACAGCTGCGTACGGTGGACATGACCGACCCACTGAATGACCATCTTGGGTTTCTGGTGCACGATTTGGCGCGCGCATTCACCGCTGCCTATGCGGCTCGCATGTCCTCTCTGGGTCTTTCCCGCCCCCAGGCTCGGGCCATTGCCTATGTGCGCCGCTTTCCGGGCGTTACCCAAGTGGAACTTTCCGAGTACCTGGGCGTCGGTCGCATGGCAATGACCGGGTTGCTGGATCGCATGGAGAGCAAGGGATTGGTAGAGCGGAAGGAAGACGCAAGCGATCGTCGCGTCAAACGCGTACATCTCACGAAAGCTGCCAGAGACATGCAGCCGCAGATGGAGTCGATTGCGCGGGAACTGCATGCCGGCTCGATCACGGGGGTTTCTGCGAGAGATCTACGAAACACCGTGAAGGTGCTGCAGCGGATCCTCCACAACGTGGAATCACTAGTCACTCAGGACTCCGCTGACGAAGGGGTATGAGCTGCCGCATCAGCCTCCACCATGGCCACGCTCGCCGAACGACGGCGCAGGTGATCCCTCTGACACACGAAACAGAGCCGATGCCTTCGCAACAATCCGGTCCACGGAACCCTGGTAGCTGCGCGCATACACGCCAACGAAACGCCGGCCGGCCTTGGTAACTTCGGTCTCGACCCGAAGCGCCTGATCGACCTGTGCACTGCCCAGGAACGACGTTGTCAGGTTGATCAGACGGGGCTGAGCGTCGTATCCGAGGATTCGCATGACGGTCTCCGACATCGCGCACTCCATGAATCCGCAGATGACGCCACCGTGGAAAGCGCGCAGCAGCGGGTTGCCCATGAATCGCTCCTCCGAAGCCAGCTCGAATTCGGCTCCCCGAGCCGAGATCGACAGCAGCCGGAAGCCGAGATCGTTGGCATAGGGAATGGGGCTGATCTCGGCGCTCACGCGTCCCCCTGATCAGGTTCGAAGTCGCCAGCGAGCAGGCGCATGGCGCCTGCCATGAAATCATCCCCGCCGCCGGTGATGACGAACCTCGCCACTGCGCGGGCGAAGTCACCCTCATCATCCTTGGCAACGGCATCCACGTACGCCACGTCGTGGAAGATCCCGGCGCACCGTGCAGCCACGAGGATCGAGGGACTTTCTCCGGGCTCACGCAACTCGTCGTACCTGAGCTCCAGGGTCGCCAGCGACGAGGGTGCCGACAGATGCACCAGTACGGACAACCCCATGGCAGAATCCATGGTGGTAATGACGGCGCCGGCATGAACGGCCGCCGACGTGGTGCGTCGAGCCACGCGGCCGGCGGCGGGCAACCGCATGCGCACCTCGCCGTCGTCCACTGATACGAGTTCGATCCCGAGATCCTGGTGCGCCCCCGGCAGCTGCTCGAAGACCGAGCGCACTTCCGGACGCGCCAGCAGCGCGACCATGTTCATTCCATCCATGAAGTACTCCTGAAAATCGCCACTACCGAAGGCACCTTAGTCGTGAGCTTCCCGGCGAGTTGGCCGCCACCACTTGCGCTACCCTCAGCGTAGTAAATAAGCTTACTATAGAGTGAACCGGAGGGATCGGACATGTTGCCCAGAAAATCATTTGCCATGGTGCAGACAGGCGTTCGGACCCTCGAGCCCCGCGAGGTCGAGATCCCGGACATCGACGCGTTCAGCGCCATCCTCGAACTCGAAGCTTGCGGTATCTGCGGCAGCGACTATGAGCAGTATGAGGGGGCTCTGCGTACCCCCATGCCGGTGATACCGGGACACGAACCCCTGGGCAGGATCGCTCGAATCGGGGATGTCGCGGCCGAGCGGTGGGGCGTGGACGTCGGCGACCGGGTTGCGGTAGAGACGATGCTCTCCTGCAGACACTGCCCCACCTGCTTCGATGGCCGGTATCATCTCTGCGAGAACCGCCGCATCTACTCGTATATCCCGCTGGACGAGTCGCCCGGGCTCTGGGGCGGATACGCTCAGTACATGTACCTGCACGCCAACTCGGTGATTCATCGCGTGGACCCCTCGCTACCGGCCGAGCTGGCGGTGATGTTCAATCCGCTGGGGGCCGGATTCCGCTGGGCGGTCGAATTGCCGGAAACGAAGCCGGGCGAGAGCGTCGTCATCCTCGGGCCCGGCCAGCGCGGTCTGTCGAGCGTGATTGCCTGCCGGGAAGTGGGAGCGGGAACGATCGTCGTGACCGGGCTGGCGGCCGACGCACGTAAGCTGGAGCTCGCCCGCGCCTTTGGTGCCGACCACACCATAGACGTCGACAACGAGCCCGCCGTCGAGCGCGTCAAAGCCTTGACCGACGGCGGCGCCGACGTCGTCGTCGACGTCTCGGCCTACGCGACGCAGCCGGTCCGGGATGCTCTCGACATGGTCAAGCCGGGAGGCAGAATCGTGCTCGCCGGCGTCAAAGGTTTCAAGCCGGTGGATGATTTCGTCTCCGATCTGATCGTCATGAAGGAGGTCACCATTCACGGCGCGATCGGGGTGACCTCCTCCGGCTATCGCAGCGCCATCCGGCTGATCGAGTCGGGCCGCTCCCCGATCGGACAGATGCACACCCACGACTTCCCCCTGGAGAATGCGGATCTCGCGATCCGAACGCTGGCCCGGGAGGTGGAGAACGACGAGTCCATTCATTCCTGCCTGATCCCCCCGAAATAGACACGATTCACCCGACCATTCCCCCGACAAGGAGCCGATTGTGAGCGATTACAGTATCCCCGTTGCCGACGTACCCTACAGCCAGGAGATTGCGGACGGCTTTCTGGCGAACCGTGGCGGCGCTGGCGGCTTGCACGAGTATCTTGGGTTCAGGATCACGGCGGCCGGACCGGGTGTCATGAGTGGTGAGCTCGACGTGCGCGAGGAGCTGCTCACGCCCTTCGGCAACATGCACGGTGGCGTGCTGTCGGCCTTCTGCGACCACATGCTCGGATGCGTCTGCTATCCGGCCATGAAGCCAGGGCAGTGGGCGGCAACGACCGAATTCAAGATCAACCTGACAGCCCCCGTCAGCAAGGGCACGGTCAGTGCCACCGCCCGAATCATCAGCATGAGCCGAACGCTCGCCGTCGTCCACATTGCTGTGGTCAATGAAGGGCGTCTCGCCGCCGTCGCGCAAGGCACCGTGACGATCCGCGACCCGAAGAAGTGACCTCTGGCGAAAGCAGCATAGAGTGCCGCGCGCCCGAGGCAAGGGGAGACAAGCCCCGGACGCGCGACGCGTCGCGACCAGGTTCCGTGGGGAGGGGAGAGAGTTCCGGACCCAAGCGGTCGCGACATTGTAAGCATACTTATTTCTGAGTTGGCTGTCGAGACTGAGTGAGTGAGAAAGGACCCCTGCTCTTATTGCAGCCACCTTCCCCACCCCGAGCGGATGATTCTAAACGAGGGAATTTTCGTACTCATCCTTACATAGCTGCCATTCGATCCTCATCAAGATCCTGATCCTGACATACACCCACCGTCGAACCGCCGACGTGGGTGCAGACGGCTGTCAGGCCATGAGGGTGAAGAATTGGCAGGTCAGCCTGCAAGCCACGCCGCGCACGAGCCCATCGGCCTCAAACCAGCCGCAGCCGCACCTGCAAGTGCTTGACGCCCCCGATGAATCCCGATCTCAGACGCTCAGGCGGCTCGATGAGCTCTATCTCCCGCAGTCGTGCGAGCAATGCTTTGAAGATGGCGCGCAGTTCGTTGCGCGCCAGATGCGCGCCCAGGCACAGATGCTCACCGATGCCGAAACCGATCTGCGGATTCTTGTCCCGCTGAACGTCGAATCTCATCGGTTCGGAGAAAACGGTCTCGTCGCGATTGGCAGAGGGGTAGAACAGCGTGAGGTGCTCGCCCGCCTTGATGGACACGTCGTGCAGCGTGACGTCGCGGTTCGGTGTACGGCAGAAGTGAATGACCGGGCTGGTCCAGCGCACCATCTCTTCGACCAGCGAATCGAGCAGCTCGGGATGCTTCTGCACCAGCTCGAGCTGGTCGCGATGCTCCATGAGCGCCAGCACGCCACCGCTCGTGGCATTTCTCGTGGTCTCGTTGCCTGCCGCGATCAGCAGAAACAAGTATGACAACAGCTCCAAGGGTGGAAGATACTCACCTTCGATCTTGGCGGTGGCCAGCACCGTCGTCAGGTCATCGCGCGGATGCTTGCGGCGGTCTTCGACGAAGTCGGTGCAATAGGCGAACACCTCCTCGATCGCACGCTGCGCCAGTTCCCGACCGGTCGTACCGTCCTCACGCCGAAACTCGGGGTCGTTCGCGCCGACGATTTCGTTCGTCCACCGGAAGAACTGGTCGCGATCCTCCTGCGGAAGCCCCATGAGCTCCGCGATGACGGCCAACGGCAGGATTGCCGACACTCGCGTGACGAAATCCATCTCCGCCTCGTCCGCCACGCTGTCGAGCAGATCCTCCGCGACCTGATCCAGCCGGTGCTGGTCCTCGTTCAACCGGCGCTTGGTGAAATACCGGCTCATGAGCTGACGGTACGTGCGATGGTCGGGCGGATCCATGTTGAGTAGCGTCCGCACGCGTGTGATCAGGTCTTCCTCAGCCTCCGGCTGGACGGAAAGCAGTGGCGCGTTCTCGAATACGCCCGGCTGCTTCGAGATGTTGACGATGTCCTCGTAGCGGGTGACCGCATAGAAAGGAACCAGTTTCGGGTGCTTGCAGTAGGCGATGGGACGGTCGCGACGCAATTCGGCCCAGAACTCGTGCGGATATCCATTCTGCTGGTAATAGTCGGGGTCGATGATCTCGATGGGAGCCGTCGGTGTCTGCATGTCGTCCTCCAGCGTCAGTCGTCGGTCACGGTAATGGCGAGCCTTGGGCACAGCTGGGCGGCCGCTTCCACCTTGGCCCGCAGCTCCTCACCCGGATGCTCCTTCAGCAGGATCAGCTTGTCGTCGTCCGTGAGCTGAAACACCTCCGGGCATTCCATCACGCAGAGCGCGTTCGCTTCGCACAGCTCCATATCCACGCTCACCTTCATGATCATCTCCCTGATCCCATAAATCTGTTGTACTCTCGCACATATGTGTTAAAAGTAAAGCTGTTGCGTTAGCCGGCGATATCCGCCCCCGGGAAGGAAAAAATCTTGCCACCGCCATCAACCAACGTCGTCAAGTCTGCTGCACGTGTGTTGGAGATCTTCGAGCTCTTTGATGAGCTGCGCAGGCCGGTGTCGATCAATGAAGTCGCCGAACACCTCGGCTATCCACATTCCAGCGCTGCCGCTCTGCTGCGGAGCCTCGAGAGTCTCGGCTACCTCGAGTACGACGCGACCGAGAAGGAGTTCTTTCCGAGCATCCGAATATCGATGCTGGGACAATGGATCGAGCATGAGAGTCTGCCGGTCAAGGCTGTGCAGCGGCTCATGCAGGAGCTGCTCGATGCCACGCAATGCACGGTCATCGCCGCCATCCGGTCCGGCGTGCACGTCCAGTACATCAAGGTCCTGCAGGGCACGACGGCCATCCGTTACCACGTCAAGCCGGGCACCAGAAGGCTGCTTCACGCCTCCACTCTGGGTCGTGTGCTGCTCAGCCAGTACGACCCGCCGGAAGCCGGGCGCCTGCTCCAACAATCCATGGCCCGCGACCCGGACTGCAAGGTGTCACGCGATGAGCTGTGGCGCGCGATCAATCAGGCGCGAGAGCACGGATTTGCCGTCTGCACAGGACTGATCGTGCCCGGCGCCACCATGGTGGGCGTGCCCATGAACCTGGACCGGAGCGGCCGCCCCGCCGCGGTCGGTCTCGCCGCGCCGGAAGAGTGGATCGCCAGGAGGCGCCAGGAGTATCTCGCCGTGCTTCGAAAGACGCTCGACCGGTACGCTGCGCCCGCGGAGAAGCGCGCGTGAGCGCGGCCGCGACCATCCCGGCCATGCCTCGACCACGCATCGAGACACGTCTGTGCCGGTTGCTGGGGATTCAGCACCCAATCGTGCTGGCCGGCATGCCCGGCATCGCCGGCCCGGAGCTCACCGCCGCCGTGTCGAATGCCGGCGGGTTGGGCATGCTGGCTGTTCATGCGCACATGCCGGACGAGCTTCGCGCTCTGATCCGCCTCACCCGCGAACTCACCGACAAACCGTTTGGCGTGTACGTCGCCCTGCCGGATTCCCGGACACGCGAAATGCCGCGCCAGGGGAAGCGTGCCCGCCTGCCCGCAGACGAGTTGGTCGACTGTCTCGAATTCGCCGAGTCCTTCATGGAGCAGCACGGTCTCGAGCTTCAGGACGAATCGGGTCCGCCGGGCGCGATCCCGCTATGCACGCGCGCGTTTCTCGAAGCCCACGTTCAGGTAGTAATCGAGGAACACGTGCCTGTCTTCTCCGTCGGCCTGGGAACACCGCTTCCCGATCTCGAGGCGCTCCACGATCACGGTATCCTGGTGATCGCCCCGGCCGGAACGGTCCGGGACGCGGTGCGGCTGGCAACCGCCGGTGTCGACGTGGTTGTTGCTCAGGGCCACGAAGCCGGCGGACCGAACGCGCCGGTCGGTACTCTGCCACTCGTACCTCAAGTCGTCGACGCCCTCGGACCGCGGCTGCCCGTGCTGGCCGGCGGCGGCATCGGTGACGGGCGCGGCGTGGCCGCCGCGTTGATGCTCGGTGCAGAGGGTGCGTGGATCGGCACCGCTTTCCTTGCGGCCCGCGAAGCCCGCCTGCCGGACTTCCAACGATGCGCGCTGATCGGTGCCGGCGACGACTCGACGGTCGTGACCCGTTCCATTACCGGTCAGCCGCTGCGGACATTGCGCTCGCGCTGGACCGACACGTGGGAGCGCACCGAGTTCGAACCGCTCGCCGCACCCTACCAGGCCCGCATATCCGGGCCGGTGCTGGCGGCCGCTCTCAACAGCGGCCGCGCAGACGTCCATCCCGGCACCGCAGGCGCGGCCGCCGGCCTGATCCGATCAATCCGGCCCACCGGCGACATACTCGCCGACCTGGTGTCCGGCGCGCGCGCGGCCCTCGATCAATCATTCGATGTCGGCGCTCACCCCACCCCCCTCGCTCAGCAGCTTCGGAGGATACCCTCATGAGTTACCCCATCATCTCGGCGGACTCCCACATCACGGAAGCGCCGAACACATACACCGACTACATCGACAAGCAATGGCGTGAAAAGGCGCCGCGCATCGTGACGACCGAAAGCCAGGGCGACGTGTTCGTCATTGACGGCATGGAGCGCCCCATCGCGCTCGGCCTGGTCGCCGCCGCCGGCAAGGATCCCGATGAGCTCGCCGAAGGCGGTGTGCGGTTCGACGACCTGCATCGCGGAGGCTGGGATCCACAAGCCCGGCTCGCCGAGCAGGATCAGGACGGCGTGGCGGCAGAAGTCATCTACCCCACGGTGGGCATGATGCTGTGCAACCACAGCGACTTCGCCTACAAGGACGCCTGCTTTGCGGCCTACAACCGCTGGATCGCCGAATACTGTGCCGTCCACCCGGCCCGTCTGCTGGGCTGCGGTCAATCGGCTGCGACGAATCCGCGGCGCACGGTGGAAGATCTCCGGGAGATCAGGAAGTTGGGCCTGCGGGGGGTCATGCTCTCGGGAAACCCGGGGGAGAAAGACTTCGACGACCCGGTATGGAACCCGGTATGGGAGGCCGCCATCGAACTCGGTCTGCCAGTGTCGTTTCACATTCTGACCATCAGAGGGTCGAACCACTACCGCGGCCCGCGCATCAACAGCTTCCTGTCCATCATCCGCGGCAACCAGGACATCATGGGGACGCTGATCTTCGGGGGTGTATTCGAACGGTACCCCGAGCTGAAAGTGGTCTGCGTGGAAGCGGACGCAGGCTGGGTTCCACACTACATGTATCGCATGGATCATGCCTACAAGCGACACCGCAAATGGCTCGCGCCCGGCGTCACGCTGTCGAAGTTGCCGAGCGAGTTCTTTGCCGATCACATCTACACCACGTTCCAGGACGACTGGGTGGCGTTTCGTTCGGCCGATCAGATGAACTGGCGCCGGCTGATGTGGGCAAACGACTTCCCCCACTCGGATTCGACCTGGCCCTGGTCACAGGAGATGCTGGCCGAGCACACGGCTCAGCTCACCGACGAGCAGAAGCGTGCCATCCTGTGCGACAACGTCGCCGGGCTCTATGGCATCGACCTCGGCACCCTGCAGGCCGCGGCCTGAGTCGCAGCCCGGTTCAGCAGATCGAAGACCACGTTGGAGGACTGATGCATTTTGGACTGAGCGAAGAGCAGACGATGCTCCAGGACATGCTGCGCCGCTGCCTGGAGGAACGTCTGGATCTGGAGACCTTGAAGCGCACGGCCGGCCAGCCATGCGACCCGGAGCTGTGGCGGGCGCTGGTGGAGCTCGGCGTTACCGGGGCGTTGATCCCGGAGGACTACGGCGGCTCCGGGCTCGGTATGCTGGAGGCGGAGGTGATTGCCGAGGCCATGGGGCGGTCGGTGGCGCCCGTTCCCTATCTCGGCACCGCGGTGCTGGCGCCGCTGGCGTGGCAGCTCGCCGGCACGCCTGAGCAGCGGGAGCGACATCTCGGACCGATCGCCAGCGGCGAACATCGCTACGGCGTCGGCCTCACCGAGGTCGCCGGAGCACCACGCCAGTTCGGCAAGGTAACCCTCGAAGGCGACCGCGCCTGGGGACGCTGCTACTTCGTTCTCGATGCAAGCGACGCCAGCCATTTTCTGCTGACCGCCAACGGAGATACGCTGGTAGTCATCGAGCGTGGTGCGGAAGGCGTGTCGATCGAATTGCTGAACGACGTCGATCGTACCCGCAGCTTTGCCGTCCTCGGGCTGGAACGAACACCGTTTGAGACCGTCGGTGAGCCTGGGCGTGCGGCACAGGCTATCGACGCCCTGCTGGCCGCGGGGCGGCTGATGCTCGCAGCCGACACCTTTGGCGCCGCCGAGGTCATGCTGTTCAGAGCCCGGGACTACTCAATGGAACGCTTCCAGTTCGATCGCCCCATCGGCTCGTTCCAGGGCGTCAAGCATCTCCTGGCCAACATGGTCACTGATCTCGAGCCCTGCCGCTCGCTGATCTGGTACGCCGCACACGTCTTCGACGCAGAGCCGGCGGAGCGGGTCCTGCACGCCTGTCACGCCAAGTCTCTGGCCTCGGAGATCGGCAAGTTCATCGCCCGCTCCTCGATCGAAATCCACGGCGGGATGGGCTTCACCGAAGAGCTGGGCCTGCACCTCTGGTACAAGCGCATCGAAGCCAACCGTCAGCTGCTCGGGGGCCCCGAGACCGTCCGCCACGCTGCAGCCGTCGATCAGGGCTGGGTCCAGCCGCTGACCGCCACCGCCACCTGAGGAGTCTCACATGGATCTGAGCTACGGCCCGGAATACGACGACTTTCGCGCTGAGGTTCGCGAGTTCTGCCGCAACCATCGTCCGGCGGAGCATCGCAGCCGCGGTATACCAGGGGTCACCGAGCGTCCAAGCCCCGAGGTGCTGGCCTGGCAGGCCAAACTCATCGAGCACGGCTACGCGGCTCGCACCATCCCCAGGGAGTACGGCGGCTACGGCGCCAAGCCCGACATCATCGAGAACCGCATCATCCAGGAGGAATTCCTGGCCGCCGGCCTGCCCCTCGGGCTCAGCAATCAGGGCATCTCGATGCTGGTGCCGACCCTGCTGGAAGTCGGTACAGCGGAGCAATGCACCACCTACATCCGCCCGACCATCTATGGCGAGATGATCTGGTGTCAGGGTTACTCCGAGCCTGGCGCCGGCAGTGACCTCGCCAGCCTGCGCACCCGCGCGGAGCTCGATGGCGACGAGTGGATCATCAACGGCCAGAAGATCTGGACCAGCTCCGCCCACGTCGCCGATATGTGCTTCATCCTCGTGCGCACGGAACCGGAGGCGCCGAAGCACCACGGAATCAGCTATCTGCTGATGCCCATGGACCGGCCCGGCATCGACGTCCGTCCGCTGGTCACCATGACCGGAGACGCGACGTTCAACGAGGTGTTCCTAGCCGACGTGCGCATCCCGGCAAAGAACATCGTCGGTGCCCGCGGGCAGGGCTGGCACGTGGCCAACGTGACGCTCAAGTACGAGCGCGGCATGCTCGGCAACGCCGGTCAGGGGCAGAGCGGCATCAAAGGCCTGGTGGAGCTGCTCCAGGAGGAAACCGCCGGCTCGGCCCGTGCCATGGACCTCGACCACTACCGCGACCGGCTGCTCAAGCTTCAGGGGCGCACGCTGGCCAACAAGTACCACGGGATGCGGCTGCTGTCGCAATCGATCAATGGGGAGCAGACCGGCGTGGAGGGGTTGATCACCAAGCTCTCGGCAACCGAGCTCGCCTACGACATCTATTCCCTGGCCGTGGACGTGCTCGGCGAGACCGGCACGCTCTACGACGGTAGCCCCTACCAGGCGGAGCGGGATTGGCAGAAGAGCCTGCTCGGCTGCTTCACGGGCATCATCGGCGGTGGCTCCGCGAACATCCAACGCAACATTATCGCCGAACGTGGTCTGGGGCTGCCGCGTGAACCGCGAGTGCGGTTCGACAGCGGTCGCTGGGAGTTGAGTCCGTCCGCGAGCAACAAGGGAGGTAACTGATGGCCGCAAAGGCGCTGTCGCCGGACATGGTAGGCACCGAGTTCGAGCCCGCCACGGTGAGCTGGAACGACAAGGACGTGATGCTCTACGCACTGGGAGTCGGCGCACGGCCGAGCGCTGATCTCGATTTCATCTACGAAGGGCGGGGGCCCAAGGTGTTGCCGACTTTCGCCGTCATTCCCGGTATGCGGGCCATGGGCAGCATCAACAAAGTGGTGGAGCTCCCCATCGCGCGGATGCTGCACGGTGAGCAAGGCATCACGTTGCACCGGCCGCTTCCGCCACGCGGCGAGCTGACCATGACCAGCCGAATCTCGGAGATCTGGGACAAAGGCAAGGCGGCCGTCATCGGCGTCACTGCTGATTTCAGCGACGCCGAGGGCATCATATTCTCGACACACTCCACGCTGTTCTGGATCGGCGGTGGCGGGTTCGGCGGCGAATCCGGGCCCAGCACCCGCGACCTCAATCAGCCGCCGGACCGCGCTCCCGATCACGAGGTACGGGACGTGACGAGGGAGGAACAGGGCGCGATCTATCGCCTGAGCGGCGATCGGGTCGCGCTGCACATCGATCCCGAGTTTGCACGGAAGGCGGGCTACGACAAACCGTTCATGCACGGATTGTGCACCTACGGCTTCGTCGGCCGCGCCGTGCTGCACGAGCTGTGTGGCAACGACCCCGCCAACTTCGTCAGTCTCGAGGGGCGATTCTCCGAGCGGGTGGAGTTCGAAGACGAGATCATCACCCGCATATGGGTTGAGGAACCGGGCAACGCCATCGTGCAGGCCGTGACCCAGGACGGCAAGGTTGCGGTTTCCCAGGCCCGGGCCCGGTATCGCGCGTGAGCACGTTCGCCGACCTGTTCCAGGCCCGCCAACAGAATGGATGCTGGACCTTTGAGCTCGAAGCGCGGTTCAACGGCGCCTTCGGTGGCACCAACGGCGGTGTTGCGGCGGCGGTCTCGCTGCACGCCGCCCGCGGCGATCGGCGCGAGCTGGTGCCTGCGGCCATCGATTGTCATTTTCTGAAGGGCTGCCGGCCCGGCACGGCCACTGTGACGACGCGGCCCCTGAGCGAAGGCCGCACGCTGACCGTGATCGCTACCGAGACGCGCGACCACACGGGATCGCTCTGCACCGCGGCCCTGGTGACCCTGGTGAATCCCGACCGGCTCGAGCAGGCTCTCAGGGCGCTACCGGCGATCTGCGTACCGGCCGACCGCTCCGCAGAGCCGCTGCCCTGGCGACAGCCGACAGGCCACCGGATCCCATTGATCGACACCTTCGCACCCGAAATCGTCGCCAGTTCCGGCGACAGCACGACGACCCGTATCCGTCCGGGGTTCGATGTCCGGGACGCGACCGCCGAGGCGGTGTGCATCGCCGCCGACATCTCGGTCGGGCCGCCGGTGGGCCGGGCAGTGAGCGGGCGGGCGTCGTTGCCGAATCCGAACCTGGCCCTCCGCTTCTCCGGCGCCCGCTATGCGGGATCGCATCTGCAGAGCTGCTGCCGTCTGGCCCAGATCGAGGCTGGCCTCGCGTGCACCGAGATCCGAGTAGGCAGCGACGAGATGCTGCTCGGCACCGGCACCTCCATGACCACGTGCCTGCCGCTGCCCGGATCCCGCGGACGAGGCAGCGGATAGACGTGGCCGGGCCGCTCGCAGGCCTGCGCATCGTCGAGATGGCCGGCATCGGCCCCGGGCCGATGTGCGCCATGCTGCTCGACAAGCACGGACTCGATGCCACGGACCTGCTCGCTCAGCACGACCGCGCCCCCTGGCCCGCCGAACCGCCAACGAACTGAGGAAACGATTCATGCGCAAGCTCGGCCCCTACCCGCTGCTGGACGTGTCCCTGGACGACGACCATGTCGCCACCGTCGAGCTGCGGAACGGCGACTACAACCATTTCAACATGGACATGCTCACCGGCCTGGCGGACGCTTTCGAGGCGCTGGACGAAGAGCCGGAGTGCCGGTCGATCGTGCTCGCTGCCGGCGGGCGGGCCTTTTGTGCCGGCGCCGATTTTCAGGGTGGAAGCCAGGGGGCCCAGCCGGCAGGATTGCGCAGCTCGCGCGGCGACGGCGTCGACGACCACCTCTATGCGCAGGCGGTCAGATTGTTCGGCAATCAAAAACCCATCGTCGGAGCCATCCACGGCGCTGCCGTCGGCGGCGGGCTCGGGCTCGCCCTGGTGCCCGACTTCCGCGTCGGCTGTCCTGAGTCACGCTTCAGTGCCAACTTCACGCTGCTCGGCATCCATCCGGGGTTCGGCCTGAGCTATACGCTGCCCCGCCTGATCGGCGTGCAGGCCGCCTGCGACATGTTTTATACCGGTCGCCGGGTCAAAGGCGACGAAGCACTGGCGCTCGGGCTGCTTGACCGGCTGGTCGGCCGCGAGCAAGTTCGCGAGGCCGCGCGGCAGAAGGCCTTGGAGATTGCCGCGGCAGCGCCGCTCGCCGTGGTCTCGGTGCGGCAGACTCTGCGCGGGCATCTGGCCGAAGAGGTGCGGCGGGCCACGGCGCACGAGCTCGAGGAACAAAACTGGCTGCTCAAGACGGCGGACGCGCGCGAAGGCGTGCGCGCCGTGGCCGAGCGCCGAACGGGGAGGTTCGTAGGACAATGACCACGTCAGCCGCCCGGGAGCGGACGCTGCGCGGCCGCGCCGCCATTGCCGGCGTGGGCGAAACCCGCTATTACAAGCGCGGCGCTGCCGATGATCCGGAATTCGTGCTGGCACTGAAGGCCATTCTGGCAGCGGCACAGGATGCCGGCATCGATCCGCGCGAGATCGACGGGTTCGCCTCCTACAGCAACGATCGTAACGATCCCTCCCGGCTAGCCGCCGCCCTCGGCCTGCCGGAGCTGCGTTTCGCCAGCATGCAGTGGGGCGGCGGCGGCGGCGGTGGATCCGCTGCCGTGGCGGCCGCGGCGGCGGCTGTCGCCACCGGCATGGCTCAGTGCGTGGTGGTGTTCCGGGCCCTGGCCCAGGGCCAGTTCGCCCGCTTCGGCCAGGGGCCGAAGCTCCCGGGCGTCTCGGGCGAGCCCGCCTACACGATGCCCTACGGGCTGATGTCTCCGGCGCAGATGTTCTCCATGCGTTGCATGCGCCACCTGCACGAGACCGGCATCAGCCGCGACACCTACAAAGCGGTATCCCTGGCCGCCTATCACCATGCTCAGAACAATCCCCGGGCGGTGATGCACGGCCGTCCCCTGTCCCCTGAGGCCTACGACGAGGCACGGTGGATCGTCGAGCCGCATCGCCTCTACGACTGCTGCATGGAGAACGATGGCGCGGCGGCGCTCATCGTGGTGCCCGCCGAACGTGTCCGCGACCTGCCGAACACACCGGTGTACCTGCTGGGGGCCACCACCGGATCCGAGCACCGCGCCGGCGCCCCGTGCCACAACGCGCCGCTGTACGCGACCGCCTGCTTCACCACGCTGGCGCCGCGGCTGTACGAGATGGCCGAGGTGACCCCCGGGGACGTCGACGTGCTGCAGAGCTACGAGAACTTCACCGGCGGCGTGGTGATGTCCATCATCGAGCACGGCTTCTGTACTCCCGAGCAGGCAAACGAACTGCTCACGTTCGAGAACCTGATTGCGCCCGCCGGCCTGCTGCCCCTCAACACCAGCGGCGGCAACCTGGCCGAGTGCTACATGCATGGCCTCGAGCTCGTCATCGAGGCGGTGCGGCAGATCCGGGGCGATTCCCCGAACCCGGTGCCCGGCGCCCGGGTCTCCATGGTTACCTCGGGACCCATGGTCACCCCGGCGAGCAACGCCATCTTCGGCGCCGAGGAGGTTCTGTGAACGCCGCAGCGAGTTATCTGCCCGCAGGCCTGCCCGCGCCGCGTCCGGCCCGCGACGGCCTGGATGCGCCCTACTACGAAGCACTGCTGAACGGCAAGCTGCTGATCCAGCGCTGCACCGCCTGCCGCGGCTGGCAATGGGGGGCCGAGTGGATCTGCCACCGCTGCCTGTCCTTCGACCTGGATTGGGCTGAAACCGAAGCGGCCGGGCGCATCTTCAGCTGGGAGCGGGTCTGGCATCCGGTGCATCCGGCGCTCGAGCAGCATGGTCCTTACCTGGTGGTGCTGGTGGAACTGCCTCAAGCGGACCACGTCCGGCTCGTCGGCAATCTGCTGGGCGACCCCCGCCAGTCGGTGCCCCTCGGCGGCGCCGTCCAAGGCGTTTTCGAGCATCACCCTGACGGAGAACCGCCGTACTCACTGCTGCAATGGCAGCTCACGGGTTAGCGAACCTGTACGTTTCAGAATTCAGGAGGATAGTCATGGAAGCGAGAAAGATCGAAGTCAACGAACCGAACCGCTGGCGCCTCGAAACGCCGGGAGCCGACGGCTGGCCTCGGACTGCGCGGCCCACGGACCCGGACAAGCTGTTCGTGGTCTCTGCCGACGGCCACGTCAACGAGCCGTCCAACCTGTTCTACGACCGCATGCCCGAGCGCTTCAAGAGACGTCTGCCACGAGTGGAAACCGACGAGCAGGGCGGCAAGTGGATGGTTTCCGAGGGCTTCCGCCCGACCAAGCTGCGCGAGAGCATGTTCGAAGGTGAAGACCTGGCGCGCAGCCAGGCAGGCCGTGACCCGCAGGAGCGGCTGGCCGACCTCGCCATGGACGGCGTCGACGCGGAGATTCTGTTCCCCAACAAAGGCCTCATGATGTGGGCCACCCGCGACGCCGAGTTCGCCCAGACCATGTGTCGAGTCTGGAACGAATGGGCGTGGGAAACCTTTGGCGACTACAACGACCGGCTCTCTCCCATGGCGTGCGTGGCAACCGCCGACATCGAAGGATCGATGCGGGAGATCGAGCGGTGCGCCAAGCTCGGCTTTCGCGGTCTCTGCCTGCCCTGCAAGCCCATCTTCGGCCCGCACGATCACGACGACCTGAACTACAACCTGCCGGAGTTCGAGCCGCTTTGGGAGCTGATCGAGGACGTCGATCTGCCGATCACGTTTCACGTGTCCACCGGCCGCGACCCCCGGGCGTCGAAAGGGCATGGCGGTGCAGTCATCAACTATGTGTCACACTCGCTGTCGCCGACCATCGAACCGCTGGCCAACCTATGCGCGTCCGGCGTGCTCGAGCGGCACCAGAAGCTGCGGTTCGCCACCATCGAAGCCGGCATCGGCTGGGTGGCGTGGGCGCTCGAAGCGATGGACGAGGCCTACCGCAAGCACCACATGTGGGCGCGTCCGAAGCTCCAGGCGCTGCCGTCGGAGTACTACCGCCGCCACGGTTTCTCGAGTTTCCAGGAAGATCCCGTGGGGCTCGCACTGGCGGAGCCGTTCGATCTGGTGGACAACTTCATGTGGGCCAACGATTATCCTCACCACGAGGGTACCTGGCCGCACTCCCCCGAGGCCATCGAGCGGACCATGAAGGCGCTCGAGCCCGAGTCGCGAGAGAAGATCCTCGGCGGCAACGCGGCGCGGCTGTTCCGGTTCCGCCCTCAGACGGCCGGTTGAGAGGGGATCATGGACCTTCAGCTCAGCGCCGAGCAGGATCTCATCGTCGGCATGGTGCGTCGTTTCGTCCGTGAGGAGATCCTGCCGCTGGAGCTCGGACTCGGCCCCGACGCCGACAGACTCGATCCGGAAAATTACGCCCGGCTGGTGGAGCTCACCCGCGGCATGGGGCTTTACAATCTCGGTGTGCCGCCGGAATACGGCGGCCCCGAGGTCGATCTGGTGACCCACGTGCTGCTCGCCATCGAGATGAGCCAGCACCGGGCCGGACTGTACGCGCCCTCCTACGGGGTGTTCGGGGGCATGGGACTGGCGCAGCTGTTCGAGGCCACCGAAGACCAGAAGGAACGTTACCTTTATCCGGTGCTGCGGGGTGAGAAGCGCGGTTTCTTCGGCCTTACCGAGGCCTCCGGCGGCAGCGACCCGGCACGTGCGATCCGCACCCGCGCCGTCCGGGACGGCGACGACTGGATCATCAACGGTACCAAGATGTTCATCAGCGGTGCTCACGAGGCCGAATTCGGCCTCGTCTTCGCCCGCACGGATCCCGACAAGGGCCGCAACGGCATTACCTGTTTCCTCGTCGACACCGACCTCCCCGGCTTCCACGTGCGTCGCGTCGTGCCGACGTTGCGCTCCGCGCACCCGGCCACCGAGCTGCAGCTCGAGGACGTGCGCGTGCCTCACCGCAACGTCCTCGGCGAGGTCAATCGCGGCTTCGCCATCGCCAATGACCGGCTCACCCGACAGCGGCTGCCCTACGCAGCGGGCTGCATCGGGGTTGCGCTGAAGGCTCAGGAGATGGCCTTGGAGTACGTGCCTCAGCGCGAGACCTTCGGCGCGCCGCTGGCGTCACGCCAGGCGATCCAGTGGATGCTGGTGGACAACGAGATCGACATCCGCCAGGCCACGTGGCTCACCCTCGAGGCGGCCCACAAGGCCCAGCGCGGCGAGCCATTCCGCAAGGAGGCCGCCATCGCCAAGCTGGTGGCGAGCGAGGCCGGTGGGCGGGTGGTGGACCGATGCATCCAGATGTTCGGCGGCTACGGCGTGACCAAGGACTTCCCCTTCGAGCGCTGGTACCGCGAGATGCGCATCCGCCGGATCGGCGAGGGGCCGAGCGAGGTACAGCGCCACGTCATCGCCCGGGATCTGCTCGGCGCGTCGTTGCGCTGACCCCCAGCTCCTGAAGCAGCAGCTCCGCCACCGCTTCCGGGACCTCCATCGGCAGAAGATGACCGCCCGCCATGGTGCTCACCCGACCGTGGGGCATCTTGGCCGCCAGCGCCTCATAGAGGCCCCGTGGGAAACGGCCTTCAGTGGCCCGAACGATGTGCACGGGCACGTCGATGTCCGCGGCCCGGGCGTACAGATCGATGGAGCCCATGTGCCCGAAGATCGCGGCCTCCACCTCCGGCGCACACGCCAGCGTGACCCCATGCGCATCATCGCGAAGTCCGTGCTCCAGATAGCGCTGCAATGCCCGCTCCGTCCAGTCCGCGAACAGGGGCTTGTCACGCCACCCGGCCGCCGCAGCGGCCCGAGACGGCCAGCGGCGGCGCCGGCGCCGCGCCTGCTCGGCGATGTCAATGGGACCGCCGTCGGGCCGCGGCAAACCCAGGGTCCTGCGCGTGACATCGTCCGGCAGCACTGGCGGATCCAGCATCACCACACGCGCCAGAACGCCCGGCCGTTCCCCGGCCAATGTTGCAGCAATGACGCCGCCCAGCGAGCTGCCGGCACAAAGCGCCACCCGACTACCCCCATCTTCCGCGAGCAGCGCCGACACGACCTGATCGACGTCGGCCACCAGGTAGCACCACTCGTAGGCGCCGGGCGGCGGCGGAGCGGAAGACGCGCCGTGCCCGCGCGCGTCCAGCGCAATCACGCGGTAACGTCCGGCCATCCTGCGAGCCACCTCGTCCCAGGTGGCGGCACAGAAACCGTTCGCGTGCAGCAGCACGACGATCTCGTTACCGGCACCCCACTCGAGTCCGGCAATCTCCAGGCCGCCACCAGTTGCGTCGTCGGTCACGCTCCAGCGGCGCGGTCGTGGTTCGTGGTCGTGCTTCATCGGCCGTTAGTCAGCAGGCTTACAAGAAGTTACCATCATACCCTATCGACAGGGCGACAAGCCGGAGTCGCTGTCGCGTCCCGAGGGAGAAAGTGATGGGAAAGCTCGAAGGCAGGGTCGCCCTGATCACCGGGGCCGCCCGCGGGCAGGGCGAAGCGGAAGCGCGGCTGTTCGCCGCCGAGGGCGCGACGGTCGTGATGACGGACGTGCTGGATGCGCAGGCGTCGGAGGTGGCCCGCAGCATCGGTCCGGCAGCCAGCTACCATCGTCTGGACGTGACGGAAGAAGCCGGCTGGAAGCACATTGCCGATGACATCCGCTCCCGGCACGGACAACTCGACGTGCTGGTCAACAACGCCGGCGTTCTGCGGCTCGGCCCACTCGAGCACACCACGCTCGAGGATTATCTGGCGGTCATACGGGTGAACCAGGTTGGTGTTTTCCTGGGCATGCGCGCCGCCATTCCACTCATGAAGGCCGCCGGTGGCGGCTCCATTATCAACGTCTCGTCCATCGACGGTCTCGTCGGCATGACGTACGGGACGGGCTACGTGGCCAGCAAGTTCGCCGTGCGGGGCATGACCAAGGTTGCTGCGCTCGAACTGGGCCGGGAGCGCATCCGCGTCAACTCCATCCACCCCGGCGGCGTCGATACCGCCATGGTGCGCGGCGACGGCAGCCGCGAGACGTCGGGCCAGCCGTTCTCGAACGTGCCCTTGGGCCGAATCGGCGTTCCCGAGGACATTGCCCGCATGGCGCTGTTCCTCGCGAGCGACGACAGCGCGTACTGCACCGGTGCGGAGTTCATCGCGGACGGCGGCCTCACCGCTGGCTTCGACGTCAGCGACTTCCTCGGCCGCTGAGCCGGCACCGCCCGCTCCGAACGCGTGCTAGCCGCCGAAGTCGCAGCGCAACGATGCTCCATAGATACCTCGCTCGCTCAAAAAGTAGCCGGATTCGCCGCCAATGACCATGTTGCCGATGCCGCGGACACTGAAACTTTAACCCCTGAAGTTGGTGGCCGTATAGCTCACGCTCGGGGCGTTCATCTGGAGCTCTGAGGACAGCCCGTGGCGACGGTGTGCCGGAGATTAATGACAGCGACGGCCCATCCGGTACGCCGAGTTGAGCGAGGATGCTGCCACCATGATTCTCAACGTGCGCTCGACAACCCACGGGCAGCGAATGCTGATCTCATCGGGCCCCGAGGCGCGCACCTCGAGGCCGAGCCAGCGGTGATAAGGGGGGCTGAGTAGTATCTGGCCAAGATCCAGCCTGCCGCGCACCGAATCCGTCAAGCGTTCTCCTCCTCCTCAAGGCCCTCAAGAAAGGTCCGGACTGCCGACGTAAACGCGTCGTTCTTGTCTCCGGCGACCATGTGGCCGGCCCCGGAGATATCATCGAACCGAGCATTTGGGACCACTCGCAGAAACGCCTCGGCTGCCTCAGGCGTCACAAGTTCGCTCATTCGCCCCCGGACGAGCTGCACCGGCAGATGAAGGCGAGCCGCCGCTTCCTCCAGGCGCTCAAAGCGCCGCTCCTCCCGGGTCGTGACAACATTGCGAATGAAGCTCGGATCCCAGTGCCAACGATAGCGCCCGTCAGGCCAGCGCCGGAGCGAGCGTCGCAGACCGTCGCTACTTCGCCGCCTGTCTCGGTGCGGCAGATAGGCAGCTACGGCTTCTGCTGCTTCGTCGACCGACCCGAATCCATCCTCCAGGTGCGCATGCATAAACCCGAGGACCTTCATCACGCCTACGGGATCCATCCGGGGGGTGATGTCAACCAGCGTCAGGCTACGAAAGGATCCGGGCGCCACCTCACCCTCGGCAATCAGCGCCGCCAACCCGGAAAGCGAAGCACCGACAACCGCCGGCCTGCTGGGGAGCTGACCCGCTATAGCGATCAGGTCGTCGGCAAACGCTTCGATCTGGTAAGTCCCATCCGACGCCCAGTCGCTGTCTCCGTGTCCCCGAAGATCGATGGCGACAGCCAACCAGCCTGCCTCACACAGCAGCTCCCCCGTCTGCCTCCATGCGTGGCGGGTTTGGCCGCCTCCGTGTCCCAGTAGAACGGGAGGTGCGCCATCGTTGCCCCAACGGCTCCCCCGAATGGTAAGACCTGAGGGAGTGCGGAACGCGATATCCTGCATGGTGTTAGTATTACGGCATACGATATGCAACAATACTATCTGATCGCACCCACAACAGCAAAGAGGTTTCCGGCAATGGGTCAGGCGGCGAGGTGGGACGCAGAACAAGACCCCGGTTTTCTTATCGCCGACGTGGCACGGCTGCTACGTGCGGCCTTCGAGCGACAGATCTCCGAGACCGGTCTCACCCGCACGCAATGGCAAGCGCTGGTCTACTTGATCCGCCAAGAAGGACTGACCCAGACAGAGCTCGCACAGCGACTGGACATCGGTAAGGCAACGGTCGGCGGCGTCATCGACCGGCTGGCCCGGGCAGGCCTGGTGGAGAGACGCGACGACCCGATAGATCGGCGCGCCAATCGGGTTTACGTGACGGATGCAGCAAGGCGATTGGTTCCCCTCACGTGTTCGAAGGCAGCCGAGTTGTACGATGAGGTGTTCGGCGACCTCCCCCCGAGGCAGCGGGAGCACATGCTCGCTGCCTTGCAGCGTGTGCGCTCGAAGCTGTTGGACGTCCCTGGCTGAAGCCGAGAGGAGCGATGCTGCTGCAAGCGCTGAGAGGCAATCCACCGTGCCCAGACTATGGCGCTAGCAGACGCCAGCGGCTCCGCGAATCCGTTGGAGACAGCACATTGTTGCCGAGTGGTCACGCCGCGGTGGACAACCTGACGACTGACATGCCAACGTAGCACGCGAGCACCTGACCCTGTGGGAGCGCTCGCGGTCGGTGAACTGGCGTCAACACCCGCCGCCGCGCCCGCGCGTGCTGGGTCTGATAGGTGCCATCCCGATTGGTCCGGCAGAGTTGAATGAGCTGGTGGTTCAGGTCTCGCATCGTGTGAAATTCTTCGGTAAGTGTTTTTGACCCACCGGATGGCCGCAGCCT
>MDTG01193268.1_pt1 | contig 50994 bp, 49 predicted proteins | sample 811421 | NCBI WGS metagenome assembly MDTG01 (sample SAMN05326645, study PRJNA326480) | marine metagenome | isolation source: seawater | place: Pacific Ocean: South East | collected 2011 | reverse complement strand
TTCTAGAGTCTGGAGATGTGCTAATATCTTTGATGAGTCCTTCTAACTGATCAACTCCTTCAAAGTTTCTCCACTGATGCCCATAAACAGGCCCAAGGTCACCATATTGATCAGCGAATTTTTTATCTTTTTTTATACACTCGATGAAATCACCCATTTTATTCTTCCAGGCTTTTGAATACATACTGTATTTTTTATCCTGTTTTGTTCTCTTAAGCCAGCTTTGATATGGCCAGTCATTCCAAATATTTACACCATTTTTAATCAAAAACTTTATATTGGTATCGCCCTGAATAAACCAAAGCAACTCATATATAATCGATCTCAAATGAATTTTTTTTGTGGTAACTAGAGGGAAGCCCTCACCGAGATCGAAGCGCATCTGATAGCCAAAAGTGCTAATTGTGCCAGTTCCTGTTCGATCGTTTTTGCGAACGCCGTTATCTTTCACATGCTGCATTAAATCAAGATATTGTTTCATACTAATTACTACCTCCTTTCTCGACTGAGGTTCTAGCTTTGCTGGTAACAGAGTAACTCCAAAAAATAATTATAGAACCAATAATTATCATTGGCATACTCAAGAGTTGTCCTCTTGTAATCCAACCAAAAAGATCAAAACCAATTGAGATATCGGGCTCTCGGTAGAATTCGACTATAAATCTAAAGATACCATAAAGGGCTAAAAATAAACCGCTTATAAAACCTATTGATCGAGGTTTTTTTGCAACGATGATAAGAATGATAAAGAGTAATACTCCCTCTAAAAGAAGTTCGTAAAGCTGTGATGGGTGTCTTACCAATTTTTGCGGGTCATTTGGAAAGATCATTCCTACCCAAGAGTTTGTTGGTCTACCCCAAAGCTCTTGACCTATAAAATTACCAAGGCGACCAAGCCCAAGCCCAATAGGTACAAGAGGTGCCACACAGTCTCCCAGAGTCAAGAGAGATATATCTAATTTTCTACTATAGATCCAGATTACAACCAAAACACCTATTAAGCCTCCATGAAAAGACATGCCTCCTTCCCATATACGAAATAACCAAAGCGGATCTGAAATCCATTGTTTAAAATTATAAAAAATTACATACCCAAATCGACCGCCCAAGATTACTCCAAAGGAGCTATAAATAATTATATCTTCGATTTCATTCCGAGATACAGGAGATGCAATTGATTTCGACTTTACAATCCCAATTCTCCATGCCACAAAAAATCCAATTAGATACATTAATCCATACCAATGAATGTTTAACGGACCGACGGTAAAAATGATGGGATCAATTTCTGGGTAAATAAGCATTAGGCAACTTTATCTGAAAAAAATTATAATGGTAACACTACTGCTATAAATATCGAATCAATTGCCTAGATCTTAGGGTTAGTTAATTTTTAAATTGAACGACTCAAACTGAATTTAATATCGGATCTTAGGATTAAAAAGGCCTGATACATTATGTTTACTTAGTGCTTCCTCCATATATTTTTTCACAGATTCTGCATCTGACATCAACATAACATCCTCGAGAAGCTTCCTTGCATCAACCAAACTAATTTGTCGCAACATTGCTTTAACTCTTAATAAGCTAGTCGCACTCATTGAAAGAACTGGAAAACCAATAGCCATTAATAAAACGGCCCCAATGGGGTCACCAGCCATCTCGCCACAAACACTAATAGGTGTTTGTTCTACTTTTGCGCCATCAGCAATCATATATAAAGCCCTGATTACACTGGGATGATAAACATCGTAGAGGCTGGCAACCCTCGAATTATTTCGATCAACAGCCAAAAGGTACTGTGTTAAATCGTTAGTGCCAACTGAAAGAAAATCTACTTTACGGGCAAATTCTCTTATCTGGTAAACAGCAGCCGGTACCTCTATCATTGCACCCACCCATGGTTTTTCAAGGTTATAACCTTCTTCTTTAGTCAGCTCGTTGTATACTTGATCTATTAAGCTCAATGAGCCTTCCAACTCCGATAGGCTAGATATCATAGGCAATAATAAACTCAGATTATCTAGACCCTCGCTTGCTTTGAGCATTGCCCTGAGCTGAACCAGAAAAATTTCTGGGTGATCAAGACACACCCTTATTCCTCTCCAGCCAAGAAATGGATTATCTTCTTCAATTGGAAAATATGGTAGATCTTTATCTCCACCAATATCTAATGTCCTCATAGTTACTGGTCTAGGAGAAAAAGTTTCTAATTGTTCTCGATAAAATTTTCGTTGTTCTTCCTCGGACGGAAAACGATCCAACATTAAAAATGGGATCTCACTTCGGTATAGCCCTACTCCTTCAGCCCCCCTATCAAGAGAAAGCATAGAATCTATTTGTAAACCTGTATTTACCCAAAGAGAAACTTTATGTTTATCCGAGGTCTCACAGGGCTCATCGGCAAGCTTTTCAAGACTTTCTGCCAGCAGCTTTTCTTCTGAAACTTGCTCCTGATAGGTTTTTCGTAAATCAGCACTAGGACTAACGATAACATTCCCACTATGGCCGTCTACTATGGCCTCATTCCCATCGAGATTACTCCAGGGTAAATTAACTGCCCCCATAACTGTTGGAATCCCAATAGCGCGACCTAATATCGCAAGATGCGAGTTCCTTGAGCCTTTAACAGAAGCTATGGCAACAATTTTTTCGATTGGAACACTCGCAAAAGATGCTGCTGATAGCTCTTCACCAACCAGAATAATATTACTTGGAAATTCTTTGTAGCTGGGCTCGGCGGTTTGCAAATAAGATAACACTCTGCGGCCCAAGTCTTCTATATCAGAGGCCCTCTCACGAAGATAAGAGTCTGTCATGCTCTCAAACATATTAATATGGTTCAAAATTACCTGGGCCCATGCACTTTGAGCGCTGAGGCCATGTTCGTTAATAAGCACTATTACTTCTCCACCTAAAGCCTGATCATCTAGCATACAAACATAGGCATCAAACAATGCCCGCTCTTGATCACTTAATATGCCAACCATACTTTTATCTAGCGCACGCATATCACTTTTTACTAGACTCATCGCTTTTCTGAATTGGGCAAGCTCATCATCAATTGAATTCGCATCTTTCATTGGTACTGCTTTAAGTGAAGTATTAGGGTTCATTACCAAAATATTACCAATGGCAATTCCTGGTGCACTAGCTATTCCAGAATAAATTCGTTCACTGAAAGATTTATCTTGTGGATAGAGAGAGTGGTGTAGCTCACCTACTGCATCAGCGTGAGCTATTACACCAGATAATTGTGCAGCGACTGTTATAAGGAATGACTCCTCACTTTCATCGTATCGGCGCGGACTTTCATCTTGTACAACAAGAACGCCGAGAACCTCACGTTGATGAATAATTGGGGAACCTAAGAAAGAATGAAATAATTCCTCATTAGTACTTGGATGAAAAGAAAAATTAGGGTGAGCAGACGCCTCTTCAAGGTTAATCGGCTCGGCACGGGTTGCAACTAAACCAACTAACCCCTCATCAGGCGACAAATTTACTTTACCTATAGCCTTTTCATTTAGACCATCTGTTGCCATAAGAACATAGCTATCATTTATAAGATCATAAAGATAAACCGAGCAAACTGAGGTATTCATAGATTTTTTAACTTGCCGGACAATCACACTGAGAACTTCACTAAAATTTTTAGCTGCGTTAGCTTCCTGTACGATTCTTCTGAGTGATTCAAGCATAGACATGTTATTTTGCAGCGGTTAGATATGATTCAGCTGTTCTTTCGATATTAGACTGAAGTATAGAAAATTCTCTCAAAGCTCTATGATAAACGTTTCTCTTAAATTCTATAACTTGATTAGCGGGATACCAATAGTTAACCCATGCCCAATCGTCAAATTCCGGGTGAAGACTTTGGTCAAAAGATATTTTTTTTTCATCGGCCAAAAGTTTTAAGTAAAACCATTTTTGTTTTTGGCCAACAAATAAAGAGCCGGTATTTTTACGTTGCATGTTTTCAGGCAAGCGATAACGCAACCAACCTTTTGTACAGGCCAAAATATCAACATCATCTGCTTCAAGACCTATCTCCTCATAAAGTTCACGATGAAGGGCTGCTTCTATAGACTCCCCCTCATCAATTCCTCCCTGTGGAAATTGCCATGCATTTTGTTTTATACGCTTTGTCCAGAGCAATTTACCCATACCGTCAGAAACAATCATCCCAACGTTGGAGCGAAAACCATCTTTATCAACCACAACACAATCTCTCAGTTAAAGATTTATAAGGCAAAAGCCATACAAATACGTAATATGTCAAATAATTCAATTACCTACTCTAACATGCAAATTACATTAAGTATCCTATTGAGGACAAGTCAATCTATCGTTAAGCTACACAATACGAAAATTAGTGAAAAAAATACAGGCGCTCAAAATGTCATTAGCACTGTTTGATCTTGATAATACCCTTATAGCTGGTGACAGCGACTATAGTTGGGGAGAATTCTTAGCTACAAAGAAAATTGTTGATCCAACTTACTTCAAAAAAAGAAATGATCAATTTTATAGAGATTATCAGAATGGGGAACTAGATATTTTTTCTTACTTAGAGTTCTCATTGGCACCATTTAGAGAGTTTTCTAGGACTGGCCTAGATGTTCTACATAAAGAATTTATGACGAAGTATATTCTGCCAATGTGGTTACCAAAAGCTGAAGAGTTATTAGAAAATCATAGGTTCAAGAATGATACGCTCATAGCAATTACATCCACAAATTACTTTGTCGTAGAGCCCATATGCAAAAAGCTTGGCATAGAAAATATCATCGCTACTGAACTCGAGGAATATGACGGTATATTTACTGGAAAAGTATCTGGTATACCAAGTTTCGGACAAGGAAAAGTTACTAGACTTAATGACTGGCTGAAAACATCTAAGCTAAATTTGAAGGGTAGTACTTTTTATAGTGATTCTATCAATGATTTACCTTTGCTGAAAATAGTCGAGAATCCAGTGGCTGTAGATCCTTGTTCAAAGTTAAAAGAAATAGCTTCTGAGCACGACTGGAAGATAATTAGTCTGCGTAATTAAATTTCACAATAGTGATTGCCCCTCTCGCATGAAGAAAATGAAATATATAGATATTTAAGCAAAAAGTTAAGGGATCATAGGAAGAAGGTATGCATTTCGATTTGATGGTAAAGATGTCCCATAATATCAACGGAAAGAAACTATTTATAATTGATGAAAATATTAAAAATAAGGACATGGAACTTTTGTCAACTGAAGAAATTGTCGTTCTAACTAACCGTTTTGATATATATGAACAGCTAAAAACTAAAAAACTAAATGTTTATTTTAAAGATTTTGATTTATCAATTTTTCCAGATAATAATTTTACTCAAATATTTTTTAGGGTATCTAAAGAAAAAGCTGCAACGCACTTCATTATCAACAATGCTGAAAGATTGCTTTGTAAGGGTGGGCAGCTAATTTTATGCGGTGAAAAAAATGATGGGATCAAATCTTATGCCGAAACAGCTGCAAAATCTTTTAATTCTCCTAAGAATATAAATAAAAATCGTTCTATTTATTTAGCGTCTATTAGAAGATCTGATCAAAAAAATAAGTGTACTCCTAAAATTGAAGCTGATGATAATAATTATTTGAGTCTAAGAAACTGTATTCCTTATCTTGATCATAAATTAATTAGTAAGCCTGGGATTTTCGGGTGGGAAAAGATAGATAATGGAAGTAAGTTCTTGGGTGATTTTATTCCGGATTTTTTATCTTTGTTTAATAGGAAGCTGAAAGATATTTTAGATCTGGGTTGCGGGTATGGATATTTATCTATTCGAGCTAATAGTTATACTAAAGCCAAAATTACTGCTACAGATAATAATGCTGCAGCTATTAGTGCCTGCACAGAAAACTTTTTGAAACTAAATATTAATGGTGAAGTTATAGCAGACGATTGTGCTCATAATATGAATAAATTATTTGACGCGATAATATGCAACCCCCCTTTCCATAGGGGTTTTGAGACTGATAAACAGCTTTCTAAGAAATTTGTGAACAGTAGTTACGATCGGTTGAGAAAAGGAGGGATGGCTCTGTTTGTTGTAAACTGTTTTGTTCCAATTGAAAAATATACTAATAAATTTCTACAGACAAAAATTATAGCTAATAACAAAAGCTATAGATTGATATTACTAATTAAATAATGGCATCTTTTATATGATAGCTATCAAATTTATTCCTCAATGTTGCTTATGCTTCAAGTTACTCGGCTTAGGGTGCATAATATGTTTAAACTAAAAAACGAATCTATAGTATGTTCAAATATAATGTCTACGGTATAGGTGCAGCACTTCTTGATACTGAAATCGAAGTATTAGACGAGGATCTAAAGAAACTTAAAGTAGAAAAAGGGTTAATGTCACTTGCAGACGAGACTTGTCAAAATAAACTCACATATTATTTACAATCTAAAGTAAGAAAATCGTATCGTGCAAGTGGTGGTTCCGCTGCAAATAGTGTTATTGCTGTGAGTGAATTTGGTGGGGCATCTTTTTTTTCTTGTAGAGTTTCAGATGACGATAACGGAAAATTTTACTTGAATGACCTAAAAAGTTCTGGAGTCAAGTTCAATAAAAATATTACCTTTGGGGCAACTACTGGTAAATGTTTGGTCTTAATTACTCCAGACGCTGAGCGCTCAATGATCACCAACCTAGGGGTGAGTGCAGACTTCTCGGAAAAGGATCTTTGCCCAGAGACAATTAGAAAATCCCAATATTTGTATATTGAAGGCTATCTTGTATCAACTGACCAAGGAAAACAAGCTGCTATAAGAGCGCGCCAAATAGCAGAAGATAATAGTGTGAAGGTTGCAATTACATTGTCTGATCCCGCTATAGTTTCTTTTTTTAAAAACGGCCTGCAAGAAATAATAGGTGAGAAGGTAGACCTATTATTTTGTAATGAGGCGGAAGCTTTGGGTTGGACAGGGGCTGCTGATTTAAATGGATCACTGCAGTTACTGAAAAAACATGCTACTGCGTATGTTGTTACTTTGGGTAAAAAGGGTGCGCTAGTTTTCGATGGCAAAAATCAATTTTATATAAAAGCTTATGAAACTAACGCAATAAATACAAATGGCGCTGGTGATATATTCGCAGGTTCATTTTTATACGCAATTACGCAAGAGTTTGACTTCAAAGTTGCAGGAGATTTCGCTGCTTTGGCGGCCTCATATGTGGTAAGTCAAGGGGGTCCGAGATTGAACTCAAATCAATATCTTGAAGTAAAGAAATCCTTACATAAAAAAGATACTTGCTAATTTAATGATGATGTTGGCGTACACTCCTCACGGGTGCATTGAAAGATATGTTTGAGCAGCCTGTGAAATTAAGCGTGATTTGATGATATTGATTTTCTTTTAACTCTTGATTTAAACCAAACATCATCAAGTGATATCCACCGGGCTTTAAAGAGACAATTTCACCTGCAGGAATATTTATACTTTTAACAGGGCGCATGGACATCACATCTTTATTTTTAAAATGATTATGGATTTCAGTTTTCTTAGCAATATCTGAAGAAGCTCCAACTAATCTACACAAGTTCGGTGTTAAATTTTTTAAGGTCATGAATGCGGCGGTTATATTTTGTCCAGGTGGCATTTGTCTTATATATCCCTCAGATATCCAAATATCTGAGGGATGACTTTCAGCTATTGCTACAAGGGGCCACAACAAAAAACAAGCTGCTGTAATTAAAAAGTATTTTTTAATTAGTTGTTTAATCATTTTTTTCCCTTTTTTTAAATTATATCTTTTTTATTAGAGGCTATTTTTTGAAGCTAATTTAATTAATAATAATAAACTTTTTTTGGACTATACAAATGCGACATATTGTTACACTAATTTAATGTGGTATGTTTTTGGCTATATTTTGTATTAAAAAACCTCAGAGAAGATTTTTTATACTTTATATCATCTAACTTTAGGGATACTTCTTTCTTATATCGTATAAGATATTTATAATTTTTTAATAAACTAATGGATCTACGAGTAATTGCGTGCTTAAAGAATTATCATACATGAATTGTCGACAAATGTTATTTTTAACAGCTATTTCCATTTTTATTTCTAGCATTCCAGTGGAAGCGTACGAGCCAAATTCTGTTAAATCAGGATTTTTTGAGAGTACTGAATTTCTGAACGTAGAGGAGGCTTTTGAGCTTAGTGCCGAAGTTCAAGATGATCACTTGGTATTGCATTGGGTTATCGCTCCAGGCTATTACCTTTATAAGAAAAGTTTTAACTTATTTAATCATAACGATGATTTAATTCCATACAAACCAAGCTATGATAAAGGTCAATTAATTTATGACGAATATTATAAGAAAAATTTAGAGGTCTATTATGGTCATACAGAATTTTCTATTCCCCTAGATCGATTTACAAAAAAAATCACAGTTGAATCACAGGGATGCGCAGATGCTGGCCTCTGTTATCCAGTACAACGTCAAACTATTCTCTTTGATTCTACCGAATCTTCAGTATCACTTAAAAAAAAATCAAATGTAGATGGGTCCATTGACGACTATGGTGGATTGAACGATAAATTCAACTCCGATGGCGAAAAAAAACTATCTTTCTCAGTAGTACTATTATTTGCTTTTTTAGGGGGATTGATCCTCAATCTTATGCCATGCGTTTTTCCAATTTTATCTATTAAAATATTTAACCTTGTGGCCATAAATTCATCTAACGATAATAAATATTTTCATGGGTTAGCTTATACTGCAGGAATATTATTGAGCTTTATCGCCATTGGGTTACTTCTTGTTGTTCTCAGAAATACAGGCGCAAGTCTGGGTTGGGGTTTTCAGCTGCAATCACCAATATTTGTTGGATTTATAATATATTTGTTTGTAATCATAGGACTTAACCTATCTGGGTGGTTGATAATCGGAGATAGTTTTATGGGCTGGGGTCAAAAATCTACTGAAGGAACTAGCCTAACTTCCTCTTTCATGACCGGTCTGCTGGCTACGATAGTCGCTAGCCCTTGCACTGCTCCCTTTATGGGAACAGCACTCGGCTTTGCTCTAACTCAACCTTCTGCTATTGCAATAAGTATATTTATGTTTCTAGGTCTCGGTATGGCTTTTCCAATAATGTTAGTCACGTGTCTACCTCAACTATCAAAGTGGTTACCAAGACCGGGGGTATGGATGGATAATTTTAAACAGTTTCTTGCTTTTCCTCTTTACTTAACAGCTATTTGGTTGTTATGGGTCTTGGGTAGACAGACTAGTAGCGACGTAGTTGCTGCAATCTTGTCTGGCATTGTCCTCATGATTTTCGCTCTCTGGTTACATAAAGTTTATAAGAGCAAGATAACAAAAATATTAGCTTCATTTACTTTAATTCTGGCTCTATTTTTACCAATATGGACTGAAGAAAATAGAAGTAAAGTTGATATTTGGGAGATATATTCAAAAGAAAAATTAAGTGCGTTACTTAAAAATAAAGATCCTGTTTTTATTAATTTGACTGCTGACTGGTGTATTACCTGTCTGGTTAATGAACAATTGGTACTTGAAACGGAGAGGTTCTCAAATATTTTAAAAGAAAAAAATATCACTTATCTAAAAGGAGATTGGACCAAGTATAATCCAGAAATAACTGATTTATTGACTAATTACAATCGAAGCGGTGTACCGCTTTACCTTTTTTATCCCTCAGGAGAAAGCGAGCCAATCATACTTCCACAGATATTGAAAATTAACCACATAGTTGGTATATTTTCCAAGAAAATGAGATGAACATTTAATATTTTAAAAACTTTTAAATAGTATTTGGATATACTAATATTTTTCCCAAAGTTAACGGTGTGTATAAAAATAACACATATCTATCAAAATTCCTCAAAATAGCTGTAATTTGTAGCGATTAGTATCAAAAATTCAAAATATTGGACAGTTTGTGTGTTTTGATGCAAACTTGAAGCCTGTTAAAAAATTCCGACTTTAAATATATTTTTGAAATAGATTTTGTAGGTAAATCATGGCTAATATACTAGTAATTCACGGACCTAATTTAAATCTATTAGGAAATCGAGAGCCTGACCTTTATGGAAATGAGGGCTTAGACGAGATCAACCAGAATTTGATAAATGCTTGCGAAGTAAAGAACTATGATTTGAAAACGTTCCAAAGTAACTCCGAGCACGCAATTATCGAGAGGATACACACCGCAAAAAAAGAAGGTGTAAGATTTATTATTATCAATCCTGCAGCATTTACACACACCAGTATTGCCCTTCGTGACGCACTTCTTGCGACAGCTATTCCTTTCATAGAGGTTCACCTATCGAACATTTATGGGCGGGAAGAGTTCAGGCAATCATCTTATTTTTCTGACATAGCAACAGGAGTTATTTGTGGGTTTGGAAGCCTTAGTTATGAATTAGCATTAAACGCGGCTCTAGTTCAGCTAGAGTCATAAATAGAAATTACCATTTGGAGAGGATGCAGATGGATATTCGAAAAATAAAAAAATTAATCGAATTAATTGAAGACTCTAACATCAACGAATTAGAAATTAAGGAATCTGAAGACTCCATTCGTATCAGTCGAGGTAATCAGGTAGCTATAAATCAAGCCAGCTCTCCACCTTCCGCTACTATACAAAAGCCAGACACAAGGTCGCCAGTAATTAACGAAAAGCCGTCCAGTCCAACAAATACCTCTGTTGAAGGTCATATTGTCAGGTCTCCGATGGTCGGGACTTTTTATAGATCTTCTGCACCTGGAGAAAAAGTATTTGTTGAAAAAGGTCAGCAAGTGAATAGTGGTGATATTCTTTGCATTATTGAAGCTATGAAAATGATGAATCAGATCAAAGCAGATAAAACAGGTGTTATCGGAGAAATTTTAGCAAAAGATGGAGAGCCAGTAGAGTTCGATCAACCCATGATCACTATTATTTAAACCTCAAAAATTAGGAACCATAGGTATGTTAGAAAAAGTTCTTATTGCTAATCGTGGTGAAATTGCCCTGAGAATACTCAGATCTTGCAAGGAATTGGGTATTAAAACTGTTGCAGTTCACTCTAAAGCTGACGCAAATCTGAAGCATGTTTTGCTAGCAGATGAGTCTATTTGTATTGGGCCCAATTCGTCTACACAGAGTTATCTTAATATACCGGCAATTATCAGCGCTATGGAAATCTCTAACTCTCAAGCAGTTCATCCAGGTTATGGATTTCTCGCCGAAAATGCAGATTTTGCTGAAAAAGTTGAGAAAAGTGGGTTTATATTTATTGGGCCAACAGCTTTTGTAATAAGAACTATGGGAGATAAAGTTGCAGCTATAGCAACTATGATAAAGGCTGGTGTGCCCACTGTGCCAGGCTCAAATGGACCACTTAATAATAATAGTGATCGCAGTAAAAAGATTGGTACTAAAGTTGGGTATCCCGTAATCATAAAAGCCGCTGCAGGTGGAGGCGGAAGAGGCATGCGGGTTGTACGCAGTGAAGAAGAACTATCTGATGCGATTCAACTAACTAAAGCTGAAGCTAAAGCTGCTTTTGGTGACGATACGGTCTATATGGAGAAATTTCTAGAGGATCCACGTCATGTTGAAGTGCAGGTAATCGCAGACGGAGAGGGGAATGCAGTTCACCTTGGTGATCGAGACTGCTCCCTGCAACGTCGTCATCAAAAGGTAATAGAAGAGGCGCCTGCACCTAATATACCCGAGGCAGCCCGTGATGCAGTTTTAAAAGCATGCGTTGAAGCCTGTATAAAAATTAACTATCGCGGAGCAGGTACATTCGAATTTCTTTATGAAAAAGGTGAATTCTTTTTTATTGAAATGAATACTCGAATTCAAGTCGAACATCCTGTAACAGAGATGATCACTGGTATAGACATCGTGAAAGAGCAACTGTTGATTGCAGGTGGGAATAAACTGAGTATGGGACAAGAAGATGTAATTATTAGAGGGCATGCATTTGAGTGTCGAATAAATGCTGAAGACTCATCTACATTTATGCCTAGTCCGGGGAAAATAACCGCCTATCACGCTCCTGGCGGTAACGGAGTGAGAGTTGACTCGCATATTTACACTGGGTATACAGTTCCGCCATACTACGATTCTTTGGTGGGAAAAATTATAACTCGCGGTAAGGATAGAGGTGGTGCTCTTTCTAGAATGGCAAATGCACTTGATGAGCTTCATATCGAGGGTATAAAAACAAATATTAATCTTCAAAAAGACCTTGTTTCTGATAAAGAGTTCTGTAGGGGGGGCGTTAACATCCACTACCTAGAAAAAAAATTAAGTATCTAAAAAATCCTATTCTAATTGCCATAAAAATTTATAGAAATATAAAATTTGAACATTCGATGTCTTGGCTTAAGTCTAATAATAGAATAAGCTTTGAGCTTGAATTAGTCTCGTGTTCTGAAGATAAGTATTTAGTTAATTATACGTATTCATATAGGCATCAAAATTTGATAAAAATTGGGCGACACATAATCCAAGGTAAGGTCTTACTTGCTCCAATGGCAGGTATAACAGATTTACCATTTCGAGCCTTATGCAAAAAAATGGGTGCGGGTCTTACTACCTCAGAGATGTTGTCTTCAGACATCTCACTTTGGGATAGCGTAAAAAGTAAGCACCGATTAGCTACTAACAAAGAGGCCTCACCAAGATCTATTCAGCTTGCTGGAAGTATTCCAGAAATAATGGCTGAAGCAGCTCGACAAAATGTTGTGCTGGGTGCCGAAATTATTGATATAAATATGGGCTGTCCGGCAAAAAAAGTTCTTAAAAGGGCTGCCGGATCAGCTTTGCTTAAAGACGAAAAACTTGTTGAAGAAATATTAAAATCTGTAACCTCAGCTGTAGATATACCAGTTACTTTGAAAATTCGCACCGGGTGGAGCACAAAAAACCGTAATGCTATAAGTATTGCACGAATTGCCGAGGATGCTGGTATAAAAGCTTTAGCTGTTCATGGTCGTACACGTGAATGCAGATTTTTAGGTAATGCAGAATACGACACTATTGCATCTGTGGTAGAGAGCTGCTCAATCCCTATTTTTGCAAATGGTGATATATCGTCTCCCCAAGATGCTAAACATGTATTAGACTATACGGGTGCAGCAGCAGTTATGGTTGGAAGGGCTGCCCAAGGAAATCCATGGATATTTGAACAAATAAATCATTATCTTGAAAAAGGATTTGCTTCAAAGAGCCCTTCGCAAATTCAAATAGCGAACACAGTTACTGGCCATATCAAAGCTATCCATAAGCATTATGGTGAGCACTTAGGAACAAAGATTGCCAGGAAACACGTTGGTTGGTACATTAATGTCTTGGCAGGCTGTAAAGAATTTCGAAGTCATTTCTTTAAATTAGAAAAGCCCGAGAAACAGTTAAAAAGTTTGCATGATTTTTTTGGGTCCACAAATAATATCTGGAACAGAGCAGCATGACCAATAGTGATAAACCTAAGCCAAAATTAAAAAACGATTCTGAAATACCGCATATTAATAAATATGGATCTATTCGTAATTGTTTAATACACGCTCTGAATGAATATTTTCATGATCTTGGCGATCAATCCACGCACAATCTCCATAGTTTTGTTTTTAAGGAGGTAGAAGCGACGCTTCTGGAAACAACACTTGCATTTACTAATCAAAACCAAAGTAAGGCAGCTGAAATGTTAGGGATAAATCGCGGAACGTTACGGAAAAAACTCAAGGAGTACCGGCTTATCTAGCCATTACTCAAATTAGCACAAATCATTAATGGATTTACTATGACCGATCTTCGTAAAATTTCACGTGTTTTAATAAGTGTATCTGATAAAACTGGGGTAGTTAATTTTGCACAATCACTTGATGCTATGGGGATTGAGATTTTATCTACAGGGGGTACCTACCGCTTAATAAAAGAAAATAGTATCAATGTTCGTGAAGTCTCAGATTATACAGAGTTCCCAGAAATGATGGATGGTCGAGTAAAAACTCTTCATCCAAAAATACATGGCGGAATACTTGGTCGTCGAGGCACCGATGATAGGGTAATGAATGACCATAATATATTAAGTATAGATATGGTTGTTGTGAATCTTTATCCTTTCGAAGCTGCTGTCGCGGATCCAAATTGTGATCTGAGTAATGCTATTGAAAATATAGATATCGGTGGCCCTACTATGGTTAGGTCAGCAGCTAAAAACTATAATGATGTCACTGTGGTCGTCAACAATAGTGATTATGGCATAGTGCTTGAAGAATTAGATAAGAAAAATGGTTGCACCACCTATGAAACTCGCTATAGCATGATGGTTAAAGCGTTTGAACACACTGCCGCTTATGATGGTATGATAGCTAATCATTTTGGTGCTCGAAACAGTAACAATAAAAAATCTTTGTTTCCAAACACCTACAACATCCAATTGATCAAAGCTCAAGAGATGCGTTACGGTGAAAATCCTCATCAAAATGCAGCATTTTATAAAGAAAAAAATACCAATCGATCCAGCGTTGCTAATGCAATCCAACTTCAAGGCAAAGAACTTTCATATAATAATATAGCAGATACCGATGCTGCTCTGGAATGTGTTAAACAGTTTGATAAACCAGCCTGCGTGATTGTCAAACATGCTAATCCATGTGGTGCGGCTATCGCAAACGATGTGAATTCTGCCTATGATCTGGCATTCAGCACCGACCCTGAATCCGCCTTTGGAGGTATTATAGCGTTTAATCGTGAACTAGATGAAAAGACTGCAATGAATATATGTGCACGTCAATTTGTCGAGGTGATTATTGCTCCAGATGTTACTGATCAGGCAAAGCATATTATAGCTAGTAAAAAAAATATTCGACTTTTGGTGTGTGGGAAAATAGATCAGGGAAAATCTCAAGGGTTTGACTTCAAAAGAGTCAATAGTGGTCTTTTGATTCAAGATAAAGACAATATGATGATCACTCGAGACGATTTAAAAATAGTGACTAGAAAAATTCCTACTGATGAAGAATTTATAGAGATGATCTTTGCTTGGAAGATTGCCAAAATGGTAAAGTCCAATGCAATAGTCTATACAAAAAATAATAGAACTATTGGTATAGGAGCCGGACAAATGAGTCGAATAAATTCAGCTAGAATAGCTAGAATAAAAGCTGATCACGCAGGTCTAAAAGTTAAAGGCTCTATTATGGCTTCAGATGCTTTCTTTCCTTTTAGAGACGGCATCGATAATGCTGGCAAAATAGGTATAAGCTGTGTAATTCAACCGGGTGGATCTGTTCGTGATGAGGAGGTAATTACTGCTGCTAATGAGCATAATATAGCAATGGTCTTTACCGGGATCAGGCATTTTAGGCACTAAAAACCTCTGGGGGATCTATATTCATGGATATCTTACTAATTGGTTCTGGTGGGCGAGAACATGCTATGGCATGGAAAATCGCACAAAATTCATCGGTAGATAGAGTTTTTGTAGCGCCCGGTAACGCCGGAATAGAACTAGAAAAAAAATTAGAGAATCTGGCTATAAACCCAAATAACTTTGCTGAACTCGCAAACTTCGCCGAAAATAATAAAATCTCTTTAACTATAGTTGGTCCAGAGCAGCCACTTGTCGAAGGTATAGTGGATTTTTTTTCAAAAAGAAATTTAAGAATTTTTGGGCCTTCAAAAAATGCTGCGCAACTTGAAGGCTCAAAGTCTTTTACAAAAGATTTTCTTTCTAGGCACAAAATTCCTTCTGCTGAATATAGAACATTTTCGTCTTTAGAACAGGCGATTGCTTACCTAGATACAAAAGATGCTCCAATAGTAATTAAAGCTGATGGGTTAGCGGCAGGAAAAGGAGTTGTTGTAGCGAAATCAATCCAGGAAGCAAAACAGGCTGCAACAGAAATTTTAGGAGAAAATATTTTTGGGGAAGCTGGTAATCGGATTGTGATAGAAGAATTTTTAGATGGAGAAGAGGCTAGCTTTATTGTAGTTGTTGATGGAGAAAATATGCTCCCAATGGCGACTACTCAGGATCATAAAGCACGGGATAATGGTGATAAAGGACCGAACACTGGTGGTATGGGGGCATATTCTCCAGCGCCAGTTATTACGAGTGTTATCTATGATCGTATTATCAGTGAAGTTATTCGGCCAACTATTAGAGGTATGGCTGAAGAAGGTAATACTTATGTAGGTTTTCTTTATGCCGGGTTGATGATCATGCCTGATGGCACACCAAAAGTTATTGAATACAACTGTCGCTTTGGTGATCCAGAAACACAGCCTATAATGATGAGGCTTAAATCTGACCTTCTAGATTTATGTAATGCAGCACTAAATAAAAAATTGGATAGTTATAAAATGAAATGGGATTCCAGGCCAGCGTTGGGTGTTGTAATGGCATCTGGAGGCTACCCTAAAAAATATCGTATTGGTGATATTATAAGTGGTTTACCATTTGAATCCTCAAACGACAGCAAGATTTTTCATGCAGGAACTTTGGCCACTAAAGGAACTATTGTGACTAATGGAGGCAGGGTACTTTGCGCTGTTGGCATAGGAAACGATATATCTGAAGCAAAAAAAGAAGCATACAAGGTTGTGAAAAAGATTCATTGGGAAAAGTCCTTCTACAGAGAAGATATCGGATATCGTGCAATAGAGAGGGAGTAACGATTTTATATATTCACAAATTATTTTTATTGGTATTGATTATATTTATGTGATTCTGTTTATCTATCCATATATCTAACCCTTGGGCATTGAGACTAAAATCTAAATCTAAAAGCTCTTCCATTAACTTGATGTCATGGTGAGGAAGCCTCGATGCTATACTTGTAAGCGTCATCAATTTAATCTTGTTAAAAAGTTTTTCTTTTCTGTTAGACGAAAATCGGAAATCATAGGCAATTCTTCTGTAAGACTCTATTTGTTCTCGTAGCATATCCGCTTTCTCGAAGGGCTCTTTTATCACGCTAAAATGAGTCAAAAAAAACTGACTTGGATTATAATTCATCATCAACTCTATGGAATTTAGCAATTTATCTGGATCAAATTGAACTGGTGATGTTGTGGGTAGAATAAACCTGTTTGAGCCAACCCCCATCTGTTCATAAGAGATTCCAAATGTATCTCCTGAAAACCAGCCTCGACTAACTTGATCCCAAATGCAAAAATGGTGGTCTGCATGTCCCGGGGTATCACGAAACTCTAGAACCCTATTTTTTAAATAAAGTAGGTCTCTGTCTTTCATTTTTATTATTCGGCTCGTAGCGACTGGTACAATTTTTCCATACAATTCATTAAATTTTTTCTCTCCGTATACAGCTTTTGAACCAGCAACTAATTTCGCTGGATCAACCATATGTCTGAAGCCTCTGGGGTGAATAACTAGCTCTGCGTCAGGGTATTTTTCCATCAAAATACCTGCTCCTCCGGCATGATCTAAGTGCACATGTGTTGGAATTATGTATTTGACCATTTCTTTGTTTAGACCTAACGAACAAAGGGCCTCATCGATTCCTTTTGCTGAAAAAGCTGTTCCAGTTTCTATAATAGCTACTTCGCAGTCTTCTACAATTAAATAGCAACATGCATTACCTCGGCAAATATATCTTGCGTCAATACAATAAATTCCATCATCTAAATTTGTATATTTTGCACCTATCATTGAAACATCTAACTACATTAGTGTTAATTTTGATATAGTATATTTAGTAAAACATTCATTTGGTAATATTTATGAACAATAGAAATTATTCTCGTGTCGATAAATTTTTGACGCAAGTAGACTTAGCTCTCAAAACGGTTACCTCCGAAAATCCTGTTTATGACAGACCATCTCCATCTGACGGATTACCTGAACCAAAATTATCTATAACAGAAAAAAAAGAAGCTGCAGGATTAATGAGAGTAAACCATACTGGAGAAGTGTGTGCACAAGCCCTATACCAAGGGCAAGCCTTAACAGCAAAGCTCAACACCGTTAGGTCCGAAATGAAGCATGCAGCTAAAGAAGAAATTGACCATTTAGCGTGGTGTCGTGAACGTGTTGTTGAGTTAGGAGAAAAGCCGAGTATTTTTAATCCAATATGGTATGCCATGTCTTTTGGTATCGGAGCCTTCGCGGGTCTTGTTAGTGACAAATTAAGTCTAGGCTTTGTTGCGGCAACAGAAGATCAAGTGTGTAAACATTTGACTAGCCATATCGAGAAACTCCCATCCAAAGATCTAAAAAGTCGTAAAATTATACTTAGTATGCTTGAAGACGAGGCTCGACACGCCGAAAAGGCGCTGGGAGCTGGGGGATTTGATTTCCCTATGCCAGCAAAGAATTTTATGACTGTGATATCAAAGGCTATGACAAAAATAAGCTTTATAATATAAATTTTTAAGTTGAATTTTTAACTTTAACTAAAGTTTGCGAGATTTTTTCTTTAACCCAATTATGTAGTTCAGATTTTAATGTCCTGGAATGCTGTACAAGAGCTATGTTTACAATAGGATCGAGATCTAACTCTGTGGGTGGTACTTTACGAGTGATACCGTCTATTTTTAGATTGCTCATTGTTCCCATCATTAAAGAATCTGATGAACACAGGACATTCAATGCCGTCATTAATTGAGCAGTGACCAAAGCTTTTTTTCTTTTTTGACCCTGTGCTTTTAATTGTGTATCAAAACGTGTCTGTTGGATCGTATCTCCAGATTGAGATCTGAGGAGTGCGTATTGGACAAAGGGATATTTTAACATTTCAGATAAATTTAAGTTGTCGTTATCTGCCAGAGGATGGTTGTCTCGCATCCAAACAGCAGGGAGAAACTTTCCTAAAGCAGTTGCATAATAATCATCAGTGTATGTGCGCGAAATTTCAATGGCAAAATCCAAATCGCCTTTTTCAAGACCAGAAACTTTGGTATCAGAACTCTCGGCTACTAATCTTATAGTCATGAACGGAGCTTCTTCTATCAAGGTTTGTATGAGACCTGGCATAACTTGAACAGCAATGAACTCTGCGCACATGATAAAAACTTCTCCCTCATAAGATGATGGGTCAAACTCATCATTTATCAGCATATTTGCTATAGATGTCAAAATCGACGGTAATTGGGATTTTAATTCAATTGCTCTTGGGGTAGCTGACAAGCCTCTACCGCTCCTCACAAATAGCGGATCATTAAATGTTTCGCGCAACCGCTGTAAAGTTTTGCTCATTGCAGGTTGTGTTATGTGGAGTCGCGTGGCAGCCTTAGTAACGCTTTCTTCCTCCAGTAGTCGCTGAAGAGCGACCAACAAATTCAAGTCCACACGAGCTAGATCTTTGGCGTCCATTTATATTCTCCAAAGTTATGATTAGTATTATAATAATACATTTGAATCATATATATAGCTAGCAGTATTATAGGTGTTAATGACTTAGAGATGATTTCTTAATCTGAACTTTTCATTACTTCAAAGTTTTATTTTATATCCTCAAACCTTTAAGGCAACGAAAGTTGCCTTTTTTTTAAATTTTATTTAGTTGGATGTTCAGAAACCTTAAAAGAATGTGTAATTTCCACACCCCCCTTTTTTAACATGATAGATGCGGAACAATACTTTTCTGCGGATAACTTTACTGCGTTTCGTACTATATTTTCTTTTAGCTTCATTCCTATTACATCAAAATGAAGATGAATTTTAGTGAAGACCGCTGGTATCTGTGAAGACCTAACTGCGTCTACTTGAGCATTGCAACTTAATAAGTTTTGGTGTCCTTTCTTTAATATATGTACTACATCAAAAGCAGCACATCCGCCTATTCCCATCAAAATCATTTCCATAGGGCGCGGTCCAGCATTTTTTCCACCATACTCTGATGGCCCATCCATCAGCACAGTATGCTGGGATTCGGCTTCAGCTAAAAACTGAGCTTCTGTACTCCATGAAATTTTTGCTTTCATAATATTAAATAGCCTCGAAATATTTTTAGTTTAGTATTTATTAAACATTTCTAACAGTTTCAATCCAGGTTCATCAGCACGCATAAATGTTTCTCCTATCAAAAAAGAATTGACTTGATGATTTCTCATTGTAAAAACATCCTCGTAGTTCAAAATACCACTCTCTGTTATGACAATTCTGTCTTTGGGAATTTTAGGTAAAAGGTTAACTGTAGTAAGAATATCTGTTTCAAAAGTATGCAGATTTCGGTTATTGATACCTATCATCGGGTTATCTATGAGCAATGCCCTATCAAGTTCTTCTTCGTTATGTACCTCAACTAGAATATCAAGTCCCAGCTCAATTGCCATTTCATGAAAATCCACCAAGGCAGGCTGATCTAGAGCCGCAACAATTAAGAGAATACAATCAGCTCCTAAAACATAAGATTCATATATCTGATAAGGCGCGACTATAAAATCTTTTCGCAAAACAGGAAGTGATGTAGAGTTTCTTGCATTTTGCAGATAATCGTCAGATCCTAAAAAATATTTACTTTCAGTCAAAACAGACAAGCATGCTGCTCCGCCTGCTTGATAGCTTCGAGCGATTTCAGCCGGATCAAAGTTTTTTCTTATAATACCTTTGCTTGGAGAAGCTTTTTTTATTTCTGCAATGACTGCAGGGGATCCCTCTTTTATTTTTTTAGATAGCGCGCCAGAAAAACTTCTTAATTTTCTATTTCTTAGGCTTCCAAAGCATTGATCCTCTAATTTTATTAGCGGTATAGCCTCTTCCCTAATAGCCACTTCTTCTAATTTAGTAGTAAGAATTTTTTTTAAAACTGTTGGAGTTTCCAAATAATTAATCCACCGATTAAGTTAATTAAAGCAGTTAGTGAATGATACGAGTTCTGAAATTTTTTCTTTTGCCAGCCCACTACCAATTGAATCTTGAGCTAATATAACACCCTCCTTCAAGTCTTTTGCCACTCCGGAAACATAAAGTGCAGCACCAGCGTTCATAGCAATCATATCAGACGCGGCTTCAACCTTAGCAGAGATAACTGCCTGTTTAGTTAATGCAGATTTAATTAGCTCGAGGCTCTCTTTAGGATTTGTGACCCTCAAATCATTGAGGTTTCCCCTCCTCATTCCAAAATCTTCTGGGGATATAGAATATTCAGAAATTTTATTATTTTTTAATTCAGCTACCCGTGTGTCAGCAGAAATACTAATTTCGTCTAATCCGTCTAATGAATGAACGACGAGAATATTTTTACCACCAAGTTTTTTCATTACTTCAGCTAATGGTCTAAGCCATTTTTTATCATAAACACCTAACACCATATTTCGCACATTTGCTGGGTTAGTTAAAGGGCCCAATAAATTGAAAATAGAACGAATACCTAGCTCTCTTCTTGGTCCTACTGCATACTTCATAGCAGCATGATGATTTACAGCGAACATAAAGCCTATGCCAACCTCTTTTACACACGAGAGTATTTGTTGCTCTGATAGATTTAAATTAATTCCTGCAAACTCTAATAGATCTGCACTGCCACTCTTGCTGCTTACCCCACGATTGCCATGTTTAGCAACATTAGCGCCTGCAGCTGCAGCAACAAAAATACTTGCAGTGGACACATTAAATATACAAGCTTCGTCACCACCAGTGCCAACTATATCAACTAAATTTTGGCTATCTATGTTGAGAGTTAATGATAACTCACGCATTATTTGAGCAGCCCCAATAATCTCGTCAACTGTTTCACCCTTAATACGCAAACCGACTAAAAAACCTCCGATTTGTGAATCAGTGGCCTCACCTGACATGATTTGTGTCATAACTTTGCGCATTTCATCTATTTTAAGATCATGACCAAGCAAAACTTCTTCAACTGCTTTTTTGATATCCATAATAGCCTTTAATATTTTAAAAAATTTTCGAGTAAATCATGTCCCTTGGATGTAAGTATTGATTCTGGATGAAACTGTACACCTTCTATTTGGTGATCTCTATGACGTAATCCCATAATCTCATCAATTTCACCTGATAATTTTTTTGTCCAAGCTGTCTCCTCAAGACAGCTTGGTAGACTTGTACGCTCAACAATTAAAGAGTGATATCTAGTTGCCTCAAAAGGGTTGGGAAGGCCTCTAAATACTCCCTCATTATTATGATGGATGAGTGAAGTTTTTCCATGCATGACGTTCCTGGCCCTTTTAATTTTACCGCCGAAAGCTTGAGCTACACTCTGGTGCCCCAAGCAAATTCCTAAAATAGGAATCTTTCCAGAAAAGTGGCTTATAACGGCAACAGAAATCCCAGCTTCGTTCGGAGTACAAGGTCCAGGTGATATGACGATTTTCTCTGGGCTCATGCTTTCTATTTCATCGAGTGATAAGTCATCATTTCTTATAACTTGAACATCAGCCTTTAGTTCACCTAAATATTGAACTACGTTATAAGTAAATGAATCATAATTGTCTATCATTAAAATCATAACTGATGCACCTTAAATCACTAGATCTACAGCACGAAAAATAGCACGCGCTTTATTTATTGTTTCCTTCCATTCTAATTCTGGAAGAGAATCAGCAACAATACCAGCACCGGCTTGCACGTAAAGCTTGCCATCCTTAATTACTGCAGTCCTAATAGCTATTGCTGTATCCATATTACCGTTCCAAGAAATATATCCTATGGCTCCTCCATATACTCCTCTTTTGACTGGTTCAATTTCATCAATAATTTCCATAGCGCGAATTTTAGGAGCTCCACTCAAAGTCCCTGCAGGCAATGTAGCTCTCAGCACACTCATAGCAGTTGTAGTTGGTATAACCTGGCCTGTTACGTTGGATGTTATATGCATTACATGGGAATAACGCTCTACGACCATTTGATCTGTTAGTTTTACTGTACCTGTTTGTGAAACCTTACCTACGTCATTGCGCCCGAGATCAATAAGCATCAAATGCTCTGCAATTTCCTTAGGGTCATTTATTAGTTCATTCTCTAAGGAAATATCCTCTTGAGGGTTACGACCCCTGCGGCGGGTCCCAGCTATTGGCCTCACTGTTACCTCACCATCTTCTAGTCTAGCTAAAATTTCAGGGGATGATCCTACTATCTGAAATGTGTTCATATCTAAAAAATACATGTAGGGTGAAGGATTTAAAGAACGTAAAGCCCTGTAAAGATTTAATGGCTCTCCTTCAAATTCAATTGAAAGCCTTTGTGATGGCACTACCTGCATAACATCGCCAGCTAATACATAGTTTTTAATTTTCTGAACGGCTGCAAGAAAATTTTCTTTTCCAAAACTAGATATAAAATTAGACTCATTTTTTCCTTCACTACTTGAATTCAAAGGGGGCAGATTAGGGACAGGCTCCTTTAATTTAAGTTCCAATTCATCTAATTTTTTTTGAGATTTAATCCATGCGTCTGTATCAGAAGCTTTCTGATGGACGACAAGAATTAACTTACCTAGCAGGTTATCAAAAACAACTACTTCGTCAGAGACAATTAACAAAATATCAGGATTGCCTAAATCATCCTTTGGTGTCGATACCCTCAGCTTTTCCTCTATATACCGTACTACATCATAACCAAAGTAGCCGACTAAACCGCCTGTAAAGCGTGGTAAATCCGGCAAATCTGGTATTTGGTATCCAGCTTGAAATTTTTCAATATAAGCTAGTGGATCTTTTGTAGTTTTGGACTCAATCACCTTATTATTTTTTTCGATCATCAATTTGTTACCAGAAACTTTTAATATGGTATCTGAAGGTAAGCCTATTAATGAGTAACGACCCCACTTTTCTCCACCTTCAACCGATTCAAATAGATATGAATATGGACCCTTTGCTAACTTGAGATAACAAGATAGCGGCGTTTCAAGATCAGCTACCACCTCTCGTATTACCGGGATTAGGCTATAGTTTTGACCTGCGAGTTCAGCAAATTTTTCAGGGGTCATAATTGCTTCCTTGAGCAAATTGGTGCTGTATAATCAGAATATAAATTTTTCAAATAACTAAGCTATGCGCCTTATAATTTCTAGTGCAACCAAATATGTGAAAGGTATCCAGCTAAGGTCTGTCAACCACAATGATTAATTTGAAACTCTGTGGCTATTCTAATTGATTCAGCTTGGAGTGAAAAGAGAAGCTGGCTAAACCTCTAATTTAGATAATTCGTTACGCATATTATTTATGGCAAGGTGGTAATCATCGGTTCCGTATATAGCAGAACCAGCAATGAATGTATCTGCGCCTGCATTTGCGATCTTTCTGATGTTTTTGGAACTCACACCACCATCGATTTCAAGATGAATATTCATCCCACTTTCATCAATGATTGATCTTGCCTCCCTTAATTTATCTAATGTTTTTGGAATAAATTTCTGTCCGCCAAAGCCAGGATTCACAGACATCAACAAGATAATGTCTATTTTTTTTAAGAAGCATTTTACGCTATCGAGACCTACCTGTGGATTTATTGCTAAGCCACCTTTACAACCCGCATCTCTTATTAGTTGAAGTGAGCGGTCAATATCGTCAGAGGCTTCTGGATGAAATGTTATCCAATCAGCTCCGGCCTCTACAAAACTTTCTATTAATTGATCTACAGGTTTAACCATAAGATGGACATCTATGATTGCTGTTACTCCGTGATCGCGTAATGCTCGACAAACCATAGGACCAACAGTAAGATTAGGAACGAAATGATTATCCATCACATCAAAATGTATGGCATCAGCTCCTGCATTGACTACTTCGTCAACTTCTTCGCCTAATCGAGAAAAGTCAGCTGAAAGTATTGATGGGGCTATAAGAAAATTTCTCATTCATATCCTCTATGTTTTTATAGCGCACTTTGCGAACAGTTAACATTCATTGAACTTTATAATATAACTTTAACTTACTTAATATGTCCTAAGAAGTTGCAATTATATGTCATTATCGTAACACTTGATGCTTATTCATTTCTAACAATTAACTAACATGACTATAAAACATAAAGATCTTAGGGATTTTATTAAATTTTTAGAAGAACGCGGGGAATTAAAACGTATTTCAGCTGAAATTGACCCCGTTCTTGAGATGACAGAAATCTGTGATCGAACACTCAAAGCCGGAGGCCCCGCACTTTTATTTGAAAACCCAAGGGGATTTAATATTCCGGTACTTGGAAACCTCTTCGGTACCCCTGAAAGAGTTGCTATGGGCATGGGTAAAAAAAATCTTAATGCATTAAGGGAATTAGGAGAGCTTTTAGCTTTTTTAAAAGAACCAGAACCACCAAAAGGTATAAAAGATCTTTGGGATAATAGAGGAAAATTTAAACAAATACTAAATATGCCTGCAGACATTGTAAGAAAAGCACCTTGTCAAGATGAAGTTGTTAGTGGCTCGAATGTTGATTTAGGAATGTTACCCATTCAAACATGCTGGCCAGGAGATGCGGGGCCACTAATTACTTGGCCACTAGTTGTAACACGTGGCCCTGAGAAGAATAGACAAAATCTTGGTATATATCGTCAACAAGTCATAAGTAAAAATAAATTAATTATGCGATGGCTTTCTCACCGCGGCGGTGCACTTGATTATCAAGATTGGAGTGCCGCAAACCCTGGCAAACCGTTTCCCGTAGCAGTTGCCTTAGGTGCTGACCCAGCAACTATCTTGGGGGCAGTTACGCCAGTTCCAGATACTCTCTCAGAATATGCTTTTGCAGGATTATTGAGAGGAGAAAAAACTAAGGTGGTTACTTGCTTAACAAATAATCTTCAGGTTCCGGCAAGCGCTGAATTCATCTTAGAAGGTTTCATATATCCGGAAGAAATAGCTGCAGAAGGGCCCTTTGGAGACCATACTGGTTATTATAACGAAGTTGAACAATTTCCAGTATTTACTGTTGAGACTATCACTCACAGAAAAAATCCTATTTACCATAGCACCTATACCGGTAGACCGCCAGACGAGCCAGCTATTCTTGGTGTTGCGCTAAACGAAATATTTATCCCTATACTACAAAAACAATTTCCAGAAATTATTGATTTTTACCTTCCTCCTGAAGCTTGCTCTTACCGTATGGCAATAGTATCTATGAAGAAAAAATATCCTGGTCACGCTAAGAGAGTGATGATGGGGGTTTGGTCTTTCTTAAGACAATTTATGTATACAAAATTTGTAATTGTGGTGGATGAAGACGTAAATCCACGTATTTGGAAAGATGTAATATGGGCAGTAACTACCCGAATCGATCCCAAAAGAGATATGACTATAATTGATAATACTCCAATTGATTATTTGGATTTCGCATCTCCTGTTTCTGGCTTAGGATCAAAAGTAGGTTTTGATGCTACAAATAAATTTGAAGGTGAAACCATTAGGGATTGGGGAGAAACTATTGAAATGGATAAAGAAGTTAAAGATAAAATTGATACGCTATGGGATTCACTAGGTATAGAGAAATAATCTTAATACATTAATAACCCGCATCAAATTTAAACTCAGCTCATGTCCTTCCACGGGTTGTTCTTATCAAATACAACATCCTTAGAAAAGCCTGGAATTTTTATATGATCAGCAGTAATTTCAATATCTTCTTCTTTAACTAACTCCTCACCAAAGCGGTAGACTATTTTTACATCTCCTTTGTTTGCATTTTCAGCATATTTTTTTGCTTCTTGACGGGTTTCCTCTCTCAAATATATGTATTCCTCATACGCCTTGCTATGTCTAGCTTTTACCATTTTCTCTACTTCAGAGGGGGAAATAACTATAGCTGTCGCATTATTGCCTCCAAACCCTTTTGAATTAATAAATGCAACTTTCATTTTTCGATCTGTCAAATCCAAATCTTCTAAAGGAAATAAAAGCCTATCCTGGAAAACATCTTCAGCTATCTTGTCTACTGTTTTAATGCCAGGCAATATATTGTATTTAAATGTTCCTAAGGCAAAAACTAATTGATCTCCACTTGCCGCTGCTAAAGAGTGCCCAACGAAGGCTTTTGCAGCTGTGATAGGCCAATCTTTAATGGCAAATGCTTTTGCTACACGATCAAAAATTCTAGATTCTGTAACTCTATTTGCTGGAGTGCTAGACCCATGAGCGTGTATAAAGCTATGCCCACATACTGCCGATTCACCAACAATTGAGACTGCCGACGCCACCGCCTTAGCAAAAGATACATAATTTCCAACACCAGGGGCTGATATAGATCGTTTGATTCCATCGGCATTAGTGAATACGTCAGGAACAGCGCCATGAATATCTGCGCCTAGCTCTATAGCAAGAGCATCATCCATAAGAACAACATATTGAGAAGCTTCACCTATCGTAAATCCACAGTTTTCTCCAAAAGGCCTACTGGCATTTCGCCAGTCTGGGGTTTCTGAAGAATCAAGTTTACATAGATTAGAGTCTGTTCCTAATGCCCCCATACTAGTAAAGCCTTCCATAACTGCTGGGGTTAATCCTGCTTCAGCACTGCCTATTATTACAACTCTTCTTCGTCCACTTTTAATGTCCTGAACTGCTACTTGAAGGACATAAAGGAAAGATGCACAGGCTCCAGTTATTGCAGCAGTATGGCCAACACTACCTACAACATAAGCATTGATAAAATCTGCAGGCATTGTATTTAAACCCATAGCATATTGTTTAGAAGTTGTTCTTTCACCCAATAATCTTGCTTGTAAAAGCCCGCCTAGTCCTTCTTTAGAAACCTGACCCATAATACTAGTGCCGTATACTCCCACTTCATCGGGATGCACACTGGAGGCTATTTTTTCCCAGGGAATACCGATAGAAGCTAAGGCATCACTGGCACCTAAAAGAGCTAATTGAAGACCTCTTGGATGGAAACGAGAGTTATATTGTGCACTTGGATCGAAACCTGTAGGGAGTTGACCCCCAGCTTTGACAGCCTGTTCAGTGTATGTGGGAATTAAGAAATCAACAGAATTTTCAATACCGACTTCGCAAACGTCACCATCTAAGTATTTTATATCCCATTGATCTGGAATGACTGAAGGTAAGTCTCTTTTTGCAATCTTAAAGAATATATTTTCTTTATCTTTTGATTCTACTACTACGCGCTTGTGTCCATATACTTTTTTTGGATCGAACAAATTGTCTTCCAGGCGACGAATAAGAGTTCCCTTTAAAACCAGATCTTTATATTTTTTTGCCACTTGCGTCTGTGTAAGTCTTTCCTCTTGATAATCTTCATAAAATTGGTTATTCCATGACACCAATTTCATGAGACAAGCTAAACTAACGATTGTTTGCTCTTGTTCTTCCTGTGATAAAGACTCAAGCACTAATCGCCGGAAGGCTTGATGTGAAGAACTTCGTCCAGCAGCATTATATCCACCAAAACCTACTATAACCGGCAAAGCTTGCATTGAAATAACGCTCTTTTTTTGATTAGTTTCGCACAGAATTAAATATGTACATATACTCTTAGTTTATCAGGCTACACTTTGTTGACTTTTGTCTTTTATAGCCATATATTTGTTTATTATGGACAATAATAATCTTAAAATAGAACCGCCACTACGTATAGCGACTTTACTTTATAATAATATCCTTGGGACTAGTGCTACACTCCCAGTAGAAATGCTTCGTACCGCCGAAGCATCAGCTCGACCCAAAAATCGAAAAACTAGAAAAATTGAAGCCTTAACTCTTTCCATTGATGAGAAATTTATAACTTCCCCTTCAGGTTTTGATATTCGCCCATCAACAATAATTAATGACGAGCAAACCTTTGATATTATTAATTTACCTGCGTTATGGAGGAACCCAAGACCAGCGTTAGTTAAATATAAAGATTATATACCCTGGATAATTAATCAAGCAGCTAATGGTGCACTTTTTGTTGCTGTTGGCACTGGTGTCTGTTTTCTTGCCAAAGCAGGGCTACTCAACAATCAACCAGCAACTACTCATTGGCATTATTTCGATCAATTCCATAAAGACTACCCGAAAGTTTCGTTAAAGAGACAATATTTTATTACGCAAGCTGGGAATCTTTATTGTGCTGCAAGCGTAAATGCAATGGCTGAACTAATGGTTCATCTCTCAGCAAGACTCTATGGAAGAGATGCAGCTAAACAAGTTGAACGTAACTTTTTTCATGAAATTCGTAGCTCATTTAAACCTACAAGTTACTTTTCTGACGAAGTACAACAACATCCAGATGAACAAGTTGTGCAAGCACAAATCTGGCTAGAGGATAACTATAGTAAATCTATTTCAATCAATATGGTGGCAAAAAGATTTCAATTTAGTACTAGAAACTTTAATCGACGCTTTAAAGCCGCTCTAGGAGAAACACCTCTCCAATATTTACAAGCTGTGCGCCTAAAAAATGCTGGGGAGTTGCTACAAAAGTCAAATCTCACTATTTGCGAAATTGCAAGTCATAGTGGCTATCAAGATGCTGCAGCATTTAGTAAAATTTTTAGTAAACATTACGCTACTTCACCAAGCAAATACAGAGAAACTGTACGTGCTAAACTTTTCAGTACTCATTGAAACTAATAGGATTTCTATTTTTTACCTTGATCAGACTCAGAACTTAAATCTGAGGCTCCAGGTGAAAGTAATTCGTCTGCTATTGGTTTTTGATCTAGTAGTTTTGACGTGTCCTCATCACTACTATTATTTGAAGGTAATGGAGTTTTTTCTGAAATTTCATTCATGATATCAGCAGTACTTTGTGTTCCGAGAAGAAACTGAGATGATATATCTAGAATTACATTAAGTATTTTCGTAGCTTTTGAACTCTGCTGCTCTTGCTCCGATAAAGAATTTATCAATAGATTAATTTTATCAACCAAGTGTGAAGAGGCGGTATCAATTTTTTTAATCATAAGACTTGTCTCTTCAGAAACTTTTTTATCTTTTGTGATTGTATGTACAACTTCATCTATTGAAAAGGAAAATGAATCAACTTGTTCTTGCATATTATTGATCATTGAGGTGATTTGCTTGATAGATGTTCCAGACCGCTCGGCCAGTTTTTGTATTTCTTCTGAAATTACTGCGAAACCCTTTCCTGGCTCTCCAGCTGTTGAAGCCTGAATGGCTGCATTTAAACCTAGAATATGAGCCTGATCTGCCATATCATCAAGAGAGTACGTTACATTTTTCATATCCTTAAAATTTTCACCCAATTTCTTTATATTTTTAATTTTGTCATTGATCTTATTTTGAGTGTTCCTCAAACCTATTACTGAGTTTTGTATTATTACATTACTTTTTTGAGATAAAGAAGATAACTGCTGAACGTCGATGACCGTATTCTTTAATTCGGCAGATTGATTTTTCATCGAAGCCGCCATATTTCTCACTAGCTCGATTACAGTTGTTATTTCTTCTAATTGATGTTCAGAGGAATCAGCTAATTGTGATGAAACTACCCGAGTTTCATTTACCGCTGCTCTTAAAGTCGCTGACGTTTCTTTGGTGTTTTTATTATGAGACTTGAGCCGACTGATAACTAAATTAATAGCTTCGCTTACTTCAAAATCTTTTTTGGCATCAACTCCCCCGATGAATGATGACTCATCTAACAATAAAAGTACGGCCTGATGAAGCATTTTATCTCTTTCTTTTGTTTTTACTGATTTACGATATACCTCTAATATAATTAATAAAAAGATCAAACTAGTCATTATAAGGGCGTAAAGGATTGGACGAGAAAATTTTTGATAATCATCTAATAATAAAACTACAGACATTATATTCGTTAATTGCTCCTTTATAAGCGGTAAAGAAAATACCACCCAGGCCATGTAGCCAAGAAATCCCAGCAAAGCTAACAAAATAAAAGTCATTATGATCAAGGTAGGGCTTTTTTCGGTCTGTTGTATTTCTTTATTCATGTTGGCCAATCTCCAGAGGAAAAAATCCAAATATCTTATATCATTATCTTACCTTAAATATAAATTCCAATAACTAAAATTTTTATTAAGACTAACAAACCTAGTCAAGTTGATATAGTTTTAAAAAATAAACAATGATTTAATAGTGATAGGTATACTTAAGATCTGAAACAATCAACTTACAAGGTCGGTGACTGAAAGGCAAACGCATGACAAAAACTATCGGTATTGTAATGGATCCTATTGAATCAATTACCCCATACAAAGATACTACTCTCTTATTGCTTTTAGCTGCGCAAGATCGTGGCTGGAAAATTATGTATATGGAGCAAAAGGATTTATTTCTTGATAATAACATTCCTTGTGCAAGTATGGTTGAATTGAAAGTAAAAGATGATGAAGCGAAATGGTTCTCTAAAAGCGACATAGAAATTCAACCTTTAAGTAATCTTGACATAATTTTAATGAGAAAAGATCCTCCCTTTAATATCGAATATGTTTACATTACCTATATACTCGAAGTAGCAGAAAAACTAGGTGTAAAAGTCATAAACAAACCACAAAGCCTCAGGGATTATAATGAAAAGATTTTTTCTACATTGTTTCCTCAGTGTATACCTCCCCTTCTAGTTAGTAGTGACTCAGAAAAAATAAAGAAATTTCTAAATATAAATGGTGAAGTTATCCTAAAACCTTTGGATGGCATGGGTGGATCTTCTATTTTCAAAATAAGCATTTCTGACCCAAACCTAAATGTAATAATTGAAACACTTACCTGTAAAGAAACTAAAACGGTAATGGCACAAAAATTTATTCCTGAAATCATCAACGGTGATAAACGTATACTGATGATTAATGGCAAACCTATTCCATACTGCTTAGCAAGAATTCCTCAGAAAGGAGACATTCGCGGTAACTTAGCAGTAGGTGGAAAAGGTATTGTACAGGAACTGGACGACCGTGATCTTTGGATAGCTGATCAAGTTGGAGGATTTCTAAAAAAGAAAGGGATCATAATTGCTGGCCTAGATGTTATTGGTAGCTATTTGACGGAAATTAATATCACAAGTCCGACTTGTGCTAGAGAGATAGAACGCGAAAAATCGATCGATATTGGTGAAAAATTATTTGATGTGATCGAAAATCATTTATGATTCTTTTGATAAATCTTAAATATTTTATATTTTGAAAATGGTAAGGTTAGCTGTCATCGAAAATGAAACTTGCACTGTATTAGCCTTTGATTTTGGTACACGCCAAATAGGTGTAGCTAGTGGCCAAAAATTATTAAAGACTGCCAATCCTTTAACTATACTTGCAGCTAAAAATGGTATTCCTAATTGGAGCCAATTACAGCAACTAATTGATGACTGGATGCCAGATCAAGTTCTTGTTGGGCTGCCACTCAATATGAACGGAAGTGAGGGCCAGTTCTGTCTTAGGGCTCGAAAATTTGGAAAAAGGTTGCATGGTAGATATGGAGTAAAAGTAGCGATGGTAGACGAACGACTCTCTACATTTACGGCTAAAAATCAATATCAGGCCAAAAATCAAAAATACAAGCAAAAAAAAACGCATGTAGACGATATTTCAGCTGTATTAATTTTAGAAACATGGCTTGCAAACCAGTCTATTGGAATAAAACCTTAAGGGATAAGAAGCTTTTAATAAGAGTTAAATTTTTACTATGAATATGACTGATATATCTACTAATTTAAAAAATATACGTAAGCGTATTGATCTGGCTCTCGAGAGCTCGGATCGAGTTACAAAAGATGTTATTCTTGTTGCAGCCAGTAAAGGTCAGTCATCTGAAGCGATAAGGGTTGCTTACGAATGTGGGCAAAGGCACTTTGGCGAAAATTATTTACAGGAAGCGCAAAAAAAGCAGTGTGAGCTAGCCGATCTATCAGACATATGTTGGCATTTCATAGGCCCTATACAGTCCAACAAAACAAGCAAGATATCAAACAATTTTGACTGGGTTCATACCGTTGATAGATTAAAAATCGCTCAAAGACTCAGCGGAACAAGAGATGTAAGCAAACCTTTACTTAATATATGCGTGCAAGTAAATGTTAGTAAAGAGATCACCAAATCAGGAGTTTCCTTACATGAATGTACTAAAATTGCTAATATAATTTCGGCTTATCCTCGTTTGAACCTCAGAGGTTTAATGACAATGCCAAAAAGTGATATGAGTGATGAAGCACATAAAGAAGTATGCGAAACTATGTCAAAGCTTTTGCTTGAAACAAGGATTAACTCATCTAAATCAGCAGTATTAGATACACTTTCTATGGGTATGTCATCGGATTTTGAAAGAGCAATCAAAGAAGGCGCAACTATAGTCAGACTAGGGTCAGCTATTTTTGGCGCCAGGAAGCTACTAAAATGATTAATAACTTAGGGCATTAATGTGGATAAACCAAAACTTGCATTTATAGGTGGCGGCAATATGGCTAAAAGTCTTATAGGTGGCCTTCTAGATAAAGGCTTCCCATCAAAACATATCTCCGTAAGTGACCCTGTAGAAAAAAATCTTGCCCAGTTGAATCATAAGTTTGGCATTGTTACTAGTCCAGATAATTGTGTTGCGGCTGAAAATGCTGACTTAATAGTGCTATGTGTTAAGCCACAAATACTTGAATCAGTTTGTAGGGGGCTAAAAGCTACATTAAATCAAATACCCCCAGCAATTTCGATTGCTGCAGGTATACCTTTATCATTGCTTATGGATTGGTTAGGAAAAGATACACCGATCATCAGATGTATGCCCAATACACCCGCACTAGTCCAAAGTGGAGCTGCAGGTATGTACGCAAATCTTAAAGTTGATAAAAAACTGCGGGGCTTAGCAGAAGAAATTTTTGGTGCTGTTGGTTTATGTTGTTGGCTCGAAAAAGAAAAAGATATAGACCTTGTAACTGCAGTTTCTGGAAGTGGTCCTGCATATTTTTTTCTCTTTATGGAGGCTATGGAAAAAGTTGCAATAGATTTAGGCTTAGACCAAAAAGTTTCGAGGAAACTGATTGTACAGACTGCATTTGGCGCAGCAAAAATGGCAAAAGAATCTAATATGGACCCCTCTGAACTTAGATCTTGTGTTACATCACCGGGTGGAACAACAGAAAAAGCTGTAAATGCTTTCTTTAAGGGAGATATTCTGGGATTGTTTAATGAAGCAATAAATAAGGCTCTAGAAAGAGCCATAGAAATGGCAAAAGAAGCTGAAAATAATAACCAGCATTAGGGTATAATTTATTTAAAGTATCTTTTTATAAAAAATATGGCCACTACTAACCGGCAAATGACCTATGACAACAATAAATTCAGTATCTTCTTATTTAATTCAAGCCTTAGGAAGCTTCTTTTTTACTCTAGTAATTTTGCGTTTTTTGCTGCAACTAGTTAAAGCGGATTTCTACAACCCTATATCTTTGTTTATAGTAAACGCCACTCGATTAGCAAGTAGCCCTATCCGGGCATTACTTCCATCATTTAAATCGTTTGATATAGCTAGCCTAGTGCTTGCAATTCTTGTTCAATGGATAATTATACAGCTCACTTACACTATTAATAATTTGGGTATAGTAAATGTTTTTATGGCTATTTCTTGGGGTTTTGTTGGTATTCTGTCAATGATCCTAAATATTTATATGTATGGTCTGCTTGCGACAATTGTAATCAGCTGGATTGCACCAAATAGCCAACATCCTGCAATTACACTCATAAATCAGGTTATACATCCTGCGATGGAACCATTTAGAAGACTGATACCACCGTTAGGTATGATAGATCTATCGCCTATGCTTTTTTTTATAGTCTTAAATGTGCTCGATTACTTTATATATGGAATAGCAACTGAACTTATGTTGCCATCACGCATAGTAGCTGGAATTTGAATACATATTATTGCGATAATGCCGCATTTTGGATTTTTAATAGATGGCTAATTCCACTTTTGGCCAGACTTACCATCTTATTAAATTGTTGATCAGTGAATGGGGCTCCTTCTGCGGTACCCTGGATTTCAATGAATCCTCCATCGCTATTCATGACAATGTTCATATCGGTCTCAGCTGTTGAATCTTCATCATAATCTAAATCTAATACAGTATGCCCCTCAAACACACCAACTGAGACAGATGCAACCATCCCAATAAGTGGATTTTCTTTAATTTTTCTAGTTTGTCGGAGACTCATAAGGGCGTCACTTAGTGCAACACAGGCCCCTGTAATAGAAGCTGTACGAGTGCCTCCATCCGCCTGAATAACATCACAATCTATTTTGATAGTATTTTCTCCCAAGACGCTGAGATCAATAACCGCTCTCAAAGAGCGGCCTATTAGTCTCTGGATTTCCTGGGTCCTTCCGGATTGCTTGCCTTGGCTGGCCTCCCTATTCATTCTTGAATTAGTGGAACGAGGCAGCATACCGTACTCTGCTGTAACCCAGCCTTGTCCTTTACCTCGTAAAAAATGCGGAACATTATTTTCTACACTAGCTGTGCAAATTACTTTGGTATCGCCGAATTCAACAAGAACCGATCCCTCAGCATGCTTTATGAAGTTCCGTGTAATTTTTATATTGCGTAATTGATCTAAAGAACGGCCACTGGGTCGAATCATATTATTTGCTTCCTTTAAAATTAACATTTATTTTAACTGATTTATTTCGCTTATGTTCCTTCATGTTAAGATATTGTCTAATAATTTTATTTTTGAACGATAGATTCGGCAAATAACATCTCTCGATCGTCTGTAAAATAGTAATCGGAGGAAGTGAATTAGATGTCTAACGCGGGCACACTCTATATAATTTCGGCACCATCTGGTGCAGGAAAAACAACTTTGGTTGGAGCTATTTTGGAAACAATGGCAGATATTGAGGCTTCTATTTCTCATACAACTCGACCGATGAGGCCTAGTGAAAAAAATGGAATAAATTATCACTTTGTTAACGAGGAAAAATTTTCTTCTTTAATAAAAAAAAATGCTTTTTTAGAATATGCCCAAGTTTTTAATCATTTTTATGGGACCTCAAAAGAATGGGTAAGTAAAACTCTGTCAAGTGGTATTGATGTTATTCTAGAGATTGACTGGCAAGGTGCAGAACAAGTAAGGCGTTTAATTCCTGAAAGCAAAAGTGTGTTTATATTACCCCCGTCACTATATGAGCTTGAAAAACGTCTAACAAAACGTGGCCAGGACGATTCGTCTGTTATTAAACACCGACTTGATGCAGCACAAGAGGAGATGTCGCACTATGAGAAAGCCGACTATCTGCTTATTAATGATGGGTTTGATGAGGCGCTTCGGGAACTCAGCTCAATTATCTTACATAATCGTCTGGGGGTTCGCTTTCAAAAACAAAAAAATTTCAATTTACTAAAGAGCTTGTTGTCCTAAAACCAGCGATTTTGTATAATTAATTGATATTGGTCTTTAACACTACTATATGTATTTTTTCAAAAAATCAACTATGACGGATTAACAAATGGCTAGAATTACTGTAGAAGATTGCCTCAAAAACGTAGATAACCGCTTCGAACTTGTTATGGTTAGCTCTAAAAGAGCACGCCAAATAGCTCTAGGGGAAAAGGAAGCTTTAGTGCCTATAGAGAACGATAAACCTTCTGTAGTTGCCCTCCGGGAAATCGAGCAAGGACTAGTAACAGCTGATATATTAATAGATAAGAAACCAAGCGATTTTGTGATGAAGTCCGCAGAGATCGAACCTAGCTCAGACGACGATGCTCCGATTGAAACGTCTTCAAAAGAAACTAATGTTTTGTCCGAAGGTTTAATCACAACACCCGATAAAAAAGAACTATAATTTAATGCAGGAGATGGAATCTTGGTAACCTCTAAGGTAGCCGAAGCTTTTGGTCAGAAACTCTCCCCATACCTCGAAACAAACCAAGTCTATAGTGTCCTGCAGGCTTATAAGTTTGCAGAACAATGTCATGAAGGCCAAATTAGGCAGACTGGTGAACCATATATAACCCACCCCCTCGCCGTGGCAACAATCCTTGCAGATATGCATCTAGATCATGAAGGAATAATGGCAGCACTCCTGCACGATGTTCTCGAAGATACGCATGTAAATAAAAAAGAGCTCGAAGATCTTTTTGGAAAGACTGTTGCAGAGCTAGTTGATGGACTCACTAAGCTGGACGAAATAGAAACAACGTCAAGGGCAGAAAGACAGGCAGATAGTTTTCAAAAAATGACATTAGCCATGTCAAAAGATGTAAGAGTAATGCTTATAAAGTTAGCCGACCGTCTACATAATATGAGGACTATTAAAGGTTTAAGTCCACAAAAAAGACGCAGGATTGCACGTGAAACGCTTGAAATTTATGCGCCTATTGCTCAACGGTTAGGTATCAACAACGTCAGAGTAGAATTTGAAGAGCTAGGTTTCTCATCTATGTATCCGGTTAGGCACAAACGGATGATGGAAGCTCTTAAGGCTGCCCGTGGCCCACGGCGGGAAATTGTCAAAGAAATTAAAGATAGTATAGATGCTCGACTAAACAAAGAATCTATAACAGCTGAAGTTACAGGTAGAGAAAAGCACCTTTGGAGTATTTATCAAAAAATGAAAAGTAAAAAAAAATCTTTTCGCGACATTATGGATGTTTTTGCTTTTCGAATCGTCGTAGACTCCGTTGACGACTGCTATCGTACTTTAGGCATTATGCATAATCTTTTCAAACCAGTCGCAGGTGAATTCAAAGACTACATTGCGATACCCAAGGTAAACGGATACCAGTCCCTGCATAATATATTAGTAGGGATGCACGGGGTGCTAATTGAAATTCAAATCAGAACAAAAGATATGGATGATATGGCAAATTATGGTATAGCTGCGCACTGGCTTTATAAATCACGTGAAGAGGGAAATCCCAGAGCATATAGATGGATTCAAGGTCTATTAGAGATACAAAAACGAGCAGGAGACTCACTTGAATTTATTGAGCACGTCAAAACAGATTTATTTCCAGATGAAGTTTATGTTTTTACAACACAGGGTGAGATCATATCTCTTCCACAAGGCGCCACACCAGTTGATTTTGCTTATGCGGTGCATACTGATCTTGGGAACACATGCATCGCTTGCAAAAGTAACGGTCAATTGATCCCTCTATCGGAGGGACTTGAAAGTGGCGTAAGAATTGAAATTATATCAGCCAAGGACGCACAGCCAAACCCGTCTTGGCTGAATTTCGTAATGACAGCTAAGGCTCGTAGTGCAATTCGCCACTTTCTCAAGCACCAACAGCATGATGATTCAATAATTTTAGGAAAAAATCTCCTCGATAGGGCTCTAGGTATTTTCGGCACGAACTATAAAAGTATACGAAAATCTTGGATTAAAAGAGCTTTGAAAGAGACGGGCTGTAGTAAATTTGAGGACGTGCTGCAACAAATCGGTCTGGGTGATAGGATGGCATATGCCTTAGCTAATCTAATGGCTCCGCCGTCCATGCGAAAAGATAAAATACCCGAAAAATTCGAATCGCCGATCATGATTGATACAAGGGAGGGTTTAATTATAAATTATGCCCGTTGTTGTCATCCCATACCAGGGGATTCTATCCTAGGTCACCTCAGCCCCGGTAAAGGTCTTGTTGTCCATATTGATATTTGCAAGAACCTAGACGAAATACGAACTAACAAAGAAAAATGTATACCTCTGAATTGGTCCAGCAAAGTCAAAGGTGATTTTGCAGTAGCATTTAAGGTTGAATTGGTGTCAGAGAGAGGTATCGTTGCTTCCTTAGCTTCGCGCATTTCCGAAACAGAGGCTACAATATTAAAAATCCAAACAGAAGAAAGAGATAGTTTCTCAATGATTATAGATTTACTTATTGAAGTTAGAGGTAGGCTACACTTTGCTCAAGTTATCAAGCGTATCAGAATTTTAAAACAAGTACAGCGAGTATATCGCATAACAAGTTAATAAAAAGGGCATCAATATGATCAATAAAGCCATTATAAATACAGAGAAAGCTCCTACAGCAATAGGAACCTACTCTCAAGCGATCAAGGTCAATAACACTGTATATTTATCGGGTCAGATTGCACTCGATCCAAAAACAATGGAATTAGTAAGAGGCGGTATTGAGTGTGAAATTAATCAAGTTTTTGACAATCTGGCGGCTGTGTGTCAAGCAGCCGGTGGTGATTTAAAAAATATAGTTAAATTAAATATCTACCTGGTTGATCTTAGTTATTTTGCTATAGTCAATACTATTATGGCCAAATACTTTGAAAATCCATATCCAGCAAGGGCTGTAATTGGGATAAATGAGTTACCAAAAGCTGCTAGCATTGAAATGGATGCTATTATGGTAATCTAATCCTTTATCAATAAAGATTTATACCCCTCCTTAAAATTTGAGAAGATAAAAGTATAACCACTATCTTTTATTAATTTATTGCTACATCTTCTATTTGGATTTTGGCCACCTAATTGTTTTGATATTTCATTTTTTTGAGTGGGTATAACGCCCATTTGATTTGCTAACCAAGTTTGTATTTCATGAGTAGGAACTGGCTGGTCATCAGTACCAATATAGAGATCTGAAACATATTTTTTTTGTGAATATAGTTTTAGTATATGAATTATAATACCAACACAATCATCAACATGAATTCTATTTGTCCAAATTATGGGGTATTTAGGTGCGATCCTTCCCTCTTTGATATTATTTAACAATCTACCTCGATATGGACCATATATTCCAGAAAAACGAATGATTACTGACTTAATCGATGTGTTTTCATCAACAGATAGTTCCTCAGATATTGATTTGACTATGTTCTCGGCCTCTAATAGCCTTTTTCCCCTATATGATTTTGAAGAAGCTACTGATGATTCATCCACCCATTCCCCACAGCATTGACTGTAAACACCTGTACTGGATACCCATACAATTAATTGCGGGCGGTATGATAATTTTTTTAGAGTCGATTTTAAAACGTTCGCACCAGTGACATAACTATCTAAATATCCTTGGTCACTCATATAATCAGGAGTCAAAGTAATAACAATGATATCAATATTTGAATTGTCTAATATAAATAAAAAATTTTCGCTATCACAAAGATCTCCTTTTATCGCCTCTATATCTGATGGCAAAGCTGAGGGTTCTCTCCGCATTGCAAGTGTTTGCCAATGACCATATAAGTTATTGTCTGAAAGCGTTCGGATTACCCGAACACCAATATCTCCGCAACCAGCAAACAAGACTTTCAATTAGTTTTTCCTTTTATGGTTTGTTTTCGCTATTATTATAAATGAAAGATCATAAATAACTTTAACTGAATCGTTTCTATAAACCTATTTATCTAGCTGTGATTTAGCATATATGAACAGTCCAAATCTTGACCAGCTTCATGTATCTACCCTCAATGGAGTTGGCGCTCAAATTTCGTCTAAATTATCCAAATTAGGGATTTATACTATACAAGATTTGGTGTTTCATTTACCACATCGGTATATTGACAGAACAGAAATATCTCCCATCGGAACACTAGAAACTGACCAAGAGGTCGTTATTGAAGGTGTAATCACTGAATCTGAAGTGATTTACGGTCGACGCAGAAGCTTACTTTGTCGGTTAGAGGATATTACCGGTTCTGTAAGTTTACGTTTTTTTCATTTTAATAGTTCTCTTCAGAGATGCTTGAAAAGAAATACTTTTTTAAGATGTTATGGTCAAACCAAAATTGGTAGTTCAGGAATCGAGATATACCATCCAGAATATCAATTTATTAATCGGAATAAACCTACGTCTCTTCAAAAGATTTTGACGGCTGTTTATCCAACTACTCAGGGTATTTCTCAACAAAGAATGAGAAATATAGTGCTACAGGCGCTAGCTTTGATAGATACAGGTAAGTTAGAAGAACTACTACCGAATATATTACAAAAATTACCACTCAAAGATGAGCTAAAATTAATTCATCAGCCACCTAGTGATACTCCAATTGAAGAATTAATCAGAGGAGAACACCGCGCACAAAAACGCTTAGCTTTTGAAGAGCTTCTAGCACATAATCTTAGCTTGTTGAAACTTCGCCAATCGATACAACAGAGGGGAGGGCCAATTCTCAAAGTGAATAATATACTGCATGAAAGATTCTTAAATTCTCTGCCATTTATGCTTACTACTGCACAGAATAGGGTAAGTTTAGAGATACAAAAAGATTTAAATAGCTCTACACCCATGCTTCGACTTCTTCAAGGTGACGTTGGATCTGGCAAAACGGTTGTTGCAGCAATCGCAGCACTTCAGTGTATAGCTAATGGAAAACAGTGCGCTTTGATGGCCCCTACAGAAGTTTTAGCAGAACAGCACTTTTCATCTTTTGGGGATTGGTTAAAACCACTCGGAGTAAAGCTAGGTTGGCTTTCAGGAAAAATGAAAAGCAAAGCTAGAATACAGCAGCTAGATTCCATAGAGAATGGTTCAGCTCAAATCGTTGTTGGTACACATGCGCTGTTTCAGGAGGAGGTTTGTTTTCATAATCTAGCTTTAACTATTATAGATGAACAGCACCGATTTGGTGTACATCAGAGACTTGCACTACAAGAAAAAAGACGAAGTGGTAACCAAGTTCCACATCAACTGATAATGACAGCGACACCAATTCCGAGAACACTAGCTATGACCACATATGCTAATCTGGATGTGTCTGTTATTGATAAAAGTCCTCCCGGTCGCTTACCAGTCAATACAGTTGTTATGTTAGATAGGCATAGAAAAAGGGTGATTGATCGGATACAGCATGCTTGCGCTAATGGCTGTCAAGCATACTGGATATGTACGCTCATTGAAGAATCAGACATTCTGGAAGCTCAGGCAGCTGAGGTAACAGCAAGAGAACTTCACCTATTGCTTCCAAAATTAAAAATTGGATTAGTACATGGAAGACAAAAGCCGGATGAAAAATCTACCACGATTGCAGCATTTAAGTCTGGAGAAATTCAACTACTTGTTGCTACAACTGTAGTTGAAGTTGGTGTTGATGTACCAAATGCAAGCTTAATGATAATCGAAAATCCAGAACGGCTCGGGCTTGCACAACTTCATCAACTGAGAGGTAGAGTAGGGCGCGGGGAAAAAGAAAGTCACTGTGTATTATTATATAGTCCACCCTTATCGAGAAATAGTAGTGAAAGACTAAAAGTTATGAGGCAAACAAATGATGGATTTAAAATAGCTGAAATGGACCTTAAGCTCCGTGGAGCAGGTGAAGTTCTTGGAACTAAGCAAACAGGGGAAATAGCATTTAGGATAGCGGACTTAAATAGAGACGCTCACCTGATATCTGAAGTACAAAAAATAGCTCAATTGCTTTTATCTGAATATCCATCAAATGTTGAGCCTCTCATTCAAAGGTGGCTTGGTAGTGACGAACAATATGGACAGGTGTAGTGTCTAATATAAAATGTAAATACAGAATAAAATAAAAGTTTGTTGCTCAACTTGTAATTATAGGAAAAACATTGACTGCTGCTAAAAAATCAAATCAAATATTTATACATGAGCCCAACTGGCACGCCTATAAAAGGACTCCTAATATCTCTATTTCACTGAATATGAGGGATTGGCTGCTCGATAGGGGGTCTTTAACGCAACGATTAACAGAACTTAGTGGGGGCAATTTTCGCGTAAAAGTTCTCAAGCAAAATATTTCAACTCCAGCTTTATCAGAAACTAAGGCCTTAAAAATCCCTTTACGCCAAAAGGCACTTATTAGACAAGTTTTCCTATATTGTCGCAATGAGCCATTGGTTTATGCACGAAGTGTAATTCCACTAGGAACTTTGACTGGAAGATTAAGATATTTACAAAACCTCCAAAATAAAGCACTAGGGGCTCTTTTGTTTAAAGATGCAACTATGAGACGGGGAATCATAAATATTGGCTCTACAAAAATTAATCCTCACTCTCATCATAAGTTTGTTACCACAAATGATTTGGAAGTATGGGGTCGTCGCTCATTATTTTATATTGATAAAAAACCATTATTGGTTAGTGAGCAATTTATGCCGGCACTTCAAAATATCATAGAACATGAGTAATTTTAATGAGATTTTCAATAATGATGATTATATGTACAGTTTAAGAATACAATCCTTTAAAGAAAAGTTCCCTCTTTATATAAAGCTGATGAGGCTTGATAAGCCGGTTGGAATTTTATTGCTCCTATGGCCAACTTTATGGGCTTTATGGCTATCAAGCGAAGGCATGCCGAGTATAAAAATACTTTTAATTTTTATACTCGGTGTAGTAATTATGCGCTCTGCGGGTTGCGTAATAAATGATTTTGCGGACCGAGATATAGATGGTTATGTCAGACGAACAAATAGTCGCCCTATTCCTAATGGAGAGATTAGCCCGAGAGAAGCCATTATCACCTTTTTATTTCTTTCAGTGTTAGCTCTCTCATTAGTTGCTTTTACGAATACACTGACTTTAAAGCTCTCATTTCTAGGCGCTTTTTTAGTAATAATTTATCCATTTATGAAGAGGTATACCAATCTACCTCAGATCTTTTTAGGCGCTGCATTTGCCTGGAGTATACCTATGTCTTTTGCAGCTGTAACAAATAAAATAGATGGTGGTCTATGGTTTCTATATCTAGCAGTTGTTATTTGGGCGGTAACTTATGATACTTTTTATGCTATGGCTGACAGGGCAGACGATTTGAAAATTGGCATTAAGTCGACAGCTATACTGTTCGGTGAAATGGATTTACGTATCACTGCATGCTTACAATTATTAGTTCTGATTCTACTTACTATGACCGGTAAATATTTTGAACGTGGTATATGGTTCTACATATCTTTGATGTGTGTTGTTGCTTTGTTCACTTATCAGCAATATATAATACGTAACAGGGAACCTGCTAATTGCTTGAGTGCTTTTGTTAATAACAACTATGTTGGGCTAATTATTTTTATCGGCTTGGCCTTAGATTACCAGCTATCTTAATAAATGATTTACCATAGTAATTATTTTTAGGGAGCGATCAAGAAATACTACATGTAATTTAGAGTGGTTATACTATGTTTGATAAGACTATCCTAGTTGTAGATGACGAAGCTTCGATACGTGAGATGATTACAGCATCACTTGAAATTGCAGGATTTAATGTTTTGCAAGCCGAAAATGCTAAAAATGCTCACATAATAATTTTAGAAAAAAAACCAGATTTAATTCTGCTTGATTGGATGATGCCGGAAACTTCAGGAATTGAGCTTATGAGGCGCTTGAAAAGAGATGAAATAACAAAAAATATTCCAATTATAATGCTCACTGCTCGAATCACAGAAGACAACATAGTACAGGGTTTGGAGTCAGGGGCTGATGATTATATATCGAAACCGTTCTCAGCAAAAAACTTAAAAGCTAGAATCAAGGCAATATTGAGACGTTTCGAAGCTGAAGGTGCTGAGCAAATAATAGAGGTCGGTCAATTAAAGTTTGATCCCATCAATCATCATGTGACTATATCTAACCAAGTTATCAATCTTGGACCTACAGAATTTAAATTATTAAAATTTTTTTTAATGCATCAAAACAGAGTATTTTCACGTGACCAGATATTAAACTATGTATGGGGACAAAATGTATATCTGGATGAGAGGACAATTGATGTACATATCCGGCGACTTCGTAAAGAAATCTCGGTTAATAAGCATGATCGCTTAATACAAACTGTTAGGGGCTCCGGCTATCGCTTTTCTAATATCATCCAACAAAGTGAGGTTTAAATTTTGCGTAGAGGACTGGAAACAGAAATACAACTAGTCTCGCTATTATCTCTTCTAGCATTAGTTATTGGTCTTGCGAATGACTTTTTAGTTTACACAATGTTAATAGTTTTCTTTCTATATCTTATCTGGGTATTTTTAAATTTTTTAAAAGTATATAGATGGATTGAAGCCGACTGCAAATTGGCACCTCCAGATGTCACTGGTATTTCTGCAGACATGGCAAACTGCTTGTATCGTATGCAACAAAAAAACAAAAGGACAGATAGAAGGCGTAAAAATCTGTCTGATCGAGTTGGTCAAGTAACCTCTGCCCTTCCAGACGCTATAGTAACTCTTTCATCTGAGAGGATATTAAAGTGGTGGAATCCCTCTGCTATTAAAATACTGGGCTTTAAGGACAGTGACAAAGGTCAATCTGTAGTTAATATAGTTCGTGACCCAAGATTTATAGCCTTCATTGAAAAGCCAGATATCTCAACACAACTTGAATTGAAGGCAGCACATGATCCAAGCCGAACTGTTATGTTCAGTGCTACTACATTTGGCGAAGGCGAGATAATTTTGGTTGCACGAGATATAACTCGACTTAAACATTTGGAACAAATGCGACAAGATTTCTTAGCAAATATATCTCATGAGTTAAGAACGCCGCTAACAGTTTTATCCGGCTATACAGAAACACTAATGGATGATGCCAAGAGTTTACCAAATGCTTGGGTTAAAGCATTATCCCAAATACAAGAGCAAACGAATCGGATGATTTATTTGGCTGATGATTTAGTAATGCTCTCACAGCTTGAATCAACAACCGTGCCTGTCCCAAAAACACCCATTGATTTAGAAAGACTGCTATTACAGGTCCATAATGACGCTAAAATTATCAGTGAGAATATTTTTCCTAGGAAACCAAATGTAATATCACTTGATTTAGAGAGAAATATCCAGCTCACGGGAGACCAAAAAGAGTTATATAGTGCATTTTCCAATTTAGTTTTAAATGCTATCAAACACAATCCTATTGGAACATTTGTTAATATAAAGGCCTATCATGCAGATGACTCTGTTGTAGTAGAAATTTCTGACGATGGTTGCGGTATAGATTCCCAGCATATTTCTAGGCTGACAGAACGTTTCTATCGGGTTGACCAAAGCCGTTCTACAGAAACTGGTGGTACTGGACTAGGGCTTGCGATAGTAAAACATATTTTAATTCGACATAGTGGAGTACTAAAAATAAAAAGTAAGGTTCGTGAAGGCACTTCCTTTCAATGTAAATTTTCAGCAAAACGTCATTTAATCAGTAAGAGTTAATACTTGAAAATAAAAATACTACAGTCAATTGATGAATGTTCTTCAAAGCTTTGGGACTCTTTGTTCAGCACTGATTATCCATTTCTTAAACATGGTTTTATTTCTTTACTCGAATCATCTGGAAGTGTGAGTGATCGAACTGGGTGGACTCCCAAGCATATTTTATTAGAACAGAATGATGTTCCAATTGCAGCTATGCCACTGTATTTAAAAAATCACTCATCTGGAGAATATGTGTTTGACCATTCTTGGGTAAATGCATATCACCAGCATGGTATCCAATATTATCCTAAGCTAGTTACTGCAATACCGTTCACACCAGTAACTGGACCTCGCATAGGTATTGCTAGTGGAATAAATCCGGATTTAATTGAACAAGTACTCTTAAAAAATATAAAGGCTCTTGCAAAAAAATGGGGAGCTTCCAGCTGGCATATACTATTTCCGCGATATGAGCTCCTGTATAGTATTTTTTCGCAGTCGTTGATGAAGCGTGTTGGGGTGCAATACCACTGGAAGAACCACAATTATAGTAATTTCGATGATTTTATCGGCACGTTCGCATCAAGAAAAAGAAAAAATCTTTTGAAAGAACGGCGAAAGTCTACTGAAAATATTAATGTTACCCGTCTGGTAGGAGAAGAGATTACAGCGGATTGGTGGGAATTTATGTGCTCCGTGTATCATCAGACATACTTAAAAAGAAACGGTACACATGGATACCTCACACAAAAATTTTTTGAGAATATTGGAGATGTTCTTGGATCGCAAATAATGCTATCTGTAGCAGAAGCAAAAGATAATAGTGGTGGGAAAAAAATCGCTTCAGCATTATTCTTTTTTGATGATAATGCTCTTTATGGCCGTTACTGGGGATGTAATGCAGAATATGAATTTCTTCATTTCGAACTTTGTTATCATCAAGGCATAGAGTTTTCGATCGAAAAAAAATTATCTTATTTTGATGCGGGTGCTCAAGGTGAACATAAAATTTCAAGGGGGTTTGTACCGATAGAAGTTTATTCTTCTCATTGGATTGAACATCCAGATTTTTCGGATGCAATACAAAAATTTTTAAATCAAGAAGAAATTCACGTCAAAGAATACATAAATCTTGCTTCTAAAAAACTTCCTTATAAGTAATTAATTTTGTCACTCACGCTTCCAAGCTAAAAGCTGGTTATTTGCAGGCATGGGACAATCCTCTATTAATTTTAATCCTGCACCAGCTGCTAGTTCATCCAGCGCCTCAAAATCTCTTATGCCCTGATGAGAGCAATTATTTTTAAGGATAAGATCAAATTCCTGATTGCTTTGACTTGTAAATTTTCCACCATACTTAAAAGGCCCATAGATAACAAAAATTCCACCGGGGGCTAGTATAGTATGGAGGCGCCTAAAGAAATTAGCTAAAGTTGACCAAGTCATAATGTGACAAGTGTTTGCTGTAAATAATCCATCAACTAAGCTATTTGTCCATTGCGTAGAATTAGCATCAAACACTAATGGGCTCCGCACGTTTGAGGCTGAACTGCTTTTAATCCAAGCATTAATAGTGTCATGGTTACATGGAAGATCTGACGTATGCCAAACAAGACGTGGAAGATGTAAGGAAAAAAAAACTGCGTGTTGCCCAGTGCCACTACCTATTTCTAATACATTATGCGTATTAGAAAAGATTTTAATAAGTCGATTTAATATCGGTTGACGGTTGTTATCGCAGGCTTGGGAGAATGTTTTTTTTAACGCCATGTAATGTTTATTCCATCATTTTTCTTGTAAAAATCCATTCGTTTTTTGTTGATTCAGAACTATCGAACTTATATCCACCCGTGTCGAACGATTTTATTTCCTCAGGATCTTGAATTTTACGCTGTATAATATATCGGCTCATCATACCTCTAGCTTTTTTCGCAAAAAAACTAATAATTTTATATTTATCGTTTTTCCAATCTTTGAATATAGGAGTCACAATCCTTGCATCAAGGGAATCAGGTTTGATAGCTTTGAAATATTCTTTGGAAGCCAAATTAATAACCACGCCGTAATTATCTTCATCGAGGGTTTGGTTGAGTTTACTCGTGATCTTATTCCCCCAAAATTCATATAAATCTTTACCTCGAGTCGTTTTGAAATTTGTTCCCATTTCTAATCGATAAGGTTGCATTAAATCCAAAGGACGCAACAAGCCATATAGGCCTGATAATATTCTTACATGATTTTGTGCCCAATTAAGTTCTTTTAACGAGAGACTTTCAACATCAAGGCCAGTATAAACGTCGCCCTTGAAGGCTAAAACTGCTTGTTTAGCATTATCAAAACTAGGCTCTGAATCCCAACTTAAATACCGAGAGAAGTTAATATTTCCTAATTTTTCACTAATTTTCATTAAATTAGAGATTTCTTGTGGGTTAAGTTGCTTTAGCTGATCGATGAGCTCGGCCGAGTCACCAATAAACATAGGTATACTATAATCAGTGATTGCCGAAGGTGTAATATAATCTAAAGTTTTTGCGGGGGAAATGATAACCAGCATAAAAAAACCTATGTCACCTAATCAAGTTAAATTACTCATTCTCCGGACTGAGCTTGAAGCGATCGTTGATTCTGTCAATTGCCTGTGTATACTGAATCTTAAGATCTTCAGCACTAGAAACATTTATGTCAAGATCACTGAGTAATCCGTTTGTCATGCTATAAATCCATCCATGTATCGTAACTTTTTGACCTTGTGACCAAGCATCTGAGACGATACTAGTTTTTGATACGTTGGCTACCTGTTCAATAACATTTAATTCACATAGCTGATCAATAATTCTTTCTTGGGTATTATTTTTTTCTATGCTGGCACGATGCAAGTTTTGTACATTATCTACATTGAGCAACCAGTTATCAACTAGCGTTCCGAGCTTTTGATTTTTTACAGACGCAGTTATGCCTCCACAACCATAATGACCACAGACAATTACATGCTTAACCTTCAAATCTGTAATAGCATATTGAATTACAGACAAACAATTAAGGTCATCATGAACTACTAGATTGGCAACATTTCTATGAACGAAGAGCTCGCCTGGCATCAAGCCAATGATTTCGTTAGCCGGAACTCTGCTATCTGAGCACCCGATCCATAAATATTCTGGCGCATGTTGCAAAGAGAGTCTTTGAAAAAAAGCAGGGTCGTCTTTTTTTACCTTTTGTGCCCATGCTATATTGTTAATAAATAACTCTTTCACTGACAAAACTCCAAGTTTTAAACGGCAATATCATAACTCAAATCTACAGAAAACTAACATAAGATAATTGTAACTTTACGAGTTCGATAAAGAACTTTTTAATGAAACACTAAAAATGTAGTTAAAAAACTATTTCATATATAGCGAAAATATTCCGATTATCTTATATCTGTACCTTGAACAAGATACACTACTTGTTCACAAATATTCTTGGCGTGGTCGCCAACACGCTCAAGTGACTTAAGAACCCAAAGAACGTTCATTGAGCGAGATATGCTTCGTGGATCTTCCATCATAAAAGTAATTGTTTCACGTATAGCAGTCCTGTAGTCTTTATCCACCTGCTCATCTTGAAGCATAGTTGATATTGCCGAGTCAGCATCAAATCTTGAAAATGCATCTAGACAATCTCTAAGCATTTTACGAACACAGCTCCCGATATGTCTTACTTCTTGATAGCCCCGTGGATGGCCTTCCTCAGTCAGTTTAATAGCCATTTTTGCAATTTTTTGAGCTTCATCTCCAATACGCTCTAGGTCTCTTATTGTTTTACTAACTGCCATTACTAGACGTAAGTCTGTAGCAGCAGGTTGTCGGCGGGCAATGAGGGTTATGCATGTCTCATCGATATCTTTTTCCATCTCATCAATTTTGTTTTCGATTGAAATAATATGTTCAGCAAGCTTACTATCTGCATTTATGACTGATGCGATAGAATCTTCAAGCTGTTTCTCTACTAAACCACCCATAGCAAGCATCGCTGTTTTGATGTCCTCGAGATCTTCGTTAAATTTTTTTGAAATATGTTTATCCAGCTTTAAATTATCCATAACTATTTTAGGACTCATCGTTATTATCCTCCAAATTAGAGAGTCTACCCATCAACCAATACGACCGGTTATATATGATTCTGTTAACTGATGTGTTGGCGCAGTAAATATTTTTTCCGTATCGTTAACTTCCACCAAGCGGCCCAAGTGGAAGTATGCCGTTCGATTCGAAACTCGGGCTGCCTGTTGCATGGAATGAGTTACTATAGCTATAGTGTAATTTTCTGATAACTCGGCGATCAATTCCTCTATTTTTGCAGAAGCAATCGGATCCAGTGCAGAGCATGGTTCATCCATCAAAATAACCTCTGGACTTATTGCAATTGCTCTTGCTATGCATAGTCTTTGTTGTTGACCACCTGAAAAACCTGTACCAGGTTGGTCAAGGCGATCCTTCACCTCCCCCCATAAACCGGCTCTAGTAAGGCTTTGCTCAACAATTTCATCTATTTCAGCGCGACTGTTAACCAGTCCATGCAATCTTGGTCCATATGCGACATTATCATAAATTGATTTAGGAAAAGGATTAGGTTTTTGAAAAACAATGCCCACTTGTGCTCTCAATGCAACAGGATCCATTAAATCTGAATATATATTTTGGTCGTCTAAAGTAATCGTTCCAGCAACCTTACAACTCTCAATAGTATCATTCATTCTATTCAAACACCTTAGGAATGTAGATTTACCGCAGCCTGAAGGCCCAATCATTGCGATTACTTCGTGTTTTCCAATGTCCAAGGATAAATCATATATGGCCTGTTTATTATTATAAGAAACATTAAGATTTCTAACAGACATTTTTGGATTCTCTATGAATGGCACACCAACTGTTTCTTCTGGATAATCAGCTTTTTTTTCGTGGTCTTTAATTGTACTCATAATAATTTTTTATCCCTACATCCATCGACGCTCAAGGCGTTTGCGCAAAACTACAGCTACTGTATTCATTATTA
>MDTG01126866.1_pt1 | contig 50997 bp, 66 predicted proteins | sample 811421 | NCBI WGS metagenome assembly MDTG01 (sample SAMN05326645, study PRJNA326480) | marine metagenome | isolation source: seawater | place: Pacific Ocean: South East | collected 2011 | reverse complement strand
TTGGTATTGAATTTGTAAATACAATAAAGCAGTTTAACACAAAAATAATGGATGATCCAAATTATGCTGCATTATTAAATATATTTGGTACTAATCTAATACATTCCACTGGTTCCAGAGCTGTCAAACGTCAAACTGATAGTGGAATAAAAACTTTAGTTTATCATCCCAGTCAAACCAGGGCCATCCCTCAAAACTGTATTTTGCAACAGTTAGGCATGCTTGCTAATTCGTTAGGAGGTGTTGGAAGATTTATAAACAAAGATCCAAAAATTTTCAATGAATATTATAAATATTCAGATAGATTTAGACGAATAATTGATAGTGTAAAATATGCATTCGCTTTTAGTGATATAGAAGTTCTAAAAGCTTATATTGATTGTTTTGATCCAGGAATGTGGTTGTCTTGGGCAACACGAACTGCAGACAAAACTCGAAGTGAGAATATGAAATCTGTTGCCAATTTATTGGAGTCATTTGATATACATTGGAGACTGAATAAAGTTTACAGAAATCTACATCAAGAATATATGGAGATAAGAAATTGGGTTTTAGGAAGAAAATCTAGAGGTAGAGTTGCAGTTGGAAGGGGAAGGGTTATTGAAAAGGAAATAAGAGATGAGTTATTATTGATGCACGGAATAAGGGTTGCCATATTCCATGAAATTTTTCTTTTATCTGTGCAAATACCGCAATTTAGTGATCAAGCCGGAGTATCTAGAGATGAAGTTATCGCTAAATTAATAAGGTTTGACGTCCCAAACGCCGTTTCAATACTAAGGAAGATTTTTCCAGTGGGACAACAAAAAAGTGATTACTCTGATTATGGGGAAATTTCAAATTATGTGAGTGATAAAGATATTGATTACAAAAAAGAAGAAAAAAATATTTTTAGGCAGCTTGAAGCTCTTCATGAATGTGCTCGAAGAGTAAGCAGTGGAATAACGCATTTTATTGGCGCAGTCGGCTAATTTTTTTTTGTTTTACTTTCATTTTCTATAGAAATAATATCATCCTCAGAAAGATTTAATTTTTCAGATAGTTTTATTAATTCCTTTCTTTCTTCTGCATCTATAAAATTATCTGATAACATGCCCCTCAACTTATCTTCATATTTTTTTTGACTTTTTCTTGTAAAATCAGTGAATGCTGCTGCTAAAATTCCTGAAGGTAGCGCAACTGTCAAAATACCTAGAATAATAATTATTGATCCAAAAACTTTACCCATAGATGTAATTGGTATTACATCACCATATCCAACACTGGTAAGTGTAACAATTGCCCACCACATTGCATGTGGAATACTTCCAAATTTTTCTGGCTGAACTTCTTTTTCAACTAAATACATACCACTAGATGAAATGATTAAAGCAATGAATAAAATAAAATATGCTGCACCAAATGATCTTCTTTGATTCCAAATTATTGAAAGTAAATTATTAATTGAGTTAGAATAACGAGAAAATTTTAGTAATCTTATTATTCTCAATGCTCTAATAAATCTTAAATCAATTGTAGGATATATTAAAGCGATTATACTTGGTAATATCGCAATAAGGTCAATAATTGCTGAAAAGCTAAAAAAGTATTTTATTCTTCTTTTGAGATCTGTTTCATTATCAAGTTTTTCAGTAACACAAGACCATAACCTTGCGATGTATTCAATTGTGAATACTGTAACTGAAAAAATTTCAAAATATTGAAATATAATTTTATATTCATTAAATAAGCTATCAACTGTTTCCAATATTACTGAAATAATATTTAGCGAGATTAAGACTAATAAAAAAATATCTATCTTTTTACTATTATGATCGTTTTCTTCTCCTGGTTCTAAAAGTTCCCAACATCTTTGTCTAATTTTTGAATACCTGATAACAAACTCCTTATTTGGCAGGACAAATAATTTCTCTTTGACAGCGTTCCCCAGGAGCTCCTAAATAAACTTGTTTATTTTTTTGATTTTTTTTTTGAGAAACATATTCACAAACAACGTCCCCTGGCACAATGGTTTGTTTTACAAGTCTGCATATTGGTTGAATAACTATTCTTTTTCTTCGATCAAATGTTCCTTCCTCTGGTGCATAAGTTCTTCCTTTAGAAATATACTTTTTTTTTGTTTTTTCATTTTCATCACTAAAAACTGAACAGGGTACAAAGAACATTAAAAATATCTTAAGAATTATTATTTTCTTCATTTTTATTTTCATCTTTTTGATCAGCACCTGGCAAATATGCTGAACCTTGAATAGATTTTGCAATAAATACATTCATGAGTTTTTCAGAACTTTTAACGTATGTTTCAAGTTCATCTTGGACTTTTTTTTCAGCCTCTTCTTTTGATTCAGCATCAACATCAATTAATCCATCTATTATCCAGTGAACCTTAAACTTCATTTTTGCTCCCCATTTTTATTTACAAAATATTTTATATTAGTATAAATATTATTTGCTTCTTTTTGAAGTTTTACAACAGTTCCATTATCAATTTTTTTTCTTACTTTGTCTCTTACCTTCATCGCTTTGTAAATCCCACCAGTCACTGCTACAGAGTACCACATGTAAGATTTTTCAAGATCTACATTTGGTGAAAATTTTTCAAACCAAAAACCTAATTTTAATGCGTATTGAATATCTTGTGATTTATAAAGTTCTGCTTCAAGAGTTTCTTCAACATTTCTTGAAATTTCTTCTAGTGTTTTTTCATCAACTTCAAGTTTCAATGATTCTAAATTTTTAAAACATTTTTTTTCTCCGCCTAACGAACATAACCAACTCCATTTAAGTGCTTCACTAAAATCTTGAGTGGTACCAATTCCACCAGAGTACATATTAGATAAATTAAATTGAGAGTTTCTATCTCCTTTTATTGACAAATTATAAAAAATTATGAATGCTTCGGAAAATTGAGCACTTTTATATAAATTAATACCTTTTTCGTAGTATTCCTCATCTGAAATATATTCATCTGCTAAAATAAAAAAGGGAAAAAGAAAGAATAAAAATTTGATTTTTTTGAAGATCACCGCCCAGCCATCATAACTAATTGTAGATAAAGAACTCTCAACTTAAACTTTGAATTGGGTCTTTGTTGATATACAACAATCTTTGGTCTATCTGAATTTGGTTTTTGAAACTCTATATACATATCTTCGGGCAAATAAACTCCATTAAATTCCAATGTTTTTTGGGGATCAACAGAAAATTCCTCTCTAAATTCTGAATCAATCCATATTCTAGCTAGTACTCTTCCCAATATATCGGGTAAAAATTTTTTTACTTCATCTCTATTTTTAAAATGTTGTAATTTTTCTGATATATTTAGTGGGTCTTTATTGTTTCCTGCTTTAACAACAGTTAAGTCATTACTTTTTATTGGTATTAAAGATTTAGATTGTTTGTCTTGAGTCATAAATTACCTATTAAATAATATTATATATCGACTATTTTGTATTAAATAAACTTTTTTTACTAAATTATTTTTTTTCTAGTCGTTTCAATGTTTATGAAATCAAAATTAAATGTGATTAATTTTCCAGATCGTGTTAAACAACGTAGAGATGAAAAGGCAAGAATTTACTCTTCGATAAGAGACGAAATAGAGTCAGTATTAAATAAATATTCTAAATATTATAATGATGAATGGGCTGTAGTTTTGGCGGCAGGTAGATATTCTTCAATGAAACTCCAACAAATTGAAGGTACTGACAGTAGCATTGATTTTTTTAAAAAATGTATCGAGACTCAAGAAAATAAAAATATTAACCAGTAATTCTCCCAACATTACCGGAAACTTTTGCCCCCATATCAACAGACAAAGAATTTGTTTTAAGTTTACCATCAAAGTTTCCAGAACCTGTGATTTCCAAAAATTCAGCAGTGATATCACCAGATGCTTGACCTTCAATTTTTAGATGTTCGGCACTCAACGTTCCATCAAATATGCTTGTAGATTCCAGAATTACAGTTTTCGCTTCAATTGTTCCCTTGTATTTTCCTGCAATTACTACTTGACTCTCTTTTGCTTGAAGCGTACCTTCCATATTCAAGTCTTTATTAATGTATGTTAGATCACTCATGTTTGCCTCTAATTACTTTCATTTAATTCTTCTTCTGTTAAATCCTCATCATTTTTTTTATTCCTCATTCTTTTTTCATCCCAGTTGTGAACCACTCTGCAATTGAGTGCTGCGCCACGATCCATCTGAAGAGATTTGTAATTTATTTCACCAGTGATAATAGAAGAATCTGTTAACCAAACAGAATCAGCCTTAAGTTTACCTTGGTATTTTCCTGAAATCACTACAAGATCAGCTTGAATTCCACCTTCAAAACTTGCAGTTTTACCTAATGTTATTTTTTCTGATTTAATATCCGCCTCAACCCTACCATTAATTTCTATGGTTTTGGAGTTCGTGATTTTTCCTTTAAATATTACATCAGTTCCTATGATTGATTGGTTATCTGCCACAATACTATCCCTTCAATGATTTTAATGATTTAGCTAAATTTGTCTTTTTGACAGGCTTAACATTGTTTTTTTCTAATCCAACATTTAAATCAACCTCAAGCTTAGCTCCTGGTTCAGCTTGGAATTTATTATAATGTATACCACCCTTAATTTTTGCAGTAGATTCAATTGAAATAGAATCGGAATAGATATTACCCTCAAATTTTCCTGAAATAATTGTATCTTGAGCTTTGACTGAGCCCTTCAAAACTCCTTCATTAGTAACACTTATTTCGTCGCACTCAATATTTCCTTTGACTGTTCCTTTTAAAACAAGACTTCCTTGGCACTTTATATTACCGTTTATCTGCATTTCAGTACCTATCACACTTGCATCAGAACTTATGGGTCTGTTTCTTGTATCGTTATTATTACTATTGGAGTCTCTTGAAAACATTGAATTATTTTATTATTTGAATTATAATTGCTAACATATATATACAAAAAAAAAAAAGTTAAAAATTTTTTTTAATCTTTTTTACTTTTGGCTTAACATGTGCATGTTAAACCTAATACAAAGAATTATACTTTACAGATTGAAATGGCAGAACAAGTTGTAGACATTAGAGAGCGAATCGAAAGAATGCGAACTCAAATCACTGATAAACCAGAGCAAGTAGATTTGAATAAAAATAGTATTAACAGTTCGGAAAAAAAAACTAATGATAAAGAAATTAAAGATGAAAAAAGTTATAACTCTGAGTTAAAAATATCAAATCAAAAAAGTGCTTCTGTCATTGATGCTAACTACGAGAATTTAAAAAATTCAACTGAAATTTCAGAAGAAAAGGAATTCAAAACAAAAATTGAAAAACAACCTTTATTGAGTCCATCGTCTGTTGAAAAAGCTACTCATGATTTTTCATCAAAGTATGATGCAAAAAAAAATAAAGAGTATCAAAGTAAAACTTATAAAAATTATCACGTAAATAACTTGGTAGATGAAAATAAAAACAATATAAACCTAGACAACAAGAACCAGCCGTTTCCGCAGTTTAGTCTGAATGTTAATAATCCAATATCTTGGAAACTAATGTTACTCATTATGCTTATGCAACTTATGACAAACATCATGCTTGTTGTAGTGTTGTATTTAAAATAAATTAATGACTACTTTAAAAGATAACTTAGAAAATAAATTAAAATCAAGTAAGCGATTTGGTGATCTATTTGTACAAAAAAATTGGCAAGAACTTCTAAAAGAGAGAAGATTTCTTTTTTTTACTAAAAGAGGCCCTATCGAAATTGTTTTTAACATAAAGCATTATGTTTCAGCTTTTTTACTATCACTTTTAGTTACTTTTAAGGTAATTCAATTTGTTTTTTTTGGTGTACTAAATATTTATACAGCCTTAACACTGCATGGAAATTTTACGCAAAAACAACAATTCACCAAATCTGAGGTGGAAGCTTTAAAAGATTTAGCAGGAACAGTTATAGAATCAAAAACCAATGAAAAAATATCTAGTATTGAAATTGATTCAGTTAAAACAGAAAGAATTAGCTTTAATGAAAAATTAAAAGATAGTTTTAAAAAAGTCGGATCATATTTTAAAGATTTTGAATTTTCTTTTGTTAATGAAACTAAACTTTCGGATGAATTTGTTTTTGATCAATTTTCCGGTCTAGCAAACCCACATATGGTGCCAATCGAAGAGACTTTAAAAAAATCCAATACTTTGAAATTAGGAATTGAAAAAAAAGATGATAGGTTGGAAGAAATATATGCTTACCATAAACTCCCTGTAATCCCATTTGCGGCTCCACGAAATAATAAAACTAAGATGATTCAATTTAGTAAGACGATTGATTTAGAAATCTTAGAACTTGTAAATGTTTTTAAAACACTAAAATTGAAACCTGATAATTTAGATTTATCAAATATTGAAACTTTAGAATATTCAAGTTTATTTGATGCTAAAGATTCAGAATTAATTGAAGAAATTTCATATAGATTTAACTTGTTGGATAAACTTAAAGAAGCGATGATTTTTCTTCCATTAAAACCTCCAATGCAGTATTATTATGTTTCAAGTCCTTTCGGTATGAGAGTTCATCCTAAAACAAAAAAAAAGCAAATGCATAAAGGTATAGATATGGCTGGAACTTGGCAGGAGGAGGTCAGAGCATCAGCCAATGGTGTAGTTTTGTTTTCTGGGAGATATGGATCTTTCGGTAAAGTCATAAAATTAAAACATAAACATGGTGTAGTAACTTTATATGGACATTTGCACAAGCTTATGGTTAAAAAAGGTGCTTATGTTGAGGAGGGGCAAATAATCGGAAAAATGGGAGCCACTGGGAGAGTTGCAGGAGCCCACCTACACTATGAAATAAAAGTAAACGACACATCTGTAAATCCCTATAATTTTATTTCAATTGGAAGGAATCTCGTAAGTAGTTCAATCATAAAGTAAACTTAACTGGCATTTTAATTGCACAAATGCGGAATGATTAAAATACTTTTTCTGTTATTTATGATCTTTAATAAAGAATTCTTATATTCTTTACCAGTTTATGATTGCACAAAATTAATTGATAATATAGAAAAAAAACACAAGATTCCTAACAAACTTTTAGAGGCAATATCTTTAACTGAAAGTGGAAGAACTGTTGGAGGAAAGTATGTTGCATGGCCTTGGTCACTTAATATTTTAGGTGAATCATTTTTTTTCGAAAATAAAAATGATTTATTAATTACTTTAAAAAATAAAATAAAAATTCAAAAAAATATAGATATTGGCTGCATGCAAATTAACTATAAATACCACAACAAAAAATTCAAAAATATTGAGGAGATTTTGAATCCAAAGAATAACATCGAGTGGGCAGCTTTATACTTAAAACAACTTTTTAATAAGTACAATAGTTGGAATAAAGCAATAGCAAAATATCACTCATCAAACCCTGAAAGAATGCAAAAATATTTAGCTAAAGTTCATAAAAATTGGAAATATGTTAGACAAAAAAAAAAATATAAGAGTGAAATTAAATTACATTTACATAACCAATCCGAAAAATTTTTTCTTGTAAAAAATAAAAAAAAAATAGATTTTTTTAGGGAGCAACTGAGGCGCGATTTGAAAAAGAATATCTACTAATTTTGGCATATAAAATGCACAACATATATTAAATATGGAGGTTCAAATGTTACTAAAAAATCAAACTTTAACTTATAAAATTAACAATTACAAAACTACTTTTTCTCCAGTTGTAGAAATTGTAAAATTCGATTCTAATAACAAAAAGAAGTCTAAAGAAACTCATCCGTTGTCTTATTTCTTGGATTCAGAGTGTCATAAACTTAAAAGAATTAATTCAGCAATAAACTAAATTTGAATACTCTGTATTTTCATCATTTTTCTTCTTTCAGAAGATGATGGTATGTTAAGTAATTCTCTATATTTGGCAACTGTTCTTCTAGCTAAATTGATCCCCTCATTTTGTAATTTCAGAACTAAGAGTTCGTCTGATAGAGGGTTATGAAGTGGCTCATTACTGATTAAATTTTTGAGAGTTTCTCTTACTGATGCAGCTGAATGACTTTCTCCTTCTACTGTACTATTTATTGTAGCACTAAAAAAGTGTTTCATTTCAAACACACCTCTGGGAGTTAACATTAATTTTCCTGTTGTAACTCTACTAACAGTACTCTCGTGCATTTTTATTTTTTTTGCTACATCTTTTAAGATCATTGGCTTTAAGTGAGAGACTCCTTTTTCAAAAAATAATTTTTGTTGTTCAACTATTTCTGTACTAATTTTTAATGTAGTTAAATTTCTCTGTTCAATTGCTTTCATTAACCATCTTGCAGAATTTACTGACTCAGCAATAAATTTTTTATCATTTTCATTTCCGCCTAATCTCTCTAATTCTTTGATATAATTTTCATTCACAATAATTTTCGGGAGTGTTCCATTATTTAGTTCAACTTCCCATTGTTTATTTTTTTGAGTGACAATTACATCTGGATGAAATATTTGATTATTGTCATCAGAATACAAAGAACCAGGTTTTGGGTTAAGTGTCTTTATTATTTTTATATTTTCTGTTAATTCATCTTCCGACATTCCACAAATTTTACATAGATTCTTAATTTCTCCTTTTGCAAGTAGATCGAAGTTTTCAATTAATAAACTTGCACCCTCTGTTAAAAGATTTTCATTTTTTAATTGAATTCTCAAACATTCTGTTAAGTTTCTTGCAAATACACCTGTTGGTTCAAATGTTTGCATTTTAAACAAAACATCATTAAGAATTTGTTTTTCACAACCTATAATATTTTGAAGTTCAACTAAGTCTGTTGTAATCCAACCTGAAGGCTTTATATAGTCTATTAAGATTTCAGAAATTATTTTTTCTTGCGGTGTCTTAAAAGCAATGTTTGCTTGTTCCATCAAAAAGGATTTAAGAGTAACTTTCTCTGAAATAGTTTGTTCAGCAACCGAGCCAGGATCGATAGTATCAAAATTATTGGACTTTGAAGAAAGATTTGTGTCTTGATCCCACCTGTTCTCGTAATCTCCTTTTGATGGATCTTCATACTGCGATTGCCCATTATCAAACGCCTCATCTACTTTTTCAGTATATTCTTCATTTTTGCGTTCTAATAAGTCACTTTGATTATCTTTTTCCAAAAACGGATTTTCTTCTAATTCTTTTTCTATTAATTCACAAAGCTCAATGTTATTTAATTGCAATAATTTTATAGCTTGTTGCAACTGAGGAGTCATCACTAAAGATTGGCTTTGCTTTAATTTTAGATTTTGTGAAATCTGCATAACTTTTTCCTTTCTACGATATAATTTCACACTTTTTTTTTAGAAATTGCAAAAACTAAATTTGACATTCTACTTCCGTCAAAAATATGACTAGCTCTAAAAATTATATTTCTAAAAATATAAAAAAAAAAAAAGCCTGATTTCTAGGAAAAAAACTACTTTTAAAATTTTTTTAATGGTATCATTAATTAATGTTTAAGGTATTACCTATATTTATAATTTTTTTTTTAACTGGGTTGTTTTTATTGAAAGTTGATAATTTGACACAAAAAAAAGATGCAGCCCCATATAAAAATTTAAACATCGAAGAAACATCAAAATCTGAAAATCAAGATGAAATTACTCTTAATCCTGACGAAGATGTGCTGGTTGAAAATAAATTAAATAGCATTAATATTGAAAAAAAAAAAAATGATGGTGTTATTGATGAAACTAAGAATTTAGAGAAAAAGCTCGAAGTCGAAGATAATCAAAAGGATAAAGTTTTTACTAAGAAGTTTTCTGTTCAATTTGGTGCTTTTTCAAAAGAAATTGGTGCTAAAAAATTAAAAGACAGAGTAGATAAAATCATTAAGCCGAAATTTGATTTTTTTGAATCATACATACAATTTAATGATGAAAAAAAAATTTATTTTTTAAAGTTTGATTCTGATTCAAAGGAGAATGTAAATGAAACATGTAAATTTTCAAAATTAAAAGAAATTGATTGCTATGTCATACAAAGATAACAAAAATAACTGTAGATTATGCTTTTTTTTGAGATTTTTTTTAATATCAGTTTTATTAATTATAATTATTGCATTTACGCTCACAGATAAACTTCATCTATTAGCACTTATTAACTCTTGGAATGTCGCTGCAGCAATCTTATGTATTGGTTTTTTAATTTTTATTGGAAAAATTTTTCAATACTTTATAAATAAATCATCTGTCTCTAAGAAATCTGACGAATAATTTTTTTTCTGGAACGAATCTACCATATGCATGACCTGTCATAAAATTTACTGACCAAAAAAATTGAGGCGACCACCAATTTCTTTGAGATGTCCAATAGATGTCTGCTTGAGAATTTGGAAAGTAAGATTCATCTATTTTTGCACCTGAACAATCTTTACAAATTATACTCATCAATTCTTTCTTATTTGGCAGTCTCCATTCACCTCCAAGTTCTTGACTTACTTGTGGAAGCAAACCCTCGGCTTCTTTTAATGAGACTTTTACCGCATCACCAGTGCACTTTTCATTATCCCAAACCTGTCCTACTGAGCATTTAAGCCATTCAACTTTATTTCTTAGATCGATTACAATATGTCCTTTGTCAATGTAATCTCGAGCCTCAAGATTATGACTTAACAAAAAGTTTAATATTGTAAATGCTGACAAAATAAAAATTTTTTTTGTTGGAGGCATAAGTTTAATTTTTTTTTTTCATAGAATTTAATAATACGATAAATATATTTAAATTACTAAATATTTAATTTTTACTACTTTGGTATCAAAGTTGCAGTTTTTATACCAAGATATTATAAATATAGTTAATATTAAAATTAATGGAAAATAAATTATGGATATAGCATCACTCATTGGATTTATAGGAACTATAGGAATGATTGCAGGTGCAATGGTTTCTGCAGGCGGAATAGGTATGTATGTTGACATACCGTCGATTTTAATTGTTTTTGGTGGATCATTCTTCGCTGTAATGTATACTGCCCCATTACCCCTATTTTTAGGATCTTTCGGGGCAATGGGCAAAGCCTTTAAACCACCTATTAAAAAAATGGATGAATTAATCACACGAATAGTTGAACTAGCAGGAATAGCTAGAAAAGACGGAATGATGGCTTTGGAAGGTCAAGAAACCCCAGATCCCTTTTTTGATAGTGGTTTGCAAATGCTTGTTGATGGTGCCGATGAAGAAAAATTAACTATTCAATTAAAAAAAGAGTTAAAGGCTATGCAAGGAAGACATGCTAAATCAACTGGTGTGGCTCAAGCTTGGGTTGACATTGCACCCGCAATGGGAATGATTGGAACTTTAGTTGGGTTAGTGGCTATGTTAGGTAATATGGCAGATCCAAAAGCTATTGGGCCTGCAATGGCTGTTGCCCTTTTAACTACTTTATATGGAGCCATGATTGCAAATACGATTTTTATGCCAATAGTAGTAAAAATGAAAGGTTATACAACTTATGAAGTAACCTACAGAGAAATGATAATAACAGGTTTGCAGTTAATTTCTCGAGGAGAGAGTGCAAGAAATATTCAAGATCAACTTGTTGCAAATCTTCCCCCGAAAGAAAAGCAAAAACTGATCGAGGCAGCGGCTTAGGTATAGGAAAAATTAATGGCTGAAGAAAAAGAAGAAAAAAAAAAAGAAACTAAAGAGGAAGAGGAACACGAATGTCCAGAATGTCCACCAAAAGGTGCGCCAGCTTGGATGGCAACTTTTGCAGACATGGCAACTCTGTTAATGGCGTTTTTTGTTTTGATCCTTTCTTTTGCTGAATTTAATGTTCCAAAATTTAAGCAGATAAGTGGTAGTATGAAAAATGCCTTTGGTATTCAAAGAGTTATACCCGTTGTTGAACAACCTAAAGGTACAACATTATTGTCTTTAAGTTTTAGTCCTAACCCAACACCAGCAGTTCAAGAAAATTTAAAACAACAAACAACTGAAACCGATCAGCCAAAAGTTGAGCTTAAAACCAAAACCCAAGACAATACCAAAAATGACGGAGAAAACGAGGAAGCAATGGAGTTGGCGAAAAATTTAAAAGATGCTATTGCAAGAGGTGACATCGAGATCGAAGTGTTGGCGGATAAGGTAGTTGTTAATTTTACTCCACTAGAAGCTGAGGAAAAAGATTTACCTAATTTATTGCAAGAAACTTTGAACTCAATAGAAGCTGTTAAGTCTGCCTCTGGAAAATCAGAATCAGATGTTTTATTTGGTGGTTTAGAGCAAAAACTTGCTCAATTAGCAACCGCAGCAGCAAGTAAAGGAAAAATGGAATCTGAATCTTCAGAAGGAAATAATGTTGGTGAATCTCCAGATATTTCCAGAGAGGAAGAAAAAAAGGCTCAGATAGCTGAAGATAAATTTAAAATAGCTCTAAGAGAAGAAATTGGGGAAGGCTTGATAAATGTCGATAGAGACGAAGATAAGGTAATTATAACTGTTGGATCAGGCGGCGCATTTAAATCCGGATCTGCTGAATTAACATCTAAAGCTAAAAAAATTATGGCAAAAATTGCTGATCTAAATAAAAAAGGAAAAAGTGAAATTTTAGTATCAGGTCATACCGATGATACACCATTAATATTTGGTTCAATTTATAGAGATAATTGGGATTTGGCAGCGGCTAGATCTTCGTCCGTAGTTCAAGAGTTATCATCTAATGGAAAACTTCAACCAAAAAGAATGAAAGCAATTAGCTATGGTCAAACACAACCCTTAGGACCTAACGACACTTCAGAAGGTCGGGAAAAGAATAGAAGAATAGAAATTGAAATAAATTACTAAAAAAATATGTTTATTGAGAAAAGTCCATTTTACCATTCCAAAAATTCTAATACTGAAAAGCTTTCTTTAACTAAACAAAATTTCAAAAAAAGCAGCGAACATAAAAGTTTTGGTTTTTTGAGATGGATAAAAGGGGCAATAAACCCTTTACAGAACTTACCATTAATTAGTGGAATATATTCAAGTATTAATTCTGAAAATAATGAATCTGACAGAGATATGGTGCAGAATGGTTTAGGTGGTTTTTTATATGGTGGCCCTATTGGCGCGATTGTCGGTGTGGGTAATTGGATTTTTAATAAATTATTTGATAATACACCAACTGAAATGTTTTTTGAATTTACTGGAATTAGTAAAATATGGAAAAAAAAGAAAAAAACTGAAGTAGCAAATCTTAATGATAAAAAAGAAATAACTAAAAAAGATGAATTAATTCATCTGCAAATTAGAGAAAATGAGACCAACAAAACCTCAAGAAACATTGTTCCTGAATCTACAAAGTCAGAAAAAAATTATAAAAATTCAAAAATTCTTAATAACACAAGGTCAATAGAATTTAATTATCCTGAAAAAAATTATAAAGAAAAATTAGATAAATTAAGTAAGTCTGAAAATTTTAGCTTTACACAAATACATAGTTTTTACAAAACAAATAACAATTTAGAAAAAATTAAAAATTCTTTTAAAATTAATGCATAAATTTATTCGAACATTGCTTGTTCTTCTTCGAATTTTGCATAAAATTCATCACCAAGAATTTCTTTAATTTTATTTGTTGTATGAAGATTAAGTTCATCGGAGTATTGACCAAAAAAAATATCACATTTTTTAGAGGCCTGACTTGCTACTGCTTGTTCAATAAATTCATTCTCAACAGCAGTTCGCGCCCTTGTAGTTGCTTCAGATTTTGCTTTCGTTAGTCTTCCAATTGCAGAATTCTTTTTTCTCTGGAGATCATCAACCACTTCCATAAGCTGTTTAAACGACGGATCGGGTACATCAATATTAACAAATTGACCATCAACATTTGTCTCAAAACCTGCTTCATTTATTTGGTCCACGAGCAATTCAATGTGATCAGTATTAAAAACTAAAACCTGAAGTTTATTATCGTTTTCTCCAGTTCTAAGATCTCCGATATCAACTAATCTCCTAGGTTTCCCATTAATATTAACCTTAACTGCTTTAATGACAGTCATATTTGCATTTGAAGCTTGAACTGTTTTAATAATTTCTAGATAATCTTCAACAGCAGCTTTCATTAAAGTTTCAGCTTGAATAGAGTATTGTTCGGCCATAGTTTATTATACCAAAGCATTTTCGGTTTCAGAAATATTTTTTTTATCTTTGTTAAGATTTATCTCATCTTCAACTTCTTGAGGTTCTTCTAATCTGGAATATTGAAATTTTGATTTAGGGTAAAAATATCTGACAGTTTTTTGCGCTTCATGAATATTTCTCGAGGCAATCTTCATCGAAAGAGCTTTTCCAGACAATAATGTAAATCCAAAAATAAGGTTTTTTTGAGCCTTATAGCAGTAAATTGACACAATAACCCAACCAATTGCAAAAATCCATGGATTTATTGATAATAACAGAAAACTAAAAATTGAAAAAAAACTAAGTAACCACCATTTCTGCTCATATGCTAACCAAGCTGGAGGAAACAACCCAGCAACTAAAGAGAAAGAGTCTTCAATACATTCAAAGTTATTTTTCAAATCTCTAAAGATACTAAATTCTTTCAGCTCCTCAACATCATCAATTTTTTTTGAGGAAAATTGAGTTTGGATATTTTTTGTTTCTTCGGAGGATAGAGTCGAAAATTTACAACCAAGGCTGTTTCTGACGATGACATCAAAAAAAAAATCACCTCTTTTTATTGTGAGTATTGCTTTATGATTATTTTTTTTTACATGAGTTAATTCATCAATTAATTGATTCTCCCCACTTATGTAAAATTGATTATTAAGTGCAACAATTATATCGTCTTCTCTAAGCATAAGAGTGAAAGAGTGTGTTTTTTTTCTAATGCTCTCAATCTTAAGAAGAAGGCTTTGATTTTCTTTGGATGTTTTTTCCTCGGATGTTTCTACAGTTTCATTATTCATAGAAATATCTACGGAAATGTTATACTTTCTTTCTGCTCAGTAATTTCTTTAACAAGTAGTTTGTTTTGCGAAGAAATGGCTTTTAAGGCAGTTGTTAAACTTGAAGTGGAATTAGATAATTCTTTCAACATTTTCAAATTTGAATTTTTCTTGTTATCAGTAATTAGCTTATCTATTGCTTTACTAATTTTTGCAGAAGTTAATATATCGCCTTCTTGAATATTAGAACTCAATTTACCTGCCTCTGACTTGATTGAAGTTGAAACAGATTTGGAAAGATTTGCTATTTCTTTTGATAAACTCACCATAAGATTTTTATCATTTTGCTCAATAGCTGTAGTAAGTTCTGAGAGTTTGTTCTTTATTTCAGTATTTGTATTAACTAAATCGGAATGTTTTTCTAAGCTCTTATTCATATTGTCTACTGCATTATTTACTGACTCTACGTTTTCAGCGAATACTACTAGAGCTTCACGGCTTGTGTTTGTCATTTCTTCTAATTCTGATAAAGATTTGAAATACAAAACTCCGGTTAATAAAATAGCTACAATTGCAGTACCAATAGAAGCCGAGAAGATAATTGTTGTATATTTATGAATTTCTTTCACTTTTTGCTCCGCTTTAATATATTCATTTTTCATTCTTTTGTATTCTGAAGTAACATCAGTTGCGGCATCTGCAGCATCCAAAGCTATTTTAATACTTTCCTGCATCGTGTTTAAATCATTATTCATGCAAGTCTACCTTTATTTTTATCTTTTTCTTCATTATTAATAATTTTTTTTTTATTATTCTTTAAAAATAACGCACATTTCATGCCAGAAGTCTTATAAACTAAAGAATATGGATAATTTTTTGAAATAAATCCAAAAGCACGACATCCCCAAGGAAAATTTGGTTTATAAGTTACATACAAGTGCTTACAAATTTTACAATCTTCTGTAAATTTATTCATTATAATTTTTTTTTTTAAAACTATTAATAATTTTTGCTATTCTAAACCTTAAAGCTCCTAAAAAAGAAGATAAAGCACATATCCACAGGATATAAGCAACAACCATCTCTCCGTTTTGATATCTACTCATTGCCTCAAAATGGCATATAATAGAGCTATAAATGAATGCAAAGGTTATAATCAGTTGACTTATATTTCTATTTATCATTTTGATTTCCAAATTCATCAAATATCAATTCGTTAGGAATAGAAATTACAGGCTTTTCAATTAATTCTCCACTGTTAATTTTATAAATATAAGCTAAGGCTATGGCTACTGCATTATATAATTTACTCATGACTTCTTCACCAATTTCTGTTGTATAATATAGTGCTCTTGCCAGTTCTGGACTTTCTAATTTACCAATATTTCTTTTTTTTGCCTCATCTATGATTCTTTCAGCAATTTTACCGCGACCCTTTGCTATAATTTTCGGAGCATCAGACTCTCCAACCTCATACTTTAAAGCAACTGCGAAATGTGTTGGGTTTGTTATTATTGCAGTAGCTTCATCCATATTATCTATTGAAGCATTTTCTTTATTATTTTTGTTAGCAGCTTGGAGTTGAAGTTTCCTTATTTTTTGTTTGACCTCTGGTTGACCATCTGTTTCTTTATATTCGTCTTTTATATCCTGATGGGACATTCTAAGCTGTTTGATAAAATCATATTTTTGCCAAGCAAAATCTATGACACCAATAATTGCTAAACCAACAAGCAATGCAGCCAAAAGTATTGGAAAAAAAGATAGTAATTTTTTTAAAGCCGAAAAAAGATTTGGATGAGATAAATGAGTAATTTCTGGAAGATATTGGTGAAACACAAAAATTGTAATTCCTCCTAGGAAAAAAACTTTTATTAAAGCTTTTAATAATTCTACAAGTCCTTTAATTGAAAAAATTTTTTTTAACCCACTTATTGGATTAATTTTACTTAACTTTGGTTCCATAGGTTTAAAGGAAAACCTTATACCTCCGCCAACAGCGTATTGAGTCAATATGCAAACAACACATAATGGCAAACCAAAAATTATTGTTATTTTGATAACCATTTTAATAGCTGTTTCGATTGATTTTAATGGTGAGTGGCCATTTTTTAGCTCAGGTCCAAATTGTAAAAATGATTTTAGACCCATCAAAAAATCATTGATTACTAATGGTAAAGAATACATTAAGAATACACCTGCAAACAGAATTGTGAATACATACATTTCTTTAGATTGAACTACTCTTCCTTCTTCAGCAGCTTTTTCCAATTTTCGGGAGCTGGGTGCTTGGGATTTTTCCTGACTTTCGTCTTTTTCTTCAGCCATTTTAAATAATCTCCAATATTGATTCCAAAGTTGAAAGTGCGTTATTTGTTAATTCTGCAAATGTTCCTCCGATTGACCTGGCAGAAAGGAAGAGGATTAAAAATGCTAAAATTAGTGAAATTGGAAATCCAAAAGAAAATAAATTTAGCTGTGGTGCTGATTTTGTTATAACTCCGACAGCTACATTTGATAGCATTAATGCACCAACTACAGGTAGCATAATTAATCCAGCTGCATAAAACATTGCACCAGCTGCCTCAATACCAACACCTATAAGAGCCATACTTGGTAACCTCGATCCAAGTTCAAGGATTTCGTTGCTCTTCATTATGAAATCTATTGCTAATAAGTGACCGTTAAGAGATACAAAAATTGTAAGTAAAAATAAATCCATCACAACACTTAGAACTGGAGTTTGTCCTCCGGTCTCTGGATCTACTAGGGCTGAAAATCCCAGTCCAGTGGATGCCGCTATTTTTTCTCCTGCCATTGAAGCAGCACTGAACCAAATTGTTAAGGTCAAACCTGATGCAACGCCAATTAATATTTCGATAAAAACAATTGTTAGAATATTATCCAGTAAATTATTGTTGATTTCAAAATCACTTACATAACCAAAATTAAAAAAACTTAAAACCATTGCAAAAACAATCTTTACAGATAAAGGTATGTTCCTCGATCCTAAAAAGGGGCTTGACAGAAGAAATGAGGATAATCTTATAGAACTTAGAAAGAAAATGAATAAATACTCAATTAATTCATTTAATTGCAAACCCGGAAGTGCGTCTAGTGGAGCATAAAAAGGCAAAGGAATTTGCATTAGTCAATACCAGAAATTGTGTCAAAAATGAATGCAAAATAATCTGTCAGCGTGACTATAAAAAAACTAGCAAAAAATCCCATTGCAAAGATAACTAGAACAAGTTTTGGAACAAAACTTAAAGTCATTTCTTGAATTGAAGTAGCAGCTTGAATAATTCCAATTATTAAACCAATAGCTAAAGCAGTACCTAAAAATGGTCCACTTGACATTAATACTTGATAAAATGCAAGTCTTACCATCTCTATATTTTCATCAAATCCCATTTGAAGTCCTAATTAAAAGTTCCTACTAATGATCCAACTGTCATTGTCCAACCATCTACAAGAACAAATAATAATAATTTAAAGGGTAACGCAATAAGCATTGGGGATAACATCATCATACCCAAAGACATCAAAATTGATGCTATTACCATATCAATTACTAAAAATGGTAAAAAAAGAAGAAAACCTATTTGGAATGCAGTTTTTAATTCACTTGTCATATAAGCCGGCAGAACAACATAGAATGGTACATCATCTGTACTTTGAAATTGATCCATATTAGCCATAGATGAAAACATATTTAAATCTTGCTTTCTTGTGTTTTTAATCATAAATTTTTTCAATTCTCCACTTCCGTTTAAAACTGCTTCATTTAAGGAAATTTCTCCTGATTTGTAAGGTTCTGAAACTTTATCCATAATGTTGTTAAATGTAGGGGCCATAACAAAAAATGTTAGAAAAAGTGAAATTGCAACTAAAATTTGATTAGGAGGTGTTTGCTGTGTTCCAAGTGCCTGCCTAAGTATTGACATAACAATAATTATTCTTGTAAATGCAGTCATACCTAAGACTAACGAAGGTAAGATAGTTAAAGCAGTCATTAAAGCTAGTATTTTCAATGAAAGCGAATAGGTTTTATCACCATTTGCTGATTCAGACACGGTTATTGCATCAAAACCAGAGGATATTTCTTGAGCTGAAATAACATTAGGTAAAATTAAATATATAAAAATAATTAACAATTTAAACTTTTTGATCATCTCGGATTCTTTTTTCAATGAGTGTTTTAATTTGGTTAGTCTTTAAATCGGATTTTTGATTAGATAAACTTTCTGAATTTTCTTTATGAAACTTTTTAGGTGATTTAATTTCAGTCAATAAAGCACCAGAATTTTTACCTGAAATAAATAAATAGTCCTGATCATCTAAGTTAAGAATAAGAGCTCTATCACCATGACCTAAGACTGTTACCTCTGAAACTTTCATTCTTTTTTGATTATTAAATTTATTAGCAATAATATGTTTATTTTTTTTAAAAAAATAAAAAACAATTATTAGGACTGTTATAAACCCTAAAACAATTGAATAATGTTCAAATGTAGGTCCGTTGTAAGGTGTCATTTATGTGTTGCTCCTTTTATTTAATAAAAAAGATGCAAGAATACGGCCATACCTTACTATATTTTTATTATATTGTATAAAATACTGATTTTTATATATATTTTTTTATTTTTTTACAGAGTATGTCAAGTATTTGACTATTTCTAAAGATTTTGGACTCTTTCCTCAGGATCAACAACTTCTGTTAAACGTATACCAAATCTTTCTCCAACCATGACAACCTCACCTTTGGCTATCATCGTACCATTGGCTAAAATATCTAGTGGTTCACCTGCCAATCTATCAAGCTCAACAACAGAGCCTTCGTTGAGTCTTAATAAATCTCTAATTTTAATTTCAGTGTTTCCAACTTCAACTGTAAGCCTTACGTCAATATTTTCAAGCACTCTTAGGTTATTTGCACCGGGTGAGTTGCTTTTTTCTAGATTGGTTTCACTTTCTTTACTTTCAATATCTGTACTTTGATTTTCTTTATTTGTCTCTTCATTTTTTTCAGTTTCGGCATTCATTTTTCTCTCCTAGTTTAAACAAGTCTTTTTTTTAAGTTTACAGCTGCATTTCCTTTTAATTCGCCCATTTCAGCTGAGAAATAAAGTTGGTTCTCAACATAAAAATCAACCGAATCTTCGACATTTATATCAATAACATCATCTTTTTTACATTTTAGAAGTTTTGACATAGATATTACAGGTTCGGCTAACTTACTTGTGACTTTCAATGGAACTTCTAAAACAGCATTCTGTAATCTATCTTTCCAATTTAAGTTTGTTTCTATGACATCTGATTGAACTCTTGATCTTAATAAAGATGAAACTGGCTTAAGGGTTTGTAGTGGATATACAAGATCAAAAGACATTGAATCAATTTTTGGTAACTGCATCACAAAAGAACATACAATTACAAGATCGGTGGATTCAACAAAAGCAGCAAATTGTGGGTTTTGTTCTCTACTTTGAAATTTAAGTGTAATTGGAGTTAGGTCTTTCCAAGAAGTTTCTAAAACTCTAGAGATTCCTTCATTTACTACCTCTATTATTTTTTCTTCTGTGGAGGTAAATTCGGTTCGAGAAGTTTCTGCAACTTCAAGTTTTCCACCGTATCTACTACTTGTACACAAACTTACAAAAGAAGGTGGTAAAACAGTTAATAACGAACCTCTTAATTCTTCAATTCTATTATTTGTTAAACTCATAAAAGCATCTAAGCCAGAGCTATATTCTTCAAATGTTTTTACTTCTGGGGGAAAAGAGCTGATTCTTGGTTGCACTCTAAGTAAGGGTAAAAAAACAGTTCTAACCTGTCTTGCAAACCTTTCATTTATTAATCTTAAAGCGTAGTAGTCTCCTAGTAGTGTAAGATCATCGGATCCAAAGGAAAATACTTTTACTTCCACGTCTTTAGAGTCTTTAATCGTAGAGTTGCTAAGATCACCGGTTTTTAAACCGTCCATTAGTGCTGATACTTCTTCTGTTGATAATTTTCTTGATGGTTCGCTCATAATAAATTTATATCTTACATATTTTTCATTTCATTTAAAGTCTATTGTAATACAAATGAAGTAAAGTGAACGTTTTCAACACCACCGAATCCTTCAACGTTTTCAAGGATTTGGTTTATTCCGTTTTTTAGAGATTCTGCTAATTGTGCTTTTCCCTCACGTGATGAAATTGCCTCAGCTGTAAAATCAGACATTGTTCCTAAAATTTCTGATCTCAAAGCTAGTTGATGACTTTCGACGTTTACCATTACTTGCTCATCATATTGGGTTGAAACTCCGAGAGAAATTTGAAGAAATTTTTTTGAATCTTTAAGATTTGTAGTAAAATTTCCAGGAAATTCATAATATGTCGTTGCAAAAATTTCTTCTTCAGGCACAAGTTTAGGAATTTTTTTTGGACCAACTGGACAATTGCCTTCCTCATCTTTTACCTCATCAGCACAATCCTCAACTGCTAAATCTTCCTCAACTGCATTTTCTTTTTTTTCAGGACTTTCTTTTTTTTCAATTATCTGAGATATTTCACTAGATGGATCTGTATCCTCTCCTCCCATAAACATACCAATTCCTAATCCAATGCCTAGAAGAGCTAAACCTCCAAAGCCAAAAAGAATATATTTAACAATACCTCCTTTTTTCTCATCATTATTCTTATTTTCCTCAGCCATTATATCTCCTTAATTTATTTTATAAATTTACGCAATTTTATCAACTTTATGATTTGATTTTTTGGTATTAATTATTTCCTTATTTTTTTCTATTTGTACTTTATCCTCAATTTTTTTATCAAAGTTATCAGTCCTTTTTTCAGAATTTTTATTTTTTGAGTTATCATTATTTTGATTTAACATAGTTGAAAAATTCGATAATTTAAGATTATCCTCTTTAAACATCTCATTTAATCTTTGAGAGTTTTCATTTAAAATTGTTATTGTTTGTTTATTATCACTCAAAATTTTAAGCTCAGTATCTTTTCCAGTCACTTCAACCTCAACCATTAATTTTCCAAGATTTTTTGGTTCTAATGATATATTAATTCTATTGATTCCTCGAGATATATGGTTTTTTACAATCTTAACAAATTTCTCACCCCATGCGCTCTCCATTAAATCTAAAAATTCACTTTTGTCTGTTATATTTTTTTGATTTTCAAGATTATTTATCAATGCTTTAGAATTTTGATTTTTATTGGAATTGGTTCTTCCTACATGGTTAATCTGACTTTTTTGCTCTTTATGTTGTGAAAAAGAATTATGAAAGTTGAAAGCAAATTCTTTTGAATTTTTCATTTCTTTATTTTCAAACTTAACGTCAATTTTAATGTTTTCATAATTCATTTTACTTTTATTTATCTTTTTTTTAGATATTTCATTTTTACTTTTTTTTACAGATAGCTCTCTACTACCAACTAATTTTTCATTATTATTTAGAATCTGTTGATCAGGAGTTTTTTTAACATCTTTTTTATTTTCATTTCCATTAAAGCTGTTTTTAATATGTTGAAAATCTTTTTGGTTGTTTTCTAAAAATTTTGTTTTTTTGGATAAAATTTGAGAATTTTCTTTAGTTATTAAAAAGTTTTTATCTTTTTCTAAATCAGAATTTAATGTTTTTAGTTCTGGTTCGTTTGTTTCAATTTTATAAATAATTTTGGGATCTTTAAAAGATTTTTGATTCTCGAGGTGAATATCTTTAGCATTAAAAATTTTGTTTTCATTAAGTTCAGAATCGGAACTATCAAGATTTAATTCTTTATAAAATAAAGATACCAAAGATTGAGCAGCTGCTAAAATATTTTCATCAGAATCTTCAGGTGTAACAAAATTATTTTTTTCAAACTCAGTTGTTACTTTATTATTTAAATTTGCTTCTAATAAACTCTTGTTTGTTTCGTCACTCATTTCAATATTTTCCATATCAACCAGGCTAAATAACTCGGCGAAAACACCATCTAAATCTTCTTTGAAAACTTTATTTTTTCTCAAAGAAATATTTTCAGAATTCACAAGATTGTTTTTGTTTATTGTTACCATTTAAATACCATTTTATCAAAGTCTGCAAATCCAATGCCATACTAGCTAATGTTAAATCGATGATTTATTTAAAATATTTATTTCAGCTTTTTTTTCTTTATTTGCAGATTGCTCTCTTTCGAGCTCAAAAATTTTTTCTTTAATTGTCTCCGTCTGCTTTGTTAATTTAGAAATATGTTTAAGGTTTGATGAAATTTCAGACAATAGATATTTTTTTCTGTTATTAGAAGTTTCTAACTTCTTTTGTAATTTTTCTTGATAATTTGAAATTTGTTTCAGTAAACTTGTACTCAAAATTTCATTTTTTGGATAGTTGGAAGTTTCCAACATTTCTAATAATGTTTTACTAATTTTTGCTAGCTTTTCTTTTTCCTTAATCAAAAGAGTAAGACTACTGAGAGATTTATTTTTTTTTATTTTTTTAAGTTTTAATAAGATATCAAATTTTTTTCTGTTCATTTAATTAATGCTGTTCAGATTATTCAGACTGTCATTGAAATTTGATCGCTCTTCTTCTTTTTGCTTTAATAGGTTGCAAATCTTAGGCCAATTACTTAGTGCTTTGTCTATGTCCTCATTTTGACCTGAAGTATATCCTCCCATTAAAATTAGTTCTCTGTTTTCCATATATAAGGAATAAAGTTTTTTTATATAATTTGCTTTATCTTTATGTTTCTTATCTACAATTGAATTCATTACTCTGCTTAATGACTGATTGATATCAATTGCCGGAAAAATTCCCATCTGAGCATGTTCTCTTGATAGTACAATGTGTCCATCAAGAATAGCACGTGCAGTATCAACAACCGGATCATTAGTATCATCTGAATCAGCTAGTATGGTATAAAAAGCAGTGATAGTGCCCTCATTTTTACTACCAGCTCCAGTTCTTTCAATTAAATTCGGTAGCATTGAGATTACCGAAGGTGGATAACCTTTTGATGTAGGTTGCTCTCCTAGAGCCAAACCTACTTCTCTTTTTGCATGTGCAACTCTCGTCAAAGAATCCATTATTAAAAGTACATTTTTTCCCTTTGATCTAAAATATTCTGCTATTGATGTAGCTCTTTGAGCCCCTCTAATTCTCAGTAAAGGAGACATATCAGCAGGAACTGCAACTACAGATGTTCTTTTTTTGGCACTATCATTAAAAATCTGGTTGACAAAGCTACCAACTTCTCTTCCTCTCTCACCAATTAAAGCTACAACAACTATATCTGCATTCGTAAATCTGCTCATCATTCCTAAAAGTATTGATTTTCCAACTCCAGAACCTGCAATTATGCCTATTCTTTGTCCTCTACCAACTGTTAATAAAGAATTTATTGCCTTAATTCCTACATCTATTGGTTCATTTATGGGCTTTCTATTCATAGGATTTATGCTTTTACCATTGATGGGCCATTTTAAATTTCCAACGTTTAAATCCTTCCCATCTATTGGGTTCCCAAATGCATCAGTAACTCTTCCCAATAAATTTTCACCAACTTCAATATTGGCACCTGAATCAATCACTTCAACTATTGCTCCTGCAACAATATTAGCATTTTGGTAATGAATTGCTAGTAGGTTTTTGTTATCTCTGAAGCCAATAATTTCACCAGTAATAATTTTATTCTCAATATTTTCGATCCTACATATGGTTCCGATAGGTACAGGAAAACCGTCACATTCAATAATTTTTCCGTCGAATTTTGATACTTTCCCTTTGTAAATTACATCATTTTTGGTTGTATAATTCTGAATATTGTCTTGAATTTTTTGCACAATTAATGACATTTCAATCACCCATTAATGTATCATTTTTTTTTGGTGAGTTCTCAATTTTGTCTATATGATTTTCTTTCTCAATTTTTTGATTTTTTATTTCATCACCCAATTTATCAAATTCATTAGAGAGCTTTTCTTTCAAATTACTATCATCATTAGTTTTTTCAGAACTTTTAGAGTCTGAAGAAATGTTCGAATTTTCTGATAATTGAGTTTTAACACTCTGAGTTTTTAACTTACTTTGAATATTTTCGTTTTTCAGCAGCGTTTTATCGTCTTCAGTTTTAATTTGAGCTTTAGAATCTTGATCAACATCACTGATTTTAGCTTTTTGTATTTCAGCATAATTTTCATTTGCTAACTCTTTAAGTTTCTCTTCTATATCTGAGTCAGATATTAAATCAAATTTTTGTGATGAAATATCATTTATTTCAATACCACCTGATTTTATAATTAAATCTCCTCTTTGAAGTGTTTCATCAGCTTTAAAAGTAATATCAGTTAACGTTTTATTATTTTTTATAAATTCGTTGAGAACTTTTTGGTCCTCTGCGTTTAAAAACACTATAATTTTATTCGATGAATTTTCTATTGATGAAACCAAATCATTAATTTTTTTTAAAAACTTTTCTGGCATCTCAGATATTTTATAACCTAAAACTTGGTCGCAAATGTCTATGATAGTTTTGTTTATAGTCTGATTTAATTTTTTTGAGAACTCTGGCGCCACATGAAATAAATTATCAATAGTATTTTTAAGTGCTAGAGTATGAGCTTGTTCTCCTTTTTGTAGTTCATTTTTGATATTTTTTTCACCTTGCTCAAAACCTTTTTGAATTCCTTCTTTAAAACTGTTTTCTTTAGCATCATTGATTAAGTTTTCATGCTGTTCTTGAGTATAAATTTTTTCTAGTTTTTTAATTTCCTCTTTATCTTTACAAGCTTTTTCTGGTTCTAAAATATTTTTATTTTCAATTTCTAATGGCTCATTTGATTTTACTTGTAATTTTTGATCAATATTTTTTGTCCCACTTGAGTTAGAATTATTTTTTTTGGCAATTTCTTCTAAACTGAAACTTTTAAACTCTGCGGAAAGGTTTTCAAAAATTTTATTTTCTTTTAAAAAATTTTCTTCTTTAGTTTTGTTTAAAATACTTAAGATTTCTTCAGTATTAAGAGGAGAGTCATTTGCCTCAGGATATTCTTTGATTTTTTCTTCTTGTTGCATCATACAAAATCATCTCCACCTCTTCCAGCTAAGACAATTGATCCCTCATCAGACATTGTTCTAGCAGTATTAATAATAGCTTTTTGTGCCTCTTGAACTTCCGTTAGTCTCAATGGACCTAAAACTTCCATTTCGTCTTGTATATTTGCTGAGGCTCTTTGAGACATGCATGAAAAAATTTTCTTCTTCAACTCTTCTTCCGTTCCTTTTAAAGCAATAATTAAAACTTCTTGATCAACATTTCTTAATAATGTTTGCATACTTCGATCATCCATAAGAATAAGAGTGTCAAAAGTAAACATACTCTCTTGAATTTCTTTCGCTAAAAGTCTATCTTTCTCACCCAGACTTTTTACAATTCTTTGTTCCATATTTTGTTTCGTGAAATTCATTATCTGAGCTGCAGCTTTCACACCTCCTACTGAAGAAGCTCTCAATGAGGTATTAGTTTTAAATTTTAATTGCATAACTCGTTCTAGTTCAGCCAATGCATCAGGCTGAACTGTTTCTAACGTAGCTATTCTATGAATTATATCAGCTTGAATTTCTTCGGGTAGTAAAACGAGTACGTCAGCGGCAACACCAGCTTCTAGGTAAGAAATAATTAACGACATGATCTGAGGATGCTCGTCTGAAATGAGTTCTGCTACAGACCTAGCATCCATCCAATCTAAAATTTCAATTGGTTTGTCACTTTCAGTTGGTGTAATTCTTCCTAACACTGATTGAGCCTTATTTTCACCTAATGCCTTCGTCATAACATTTCTGATGTAATTCGAAGATCCCATCCCTAGATCTGTTTGAGTTTTGATAATTGCTAAAAATTCATCAAGAACTTGGTTTACCGTATCCTGATCTAAGCCTTGAACAGTATACATTTCCTTTCCTAACTGTTGAACCTCTTTAGGTCCCAAATTTTTTAAAATTTCTGCAGCCTCATCTTCACCTAAAAGCATCATCAAAATCGCACATTTTTGGGTATTAGATAATTTTTCGTAAGCCGTTAGTTCTTCTTCATTTTGATCTACTTGTTCTGCCATTTTCCTTCCTTAATATTACATTAATCTGAGTCTTTTTGAAGTAGTTGTCTAAAAACATTTGATATTTTACCGGCTTCATCTCCAACTATCATTCTAACAACTGCAACTTTGTCATCATAAGTATTTGCTGTATCGAGCATTTCAGGGGAGATTGAAGACTTTTTTGGTTTTAATTTTGCCTTTATGTCTTCTAAAGATTCACCTTCTTGAACTTCTACTTCTTCCTCTTGATCACTTTCTAAATCTGTATCTGTAACTACTCCGTCTCCAACACCCCCAGATGGAACTAAAATTCTATTCAATAACGGCTTAAGTGCACCAAATGTAATAATAGCAAGTATTAAGACTGTTGATAACTGCCCAACCATATTTTGAAACCAGGCTTCTTCATACCATTTAGTTGTAACTAGATCAATCTCATCAATAAAATCCCCGCTTGTGACTACTATTGAGTCACCTCTGTCAGTATCAAATCCTACAGCTTCTTTTACTAAAGAGGAAATTTTTTCTTTATCTTCATCGCTTATTGGTTGAGACACCAACCCTTCAGGTGTTTCCACAATTTTATTTTTTACAAGTACAGCTGTTTTCACTTTCTCAATATTTCCTATAGCTTTTATAGTAGTATTTACTTTTTTACTAACTTCATAATTTCTTACGTTACTTGTTGACCTTTGCTTGAATTCTGCCGGCTGGTCTTGTTCTGGAGAATCTAGTCCAAGTTCAGCCGCTAGTGGGGCTTGGTTTGCAACAGCTCCGGGAACACCTCTGGCTGGTCGATCAGTGGATTCGTCAGTACTGTTTTGTTCACTTCTAGTGGCAATACTTTCTGGATCAACTATTTCTTCAGTAGTAGAAGTATTTGTATAATCCATTTCAATATTTACCTGAGCGGTAATATTTCCAGGACCAACTATTGGAGTTACTAGAGATAGAATTCTTTCTCTATACAAAGATTCTATTTTAAGTCGATGGTTAAGTTGTTTCTCAGTTAAAGCTGCATCAGCATCATTCTCGGGTTTTGAAAGCAAAGCACCGTATTGATCTACTACTGTAACATTATCAGATGACATGTATGGAATTGATGATGAAACAATATGAACTATTGATCTCACTTGTTCTTTTGAAAGAACTCTTCCTTCAGCTAATTTTACAAAAACAGAAGCAGTTGGTGGAGCTGTTTCTCTTATAAATACAGATTTTTCAGGAATTGCAAGATGTACTCTTGCTCCAAGAATATTTGATATTTGATTAATAGAACGAGATAATTCAATTTCTTGTGTTTGTTTCATTTTCATAAATTCAACAGATCTGCTTGTACCCATCGGAATTTCTTCAAGTAAATCATAACCTTGAGGAATTGAGCTAGGAAGACCTTCAGCAGCAAGTTTCATTTTAGCTTCATAATATTCTGGTGATGGAACAAGAACTTCTCCTGTTGACTGGTCAATTGAAACATCGATACCGTTATTTCTGAGAACTTCTACCACCCTTGATTTTTCACTTTCGGGTAGTGCTGAAAATAGAGTTGTTCTTGGTGACTCTTTAAATACTAAAAAGAAAACAATACCAATAAAAATTACAAAAAGTGTAATCATCACAGGTATTGACCTCTGAACTGCTGGTTCATTTGAAAATCTTCTTACTTGTTCAATAGCATTGCCTGCTCTTGCTAATATCCCAGTTTCATTAACTGTGTTTGCTGGTTTTATGTCTGTGGTTTGTACTTGTTCTGCCATTTTTTATTTCCATTTATTTGTTAAACAGGCATATTCATGATATCTTTATATGCACTTAAAACTTTGTTTCTTACGTTTAAAGTCATTTGAAAACCTAAACTTGATAGTTGTTTTTGAATCATGACTTTTGTTAAATCATTTTCAATACCCAATTCAAAATTTTTACTTAATTCCGCACTCTTTTTTTGATTATCTGAAACATTTTGTATAGCTTCTGATAAATTTTTTAAAAAGCTTTCTGTTACATTTTGATCTCCTAAAGTTTCCTTTGTTTGTCTAAGGATTTTTTGTTGAAGCTCCTTTACTGAATTTTGTGTATCTACAATTTTAGGTGTTAGATTTGTTATTCTTGGTTTTACCATTTCTTATCCTTGTGCTGCTTGTTGAAATAATTTATTTGATTTAGTATTATTTTTGTAAAGCATGTCATCTATCATAATATCATCTTTATGAATTACTTTTTTATTTGATAATACAAGTGCTCTTTGCAATACATTTTCTAATTCTCTTACATTTCCTGGCCAAGTGTAATTTCTTATTAGATCTTGAGTTTCACTTGTAAGGAAGGGTACTTGCTCACCATTTTCAACATGCCTTTTTAAAAGTGTGACGCTAATTGGAATTATATCACCAGGCCTTTCGAAGAGATTTGTTGTTTCAATAGGAAAAACATTAAGTCTATAAAAAAGGTCTTCTCTAAACTTTTTTTCTTTAACTTCATTAATCATATTTCTATTTGTTGTAGCAATAACTCTTACGTCTACAGAAATATCTCTATGGCTTCCAATTGGTGTAACTTTTTTTTCTTGTAAAACCCTTAATAGTTTGGCTTGCAGTGATAAAGGCATTTCGGAAATTTCATCAAGTAAAAGAGTTCCTGAATCAGCAGCTCGAAAAATACCCTTATTTGCTGTTGAAGCTCCTGTAAAAGCTCCTTTTTCATGCCCAAAAAGCATAGCTTCAAGCATATTTTCAGGGATTGCTGCACAATTTACAGCAACAAATGGTTTTTCATTTCGTTTGGATTCTTTGTGAATAAAATTTGATACAACTTCTTTACCTGTTCCTGTAGGACCATGAATGAATACAGTCACATCAGTTTCAGCAACTTTTTTGGCTAGATGAATTAAATTATGTGTTTTAGGATCAGCAAATGAAAATTTTTGATCTGATATTTTATTTATTATAAGTTCATAAATTGATTCATCAAAATGAGGAAAAAAATATTTACTGTATGCTCCACCTAACTCCGATTCAATCTTATATTCTTTAGAATTAGATTTTAAAATTAATATTTTTGTACTTCCTATTGACCTTGAAATTTTAAATAGATTATTTTTCCCACCAATTGTTTTTTCAAATTCTTCTGAACCAATTAAAACTGATTTTGGTAAATTGATTTGATTTAAATCTTTTATTTTTTGGATTGAACTTTTAATCTTTCTATTGCACAAAAAGTCATTTAAATCTTTGGCATTCTGAAAAGATTCTCCAATTACTATAATTTCTCTCATATTTTGACCCTATAAATGTTAATACAAATACAAAAGCAAAAACTTAGCCAAAATTTTTTTTTTTTGTTTTTTTTTTTTTTAAATATTTAAAATCAATGGTTTAGACTTAAGTTTTTTTTTAAAATTGGCTTATCGTCAGGATTCTGACAATATTAGTTAATGATTAAAACAAATTTTTGACACTTATTATATGGGCAAAATTGAAGACATCATAAAAGGAAATTGTGAGGCTACAAAGCAATTAAAAAAATTAGTTTCGATGGTTTCTTTGTCGCCATCTACGGTTTTATTGAGAGGAGAAACTGGTTGTGGAAAAGATGTTGTTGCACGCGCAATTCATTATAGCTCGAAAAGAAAAGGTCAGCTTATTAATGTAAATTGTGCTGCGATTCCTTCTGAACTTTTGGAATCTGAACTTTTTGGTCATGAGAAAGGTGCTTTTACTGGCGCTGATTCGCAAAGGCAAGGAAGATTTGAACTTTCAGATTCTGGTACATTATTTTTAGACGAGATAGGTGATATGCCTATGTCACTTCAAGCTAAATTATTAAGAGCCATAGAAACAAAAAAAATACAAAGAGTTGGTGGGAAAAAAGAAGTCAACTTAGATTTACGTTTAGTTTGCGCAACTCACCAAAACATAGAACAAAAAATTGAGGATGGTAGTTTTAGAGCAGATCTTTTTTTTAGGATTAATGTTTTTCCCATCGAAATTCCAACTTTAGCTGAAAGAAATGATGATATTCCTATTTTAGTTGAGCATATTATTGAAGAAATGAAAGGGTACGGAGCACAAATTCCCAAATTTGATAACTCAGCTCTCAAAGCGTTAAAAGAGTATATTTGGCCAGGAAATGTAAGAGAGTTAAAAAATGTAATTGAAAGAGCATCAATTATATTTCCTGGCAAAGCGATTGATGCACGAAATGTAAAAGATAATTTAATAAGAATTAGCTTACCCGAAGATCAGGAAGAAAAAGAAGAATTGTGGAATTTAACGTCAGATTTAGTAAATTTAAATGAAAATGATAATCAAAAAAATACTGATCATATATTACCGCACCCCAGTCATTACAAAAAATGGTTTGAGTTTATGGACAAGATTGATCTGAGAAGGTATTTAAGTGAAGTTGAAATAACATTAATAGAATCAGCTTTAGAAAAGAACAATGGATCAGTAACCAAAGCATCAGAGTGTTTAAAGATAAACAGAACTACACTTATAGAAAAAATGAAAAAACTATCAATTCAAAAAGTTACTGAGAGTTGATATTTTTTTTTCCTAAATGTGGGATTTTTTTTATTTTTGCTATACTAATTTGCTTCACACGTTCTTTAAAGGCATTTTTTTGTTCGGGGGTTGTTTTGTTGTGACATTTACTGCACGATATTCCTTTTTTATAATATTTTGAAAATGTATCCTCTCTAGTCAATGCAGATTTACAAGCAAAACATTGTATAAATTTTCCTTTTTTTAGTTGATGATTTACTGACACTCTATCATCAAATACAAAACACTCACCATTCCATAAACTATTTTTTTTTTCTATTTCTCTCAAATAATTCAAGATACCACCTTTTAATTGGTAAATATTCTTAAAACCTTTTTCTATCATATAAGATGAGGCTTTTTCACATCGAATTCCCCCTGTACAATACATTGCAATAATTTTATTTTTTAAATTGTTTTTATTTTTTTCTATCCATTTTGGAAATTCACTAAAAGATGATGTTTTGGGAGAAATAGAATTTTTAAAACTTCCTATTTCCGATTCATATATATTCCGTGTATCCACGACAATGGTATTTTTTTTTTTAAGAAACTCTTCCCATTCTTTTGGTTCAAGAAATTTAGCTGTAAATTTTTTAACATCTAAGTTTTTCACACCCATCTTTACAATTTCGTGTTTAATTTTTACTTTTTGTCTTATGAAAGGATAATTCGTACAAACATATTTTTTAAAATTTATATCTTTAGATACAACACTTTGAATTAATAATTTAATTTTTTTTAAGCTTTCTAAACTACCGGAAATTGTTCCATTTATTCCTTCATCGGCGATAAGAATTGTACCAAAAATAAAGTTTATCTGCATCTCGCTAAATATTTTTTTTTTAATATTAGACTTATTTTTTATTCTGGTAAACTTGTAGAAAGTATAAATAAATATTTTTTTTTTCATTATAATTTTATTTAGCTATTTACAAAAAATCAATTATATTGCATTTAAATTAGTTAATTTTATCTAATTAGTAAATAAAATATATCAGTTACTTAAGATGAATATGAATTCACCATGTTTAAGAATATGCAAATTAGACGAAAATAGAAAAAATTGCACTGCTTGTCTAAGAACAATTTATGAAATTGAAAATTGGATAAACTTTTCAACTAAAAAAAAGAAAAAAGTAATCGAAGATTTAAAAAAGAGAAAGGGTAAAAAAAATGAGGATTAACTATTTTATTTTCTTTTTTATCATGCTATTCGCCAAAAATTCATTTAGCAATGTTGGTGAAAAGTGGACTGGAAAGTGGTTGGCCCTTGATCAGTGGAAATCAGAATTTATGATTATTTTAGAAAAAAATGGAATTGCTTCTTCTGATTATGCTGATGGGCAAAAAGGTTTTTGGGAAATAGTTGACGGTAATGTATTAATAAAGTGGGATTCTGGAAAAGAAGACTTTATTTTTAGAGGTGTCATGGGCATCCAAAGATTACATAAATCCAAGCAAAGTGAATATACTTCAGGTATAAAAAAGTTAATTAATTAATGTGAGTTTTGGTTTTTGAAAATAAATTAATATTTTAGAAAGTGATTCTGATTTTGTGATTAATTTTGAGTTAGACCATAATGAAAATATAGGATTGTTGTTTTTATTTTTGATTATTTCAAATGTTGGTTCAGTAAATGACGATTTATGAATGCAGAAAAGTGCATAATTAGTTTTAAAACAAATTGAGTAATCTTTCCATTCACCTGATGAGATTTTTCTACTGTATACTTCCATAATCTTGTTGATTTCAAACTTGTCAAATCTTATTAGTTTTTTTTTTTTAGTTTTTAGTTGCAATATTCTCATTTTAATAATTTGAAATTTTTATGAAATAATATAAATATAGTTAATAATATTTTATTATTATTATTTAATATTGCTAGAGAAAAATGAGTGAAGAATTTATAAGAGAAGTTAACGAGGAGTTACAAGAAGAAAAATATGCCAAAATATGGAGGAAAATTGGACCTTACGTCATCAGTCTTGCTATTGGTATAGTACTGTTTACATCAGGAGTTGTTTTTTGGAATAATTATACTGAGAATAAGAAACAAAAATTAGGTGATGATTTTACTGCCGCTGTGGAACTTATAAAGGAAGAGGATTACGATACAGCGTTAATTGCACTTGAGAGAATTACTGACAAGGCATCGGATGGATATGTAACTATGGCAAAGATGAAGAAAGCTTCAATTCTAATTCAAAAAAAGCAAATTTTAGAAGGTTTGGAAATCTACGAAGATTTAGAAAAAACTGCTTTTGATCAATCATTTAAAGATATGTCAACAATCCTTTTTGTGCTAAATGCTATTGATCATAAACCTTCAGAGACCTTATTAAACAAAATCGAAAGATTGACAACAAATAGTTCTTGGCAATTCTCTGCACTAGAACTTAAGGGTTTTATTTTGTTAAAAGATAAAAATTTTTCCGAATCAAAAAAGACTTTCAATTCAATCATAGAAATGGGAAATGCACCTACTACCTTAGCCTCTAGAGCTAGTGATATGGTGGATTTTTTAGAAGGCAAATAAATTGTTAAGGCTCTTCTTTTTATTTTTATTCATGTTGTTTAGTTCATGTTCAGTTCTTGATTACTTTGAAGAAGAGGAAATTAAGTTGACAGGAAAAAGAGAAAGAGTTTTTAAAAATGAAGAAAAAAGATTAGTAAAGTCGTTTTCAAAAGTAGTATTACCAGAACCAAAACTAGTCAACGATTGGCCACAAAGCAACCAAAATATTTCCAATCATTATTATCATTTCCTGAGCCAAAATAACCTTAAAAAGCAGTGGAAAATAAAAATTGGAAAAGGTAAAGGCAAACTAGGTCCATTTATTTCAAAGCCCATAGTTTACAATAATATAATATTTACTATTGATAATAAATTTAAGATTGAAGCACGTAATTCAGAACAAGGGGATTTAGCTTGGACAAAGGTTCTAAAGGAAGAAAAAAAAGAAAAAATTTATTTTACAGGGGGTTTAGCAGCTAGTAACAATGTTTTATTTATTACAACAGGTATAGGAAATATTTATGCATTGAATTATTTAAATGGTAATTTAATTTGGAAAAAAAATATTCTAACTCAGATCTCTGCACCACCTTTAATTAATAAACAGAAAGTTTTTGTGACTACTGATGATAACCAGTTAATTGTATTTGACGCAAATAATGGAGATGAAATTTGGGATCATAGTGGAAATATAGAAAACGTTTCAATAATTGGTGGAGTCAACCCTGCGATAAAAAATGGCATAGTATATGTCACATATTCAACAGGAGAAATATATGCATTAAGTGAAAACAATGGTTCTATTCAGTGGTATGAAAACTTGGGTGATTCAGTTTTATTTGGAGAAGGACTTATTACAGATATACAATCACCTCCAGTAATTTTTGAGGATAAATTGTATGTTTCAAGTTTTTCTGGACAATTTGTTGTTTTTAACCTTATTGATGGTCAAAGAAATTGGGAATTAAATTTATCAACAATTAATCCTATTGTTATTTCAGGGGATTATATTTTTTTAACAGATACCGATAATAAACTGTATTGTATAGAAAAAAAAGAAGGCAAAATAATATGGGTTGTTCAATTAAAAAAAAGTTCAAAAAAAAAAGTATTAAGTTGGGTCGGTCCAATACTTTCTTCATATAAACTTATACTTGCGAGTTCAGAGGGTAAAATAATATCATTGTCTCCCTATAATGGTAATGTAATAAGTATTTCTGATGAAAAAGAATCAATTACAATTCCGCCAATTCATGCAGGTACTTATATTTTTTTTTTAACAGAAGATGGTGAATTAATAGCATATAAATAAAATGTGTTTTAGGGTAATAATTTTGGGAAAACCAAATGTTGGAAAATCTTGCTTATTTAATGCAATATCAGAAAAAAACCTTGCATTGGTAAAAAATTTTTCAGGTTTAACAAGAGATTTAAAAAAAATAAAAATAAACTTTTTAGGAAAATCCTATAAGTTAATTGATTCAGCAGGAATTCAAAAAACTTCACCGAAAAAGTCTGATTTAAATAAAAAAATTTTGGAGCTCACAATGTCTGAAGTTTATAATTCAAATTTAATTCTTTTTGTTGTCGAGGGTAACAGGGAACTTACTTACGAAGATTTAGAAATTGTTAAATTATTAAGACGTTTAAAAATAAAAAAAATTCTTATTGTAAATAAATCTGAGGGAAAATTAGTTCCTACCATTAAAAATGATATAAAGAAAATAGGCTTAGGGGAACCACTATTTGTATCTGCTGAACATAAAATTGGCATTACAGATCTTAAAATTAAAATAGATTCAGAAATACCAGAGGATTTTAAAGATATTTCTTCAGAATCAAAACTACCTGATCACTCAGTTGCAATTGTTGGAAAAACTAATACGGGAAAATCTACACTTTTAAATTCTTTGGTTGGAAAAAAATTATCAGTCACAAGTAGCCAGCCACACATAACAAGAGATCCCGTTGAAGCTAACATAATTTGGAAGAATTTAAATTTTAGACTTTTTGATACTGCAGGAATGACTCGTTTAAAAAACAAAACAGAAAAAAAAATTAATTTTATATCAATTAATGAAACGAAAAGAAAAATTAGATTATCTGAAGTAATAATATTGTTAATTGACATAAATAGCTATTTTGAAAAATTTAACTTTCAGTTAATGAAATTTATTGCAGAGGAGGCGAGATGTTTGATAATAGTTATAAACAAAATAGATAAAATAAAATCAATTTCTAGAGATTACATAAAAAAAAACATCTATGACTATTTTCCTAAGATAAAAAATTGTCCAATTTTTTTCATTTCGGCATTACAAAAAAAAGGTTTAGATGAACTAATTGGTGGTATTATAAATTTCCTTCCAATTTGGGAAAAAAGAATAAATACAAACAAATTAAACAAATGGTTAGCTAAAATTTCAAATATAACCCCACCATCCTTAAATAATGGTAAGAAGGTGAAATTAAAGTATATCACTCAACTGAGCACCAGACCGCCAAAATTCATATTATTTACAAATTATCCTTTAGCAATAAAAGAAAATTACAAAAGGTTTTTAATTAATGATTTAAAAAAAACATTTAAGTTGGAAGGTATAATTATCACATTAAAAATAAGCAAATCAAATAATCCCTATGATTAAATTATTATCAATCCCTGTGTTTTTATTTTTATTTTCTTGGCAAAAAATATCTGTGTCAAGTGAGAAAGATGAAATAAGTATCAAAATGATAGCGAATAATTGTTCTGGATGTCATCTAAAAAATAATCACAGTGATCTAATTCCTTCATTTTATGAACTAGAAAAAGAGGCTTTTATAAAAAAAATGATAAATTTTCAAAAAATTAACGATAATTCAATAATGTATAGAATATCAAAAGTACTAAATCTTGATGATATTCGAGGGTTGGCAGATTATTATTATGAAAAAAAATAAAATAAATTTAAATAAAAGAAAATTTATTAAAACCTTTAGTATTGGTTGTCTTTCACTTCCTTTTTTAAAAGGGGTCAAGGCTAATTATAAACCAAAAATCGTTGTAGTTGGTGGTGGTTTTGGAGGTGGGAGTTGTCTAGCCTATTTACAAAAATTTTCTACTCAATTTGATATTTTTTTAATTGAAAAAAATAAAAATTACTATACTTGTCCTTATTCAAATTCAGTAGTTGGAGGATTTAGATCATTTAAAGATAATAAATTCAGGTTAAATAGCTTTAAATATAATGACGTTAAGTTGATTTATAATGAAGTTAAATTTATTGATTCGGAAAAGAGATCTATAAAATTTTCAAATAACGAATCTTTAAATTATGATTGGTTGATTATTTCACCAGGAATTGATTTTAAATGGGGGGATATTGAAGGTTATGATTTTGAAATAAGTAAAAATTTACCCCATGGTTGGAATGGAGCCGATGCAGAGAAAATTTTAAATAGCATTAATAGCCTTGAAGATAACTCAACTATATTATTGTCAGTTCCTGATTATCCTTACAGATGTCCGCCTGCACCATATGAGAGAGCATCTTTAATAGCTTATAATCTAAAAAAAAGAGGTATGCGTTTCAAAATAATAATCTTAGATAGTAAAGATTCTTTTACAAAAAAAGATCTTTTTATTAAAGCATGGAATGAACTTTACCCAAAAAGTATTGAATGGATACCTCGAAGTAAGGGAGGAAAAGTAATAAAACTAGATTATAAAAATAAATTATTAACAACAGAAACAGGACAAAGATTTAAAGGTCAGTTTATAAATATTATTCCCAATCAAAAGTCAAAAAATTTATTCTTAAATGATAATAAAAAAGATTGGTTTAAGGTTAACCCTACAACATTTGAATTATTAGATCACAAATATGTTCATGCAGTTGGTGATTGTATTGATGCTGGAGATATGCCTAAATCTGCTTTTTCAGCAAATAGTCAAGCGAAGGTATGTGCTGAAAATCTAAAAAATATTATATTAAACAAAGAAATTTTAGATCCTGTTTTTTTTAATACCTGTTATAGTTTTGCTTCATCAGATTATGTTTTTTCAATTTCATCTTGGTATAAAGTAAACAAGTTTAATGATAAGATAGTTTCATTGGGAACATCTGAAAGTAATATTAATGATACCAAATTTCAAAGAAATGTAGAGGTTGGACATTCAAAAGGTTGGTACCAAACAATTACTAAAGAGGTTTTTGGTTAGTAATATTATCAACTAATAAATCAATTTTTTTTTCTAAATCTTCGTTATCTTCATTACTAGTATTTGAAAAAAATTTTTTTAATAAACCAACTTTTATACTTTTTAGATTTATCATTTTAATTTCAACTTGAAATTTTTCTTTTTCTCTTGAATAAATTCTTGCCATTGCCTCAAGACCAGCTTTTGCAACAGAATAGGCGTGAAAATAAGGATAACCTTTTGAAATTTGTTCATTTGATATAAAAAAAATCTTTGCTTTTTTTGACTTCAATAAAAGTGGCTCAATACTTTTAAGAATTTTCCAATTATTACTTAAATTTAAATTTAAGTAATCATCCCATTCTTCATATTTAAGATCTGTTAATGGACATAATTTTTTTATTGCACCAATCAAACTAACAAAGAAGTCTATTTTTTCGTATTTTTGAGTAATTATCTTACCTAATTTTGGTATTTCTTCAAAATTGGAGAAGTCATATTCTAATAATGTCACACTTTGTTTTAATTTTTTAAGTTTATCATCAAGATTTAATAATTTTTTTTTTGTGCGTCCATGAATAATAAGATTGCAATTTTTTTCAGCAAGTTTAAGGGTTAATTTTTCCCCAATATTTCCTGTGGCTCCAAAAATTATACCAGTTAAATTATGATTTTTATTCAACTTATTTAGTCTCTATTAGTAAGGATAATTGTGATGGTTTCATACCAATTGTTTTATCAACTAGTTTAACTGGATAATCACCACTAAAATAATGATCTGTAAATTGTGGATCTTCGTTATTTCTTCCATTTTTATATCCTAAGGCTCTGTAAACACCATCCAGTGTTATAAATTTTAGAGAATCAACACCGATTATTTTTGCAATTTCTTCAATACTATATTTTGATGCAAGTAATTCTTTTTCTGAAGGTGTGTCGATACCATAATAACATGGATGTTTAACAGGAGGACTAGCAATTCTCATATGTATTTCTTTTACTCCGCAATTTCTTAGCATTTCCACAATTTTGACTGATGTTGTCCCTCTTACTATTGAATCATCTATTAAAGCTATTTTCATTCCTTTAATGGATTCAAAATTAGGGTTATGTTTTAATTTTACTCCTAAATGTCTAATCGTATTTGTAGGTTCAATAAAAGTACGACCTGTATAATGATTTCTTATTATTCCAAATTCAAATGGTTTATTTATATGTTCAGCAAAACCAAGTGCTGCTGCATTTCCCGAATCAGGAATTGGTACTACTTTGTCAAATTTAATTTTGTCTTCTTTTGATTCAATAGCTAATTCTTTTCCAATATTTTTTCTTACTTGGTAAACATTCTTTCCTTCAAGAATACTATCAGGTCTAGAAAAATATATGTATTCAAATAAGCATGGTCTTAATTTAGCCTTTGCAAATGGTTTTATTGATTTTAATCCTTCATTATTAATAAGTACTATTTCACCTGGTTCAACATCTCTAATTAATTCAGCACCAATTATATCTAAACCACAGCTTTCAGAACTAAGAATGTAAGAACCATCTAATTTTCCAATTACCAGGGGACGAATTCCAAGTGGGTCTCTCAGTCCTATTAGACAATTATTACTAAGCATCACCAGGGAATAAGCACCATCAATACTATGTATTGCATAAATTAATCTTTCAATTAGATCACCTTTAGAAGTAGAAATTAAATGTAAAATCACTTCTGTATCAGAAGTCGACTGAAAAATTGACCCATTGTTTATCAATTTCTTTTTTAAAATATTGGTATTAGTTAAATTTCCGTTATGAGCTATTGCCACCCCACCTGTAAGAATTTCTGAAAACAATGGTTGAACATTTTTTAAGGCCGTTTCTCCAGTTGTACCATATCTATTGTGACCAATTGAGGCAGTTCCTTCTAACTTTTTAATAATGCTTGAGTCACCAAATACCTCAGATACTTGTCCGATACCTCTATGCCCAAAAAATTTAGATTGGTTTTTGCAATAGCTTACTATTCCTGTGGAATCTTGGCCTCTGTGTTGCAGCGCGTGAAGCCCTAACGCGGTTAAAGCAGCCGAATCTTTATTATTGAAAACACCAAATACTGCACACTCATCTCTTGGTTTTGTTAAATTAAGAAAAGATTTAATCATTATTAGAATTTTCTATCAGATAATCGAGATTCTCTCTATCAGATTTTTTATAACCTTTGCCACTAGAGTCTGATTTTTTTTCTCTTCTTAGATGAGAATCTATACTTTTTTCAAACAGTTTTTCTGATTTTGTTTTAATTTTATCTTCTAAAACTTTCGCTGAATTATTATCTTTGTCAAAAAAATAAACGATTTTAGTAGCTCCATGCATCAATAGATAATTCATTTTAGACTCATCTAACCATTTTGGAAGTTTTTCAAAATAAAAATTGCTTACAGTAAATAATATCAAGCATAACAAAATATATCCCCTAGCTATTCCAAAAATAAATCCTAGGCTTCTATCTATTGCGCCAACAGAACTTTTTTTAACAGTATAAGAAAATTTACTAGTTACATAAGATAAAATAAAAAGACTTATAATAAAAACTAAAATATATGAAGAAATTTTTGAGATTAAAAAGTTATTGATCAAAATATTGATATACCCTACTAAAAATTTAGAACAAAAAAATGATATAAAAAATGCTGAGACCCAACTAAAAAGTGACAAAACTTCTTGAGAAAAACCTCTAGAAAAAGCAAATAATGCCGAAATTAAAATAAAAAAAATTATCGACACATCAAATATTAAATTATTTTCCAAGTATGTATCCCTTAATCTTCAATTTTTCCATTTATAAAATTTTTTAATTTAACGTTCTTAGTTTTTTTTAAATCTTTGGTATCACCATACCAATTTATAATTCCATCACAAATAAAAGCAACTTTATCTGCATATTCATATACACTACTCATATCATGAGTAATTGTTATCGTAGTAAGTTTATTTTTGGTAACCATTTTTTTGAGGAGTCTATTGATTTGGATCGACATAATTGGATCTAGCCCAGTTGTAGGTTCATCTAAAATAAGAATTTCTGGATCTGTTAGAATTGCTCGTGCTAACCCTACTCTTTTTTGCATACCTACTGATATATTCGCTGGATATGTCTGTAAACAATCTTTATTCAAACCTACCGAATCAAGTATTTTGCAAATGTTAGTTTTTTTACCCCCAAAAGTAATATTTTGGAAAATATTTAAGCTATCAAACAATGCAGCATTCTGAAATAGAATACCAAATTTAGAAATATGTTTATTTTTTTCTTTTTCATTTGAATTTTTAAGGTTATATAGATTTTTATAACTTATATTTCCGAAATCAAAATCTAAAAGTCCAGAAATGCATTTAGTCAGAACAGATTTACCCGATCCAGATTCTCCAATTATGGCTAGAGATTGAGATTTATACACAGACAAATTTATATTGCTTAAAACGACTTTATTCTTGAATCTTTTTTTTAAATTTGAAATTTGTATAACCGGTCTCATAATGAAAAAAAAATTGAAGTAATCAAATAATTAAAAAATAAAATTAAAATAGATGAAGAGACTACCGAATACGTTGTTGCTAGGCCAACACCCTGGGCACCCCCAGTTGCATGAAACCCATGATAACAACCCATAAAAGAAATTATTAAACCAAATACAGAGGCTTTAACTAGACCTGAAAACACATCTATGAATTGTAAAAAATTATAAGTATTAAACAAATAGACATTTGGGTTAAAATTTAAAATATGAATACAAATTGAGTACCCACCAAATACTCCAATAATGTCTCCGATAAAAACAAGAAAAGGAAGAGAAAGTATTCCTGCAATTAGTCTGGGAGCAACCAAATAGTTATAAGGGTTCGTTGATAGTGTTTTTAAAGCATCTATTTGCTCAGTAACTTTCATAGTACCTATCTCAGCAGCTATGGCTGCTCCAGATCTACCTGCTACCATAAGGCCAGCTAAAACTGGTGAAAGTTCTCTGGTAATAGACAAAACTACGACATTTGGAATAGCACTTTCAGCTGAAAATCGTGAGAACCCAGTGTAAGATTGAAGCGCTAAAACCATACCTGTAAACAAAGCAGTAAGACCAACAACTGGTAACGAGTTAAAACCTATTTTAAAAATTTGGTTTAATAATAGCTGAGGGTAGAATTTTGGTGTTACACAACTTTTTAAACAATGAAAAAAAAAAATTAGCTTATACCCTAAAGAATCTATAACAGAATAAAAAAAGCTCCCAACTAACCTGAGAAAGCTTAAAATATTTTTATAAAGAGCCATTTTTTTCAATATAGTACTTTTGCAATCTATTTCCAAGATTATTAAGAATTTCGTATTCTATCGTTTGAGATAAAATCGCAACTTCTTGAATACTAATATTTTTGCCAATTAATTCTACCCAATCACCAACTTTAATTTTTTTTTTCAATTTTGATAAATCTACTGTTATGTAATCCATAGAAATTGTTCCTACAATCGGTAATTTGGAATTTTTAAAAAAAGCATATCCAATATTGCTCAGATTTCGTGGATAACCATCCGCATAACCAATACCCAACACTGCGATTTTTAATCCATCATTGACTTGATAAGTTGAATTGTAGCCTATAACTTTATTGGTTTCAGTTCTTAGGTTTTTTATCTGTAAAACTTTTGCGTGCAATGAAATAACATTCTTCATGGGATTTTTTTCTTTAGTAGGATTTATACCAAAAAGTGCTCCACCAGATCTTACAAATGAAAAATTAAAACCTTTTAGGTTAAATACAGCACTTGAGTTAGCTATACTCAACAATACACCTTTGTAGTCCAAATTTATTTTATTGAAAAGATTTTTCTGAAGAAGGTTTATTTTTTTATTTTTGTCATCTGCACTTGATAAGTGGCTCATTATACAAAATAGATTCAACGTTTTTTCTCTAAATAGTTTTTTTACTTCATTTATTTCTGCATTAGGTATTCCAAACCTGTTCATTCCTGTATCAAAATGCAAACCAATTTTAGACTTTTTGGTATTTTTTGATTCAAGTTTAACCCATGATTTAATTTCATTTAGAGAATTTAAGATAGGAATTAAATTGTTATCAAGAAAATCATTATAAACTTTTTTTTTAAAAATAATTGGACCGTTAAGAACTAGAATTTCAATATCTTTAACAATTTTTCTAAGTTCTATGCCTTCTTTTAAAGTAGCAACAAAGAAAAAATTACAACCTAATTTTTTTAATTTTTTTGATATTTCTTCTATCCCAAGACCATATGCATTTGCTTTTAAAACTGCTGCAATTGAACATTTCTTCCCAACCTTTTTTTTTATTATTTGATAATTTTTTTCGATTGAATTTAGATCAACAGTAATCTTACCCAATTCATTATCACTGTATGAGTTTTTAAACATTGTAATCTATAATATTTTAGAAATTATTATTATCAATAAAATCAGAAAACTTTGTAGAAGACGGGTTGAAGTGCAACTTAATTTTAGATATGGGGCCATGCCTATTTTTTGCAATTATTGCTTCTGCGACATTATGTATTTTATCCATTTTATTTAGCCACATTGCATGCTTTTCTGTGCCTTCTGTAGGCTCTGATCTTTCAAGATAATATTCTTCTCTATAGAGAAAAACAACTAAATCAGCATCTTGTTCTATTGCTCCCGATTCTCTCAAGTCAGCTAATTGCGGTCTTTTTTCCTCTCTATCTTCAACTTTTCTTGACAATTGTGACAGTGCAACCACAGGAATATTGAGTTCTTTGGCTAATGCCTTAAGCCCCCTTGTTATATCTGATACTTCTTTTACTCTATTATCATTAACATTTTTATTTTGGCTTTCTATTAGTTGTAAATAGTCTATAATTATCAAATCCAATCCCTCTTTTCTTTTTATTCTTCTCGCTCTTGTTCTAATTGAAGAAATTGTTAAAGCTGGTGAATCATCAATAAACATTGATAGATTTGAAATTTTCTCACTTGATTTAATTACTTTGCTAAATTCATTTTTTGAAATTTCACCCGATCTTATTTTTTGCGAAGGAACATCTGATGATTCAGAAAGCAATCTTGTAACCAGTTGCTCAGATGACATTTCAAGAGAAAAAAATAATACTGTTCCTTTTGAGTCACTCTGCTCTTTTTTTTTTTTTTCAAATGTAGTTGTTATGTTGTAGGCAATATTTGTTGCGAATGCTGTTTTCCCCATTGAAGGTCTTCCGGCGAGAATAATTAAATCAGAATTATGAAGACCGCTAACTTTTTTGTCAAAATCTTTAAACCCAGTTTTTAGTCCTATTATACTAGAATCTTTTTGATAAGCTTTTTCAATGTAATCAATTGTTTCGCTAATGAGGTTTTCAAAATCTTTTGGTCCAGTTTCAATTTTTCCATCTGTTGTTAATTCATAAAGTTGTTGTTCAGCTTTTTCAATAATTTGTAAAGCATCTTCATCAGGTTTGGGAAGAAAAGAATCGTTGACTAAATCAGTCCCAAATACTATTAATTCCCTTCTTTTAGATAAATCACTAATAACTTTTCCATAGTGAGCAGCATTAATAATACTTACGCTGTCTTCAGTAATTTTGAGTAAATACTCAATTCCACCTAATTCTTTAAATCTTTCATTATTTTCTAAAAATAATTTTATAGTGTTGAGATCAGCAACTTTTCCTTTATCAATTAGTGATTTAGTGTAAGAAAAAATTTTTTTATTCAGCGGTTCAGCGAAGTCAGATTCGCTGACTATTTCTTCAATATGTTCATATGCTCTGTTGTTAGTTAGTATTGCTCCAAGCAAAGCTCTTTCTGCTTCAAGATTAGTTGGGATTTGCCTTAATTCATTTTGAATAGGAAGATTTGTAATTGTATTAACTTTTTTTTTGGTATCTTCTAATTCAGTCATTTTAATAGATTATAGTATACCAAAAAAATTAGCATTATAAATTTACATGTTAATTGTGTGGATAATGGGTACAACTTTTTATTATGTTAAATTTTTACTATAAAGCACTGTCATAAATATAAAATATAAGATTAATAGTACGAAGGAGAAAAATCTGTCTATCTTTTTAAAATATTTTATTGTTATTGAAAAAATAATTACACTTATAAGCATTAACCAAATTTCTATTAATAAATTTTTATTATTATAATCAAATTGATTTAGCAATGAAGAAGTTCCTACAATTAGTAAAATATTATAAAGATTCGAACCTATGATATTTCCAAAAATTAATTCTATTTTATTTCTTTTAGCAGCAGCTATTCCAGCAGCAATTTCTGGAAGTGATGTGCCTACAGCAACAATTGATAATCCAATTATTGCTTCCGAAATTCCAAGTAATTGTGAAATTTTAATTGCATTTATTACTGTTAAATCAGCTCCATAAATTGTTAGAGTGATTGAAACGAGTATAATTGGAACACCAAATTTAAAAGGGTAGTCAAACGATAAAATTGACAATTTGTCATCAAGATTTATATTTTCAGTGCTTTCATCTTGATTAGACTTGTAAAAAGACTTAAAAATATATAAAAAAAATATCCCAATAAAAGTTGTTCCAATTAAAAAGTTTATTTTAAAAAATAAAAAAATAAGGAAAAAAACTGAACTTACAAAAATATGAAAAAAGATATCAAAATTTTTTATTTTCGGTATGACTATTTTTTGCATTAAACCTGAAAAGCCCAAAACTAAAAAAATGTTTGCTATGTTTGAACCGATTATGTTTCCTAGGGATAACTCAGTTGCATTTTTTAAAACAGCATCAATGGAGACAACTAATTCGCAAAGAGAGGTGCCAAAGCCAATAACGACTATACCAATAAAAAAATCTGAAATATTAAATTTTTTTCCTAGAACTGTTGCTGTATTTATTAATAGATTGGTTCCATAAAGAACCATTGCAATTCCTATGGCTAATTTCAAAACAACCATTTTGTAATAATACTTATTAAAAAATTGTTACTACTGTCATTTTTCTTGGTCAGTCTCTTTTGATAGATCGTCAGTTTCGAACTTCTTTTTTTCACCAGCTTTTATGCCTGGCATATCATCTTTCTTTGCTTCTTTTTCAAACTTATTGTTTTTTACTTCATTATTTGGCGTATCATCTTTTTTTTCTTCTTTTTTCTTTACATCTTTATTATTTTTTTCTTTAGAAGAAATTAAATTTTCAGTGGATGAATCATTAGGCAACTCTTTCTTGTCTAAGTTTTCCTTTTCTAGAGTTTTCTTTTTTTGTTCTAGTGCTTTTTCTTCAGATATTGCAACATTAATAGTTATGTTGACAATTACATCAGCGTGTAATTTTACAATAATTTCAAAAATACCTATATTTTTTATTGGAGTTGTCAAATTTATGTTTGAGGGAAGTACATTTATATTTTTTTCACCCAAAAAATTTGAAATATCTTTTGGTGTAACAGATCCATATAGTTGACCAGTTTCACTTGCTTGCCTTAAGAAAATCATTTCAATTTTTTTAAGTTTTTCAGATATTGAATTTGCATCTTTTACAAGCTTTTTATTGTTTTCTTCTACATCTTTTTTTATTTTTTCGTAGTATTCTTTATTAGATTTATTTGCTCTTAAAGCTTTTTTTTGTGGAAGCAGAAAATTTCTTGCAAAACCATCTTTGACTTTAACAACGTCTCCAATTTTACCAAGCTTATCAAAACTTTCTAAAAGTATTATTTCCATATTTAATCTCCAGACATCTTATTTTTGTGAAGAGTTTGTTTAATTTGATCTATAAGTCCTAAAAAAAATAAAAATATGATCAAAAGATAACTGAAAAAAATAAAAAGTAAAAAGAATAATAATATTTTAAGGAAAATATTAATATCATATTTATTAATTTTTTTTAAAATTATCAAGTGTCCACTCACTACATAAATTACTGCAAAGGTAATTAACAAATTTATTGATAATATCTGTTGATTTTCTGATGAAAATATTACTAAAACAAACATTAGAAAGATTAAGTAAAGACAATATTTTGGCATTGAAAAATTTGAATAGTTAATTTCAGTACGTGCTTTTATATTTAATTTGTTTAGAATTTTCATTGAAAGACTTAGATTCAAAACTGTTATTAAAAAAAAAGTTACGGAATTAATGGCTGGAAAAATTTTTAGAGAAAACTCTAATATATTCATAAGTCGATTATATAAAACCACATCCTGAGTTTGAATATCTTTCAAAAATGATTCTTTGATTTTTGATATTAAAGGTTCAAAATCAATTTGAAAATAAAAAAATAATAAGAAGATAAAAAGAAAAAAAGTTATTATAATCAAATAAATTGACAAAACGTTTCCAATATTAAAGTGTTTTCCATTTCTTTGTATTTTAAATGATGCAGTAATTACGAAAGATAAGAAACCAATTAATGCTATATTTAAAATTAAAAAATTATAAATAGTTCCAGAATTAATATTTTCATTAAAATTTAAAAAAGTGATGATTATTAACTGAGAAATTATAAAAGAGACGGCTGTATTTCTATTAGAAGTAGAAAGCCCTATTAATAACCAAGGAAGAAAACTAAATAAAAAAAAAAATTGTGAAGGTAATTTAAAAAAAAGAATCGTTACAACTGTAATTAAAAGTGAAGAATAAAATGGAAGATATTTTTTTTCTTTTTCATCAAATAGCATTTAATTTGAAACATAAGGTAATAAAGCCAGAAATCTTGCTCTTTTAATAGCCAATGATAATTGCCTTTGTTTTTTGGTTGAAACCGATGTGACTCGACTAGGTAATATTTTTCCTTTTTCAGTGGTGTATCTTTTAAGGAGCTCTAAATTTTTATAATCAATTTCTGGCGCATTTTTTCCTGAAAGTGGGCATTTTTTTGAAATCACTGATCTATTATTATCGAATAGTTTATTTTTGATTGCCATATCTTAATTTCCTAGTTATTTTCTTTAAAAGTTTTATACATCATTGAAGGTTCCTTATCAAAGTTTTTAATTCTTATATTCATAAATCTAAGACTATCTTCATCAATTTTTAATTTATTTTCTATTTTTGATATGGAATCAAATGTTGTTTCAAAATTGAGAAGAAAGTAATGCCCCTTAAAACTTTTTTTTATTTTATATGCCAAAGTTCTCACTCCCCAATATTCTTTTTTAAGGGTTTTTCCACCATCTTTCTTAATAATTTCCTCGCATTCATAAATCTTTTCTTCAGCTGACTTTTCAGTAAGATTATTACTTAAAACGAAGACTGTTTCGTAAACACTCATTTTTTATTCCTTTCGGTTAAACACAATTATAAATTATTTGTATTTAGCTAATAATAATTAGCAAGGTTTTTACCTTTATAACATCAATCTTGCAAAAAAAAAAGAATCTTTTATTGTATGAATAATATAATTTTATGAATGTAAAAAAAAAAGAAATTGCGTTTGTTTTTCCTGGCCAAGGTTCACAAAAAGTTGGTATGGGCCAAGATTTATATTTAGAACATAAAGTTGCAAAAGACGTTTTTCAGTTGGTTGATGAAACCTTAAATAGGAATTTATCAAAAATAATTTTTTTAGGTGAAAGTGATGAATTAACAAAAACATACAATGCACAACCTGCACTTATGGCTGTAAGTGTTGCACTTGTAAGAGTTTTAGAATATGAGCTTAAGAAAAATTTTTTTGAAATTGCTTCTATTGTTTCTGGTCATTCACTTGGGGAGTATTCTGCTTTATGTTCTATTAATGTATTAAGTTTAGAAGACACTTCAAGGTTATTAGAAAAGAGAGGCAAATCAATGCAAAGTTCGGTAAAAAACGAAGAAACTTTAATGACTGCAGTTTTAGGAATTGAAATACAGTTAGTTGAAGAGATTATTAACAAAAATGACGATGTAGGAGTTTGCGATGTTGCAAATGATAATTGTCCTGGTCAAATTGTCCTTTCAGGTCATAGATCAAAACTTGAAAATATTTCTAATAAATTAAAAAATTTGGGTGCTAAGGTTATAAATATAAATGTGAGTGCTCCTTTTCACTCTCGTTTAATGCAGCCAGCAGCTGATGTTATGCAAAATGAGTTAGAAAATGTAAAATTTAATAAATTTAAAACAAAATATATTAATAATGTTGAAGCAAATTTTTGCGATGACGTTGGAAAAATTAGAAAATTATTGGTTGAACAGATAACTAAAAAAGTGAGATGGTCAGAAACGATTAAGTTAATTGCTAGTAAAGGTCATAAAAATATAATTGAGGTAGGTTCAGGTAAAGTTTTAACAGGGTTAAATAAAAGAATGGGATTAGATCTTAATACGTTCAATATTGGATCTATGAGAGAAGTTGAAGATTTTTTAAATAAATTTTATAAATAATGAAAAAAGTATTGATAACAGGTGCGAGTGGAGGAATAGGTAAATCAATTGCTGAATTTTTTTATAAAAAGGGATATTTTGTAATTCTTTGTGGGAGAGATGAGTCAAAAATTAAAACAATTACCAAAAATTGGATGAATAATTATGCCATATTTACGGTTGATCTATCAAAAAAAAAGACAATCAATAAATTTTGTGAACACGTTACAGAATCCCATGATAATGTAGATATATTGATTAATAATGCTGGAATTACAGAAGATAATTTATTCTTGAGAATGAAATACGATCAATGGGAAAAAGTTTTAGATGTTAATTTAAATTCGAATTTCTTAATCACTAATTTCTTTATCAAACAGATGCTAAAGAAAAAATGGGGAAGAGTAATCAATATTACTTCAGTAGTATGTCATTCAGGTAATGCGGGACAAACAAATTATTGCGCTTCAAAAGCGGCTATCATCGGAATGTCAAAATCTCTTGCATTGGAGGTTGCGAAAAGAGGAATAACAATAAACTGCATTTCTCCTGGATTTATTCAGACTTCTATGACAGAAAGTTTGAATGAAGAACAACAAGACGCTATTGTAAAAAATATTCCTGTTGGAAGAGTCGGAAAACCAGAAGATGTTGCAAGTTGTGCCTTGTTTTTGGCCTCAGAGAATTCAAGCTACATAACTGGGCAAACATTTCACGTAAATGGAGGTTTATTAATGGTTTAATTATAATGTATTTGATTTAAATTTAAATTTAATTATTAATATTCATTTAATCATAAAAAGGAAAAGGTATGAGTGATATTTCAGAAAAAGTAAAAAAAATCGTTGTGGAACACCTTGGTGTAGAAGAAAATAAAGTCAATGACTCAGCAAGTTTTATCGATGATTTGGGTGCAGACAGTTTAGATACTGTTGAATTAGTTATGGCATTTGAGGAAGAATTTGAATGTGAAATACCTGATGATGTTGCTGAAAAAATTTTGACAATAGGTGATGCGATAAAATACATTGAAAATAATAAAAATTAGAAACTAGTTTATGCGAAGAGTGGTTGTCACTGGAATGGGTATGTGTACTCCTTTAGGATATGGAGTAGATTACTGTTGGAAAAAATTAATAAATTCAAAATCAGGAATTAGAAAATTAGAAGGTTTTGAAATTGATGATCTGAATTCCAAAGTTGGTGGTCAATTATCGATGGAGGGAGATAAAGAATATTTTCTTGAAAATGTAGTTGATGCAAAAGAACAAAGAAAAACAGAAACTTTTATTCAATATGCACTTGCAGCTGCAAAGGAAGCTATAAGTAATTCAGGCTGGGAACCAAAAAATGAATTAGATAACAGTAGAACTGGAGTTTTGATAGGATCTGGCATCGGAGG
>MDTG01263777.1_pt1 | contig 51078 bp, 52 predicted proteins | sample 811421 | NCBI WGS metagenome assembly MDTG01 (sample SAMN05326645, study PRJNA326480) | marine metagenome | isolation source: seawater | place: Pacific Ocean: South East | collected 2011 | reverse complement strand
TGGAGACCTTTGTGGAGACCTTTGTGGAGACCTTTGTGGAGACCTTTGTGGAGATTTAATAACACACTCAAAAACCGATAAAACACCGATAAATCAATATGTCACTCATTTCTCGATAAGTGTTTTTAGCCCTTTTTTCATATATTTAATGTAGGGGCTATTTAACGGAACTTAGTTCCGTTGGGTGGGTATAGTTCCGTTGGGGGGTGGACAGTACACGGTATCGAAAAAATAGAGTCACCTCTGGAAGGGTCTCTGAAAAAGTATCTGGAAGGGTCTCTGAAAAAGTATCTGGAAGGGTCTGTGAAAAGGTATCTGGAAGGGTCTGTGGAAGACGTTAAAAAAAATTATTGCTCATCGTCGTCATCGTCAGAGTCTTCAGTCCATGCACGACTATTGTCAATCAAGTAAATAAATTTATTTAACTTAGCACCTCCACCTCTAGTAGTTTTATAGTTAACAAAGATGGTTCTTTCTTTTTCGGTCATTAATGCTAATACATTGCGACAAATAGCAAGAAGACGTGGGTCATTGATATTTCTTTTCAAAGCTTCTCTTCGAGTTTTATTTTTATAGGTTTTGGAAGGATGTGAATGAAGAAAACGAATGGTTGCTTGAGTGATTTCCGTATGTTGTTGGTGGGGCATATGGTAACGATTTTTATAGAATCTCCCATATTTCCATAAAAATTTTCTTTGGAAAAAAATTTCCCAATTATACAACATAGGCATGTCTTCAGGATTGTTTTCATATTGAAGAAAGAGTTCATGACCAATGGATTGATTTTCTCTAATGTAGTTAGCCAAATCATCATGAAATATTTCATAACAAAAATATTCTTGATAATAATCGGCTAACCAACCAATTAACTCCATCAAATCTCTTAAGTCTTCCATAAGAAATGTGGGCTGTGGTTGATAAGTATATGGATAGATTTTGTCATAAAGTAAAGTAGGTGATAACTTTTTTATAAAGAAGGAATTAATATCCTCCATAGACATGATGAGTGTACGTATTAAAAAAAGAAAAATGTCTCTAACTCGTTTTACAAATGATGTTTACACAAAGTCGCTTTCAGAGATATCGGTAAAAGAGTATTTGTCAACCAGATGTTTATAACGAGAAGATGCGTGAGTACATTGATAGACATTTGAAAAAGAATCACTAGAGAGAGCAGTAATTATTTTGGGAAATATTTTTTGAAAGTATTCAACATTGGCACACATACTCTTGCCAAAACACAGTGGTAAAAACTCGTCAAAAGGAACAACATAATTCCATATATCAGTATTTAATAATTTTTGACAACACTCTCTAGAAAAAATCAAACAATGAGCATTGTAACAATATTCGGTTTCTAAAAATGAAGTGTCGCGAAATTTTGCTTCTTCTAACATAGGAAACACCTTTTGTTTACCAACATAATACAAATCAAAATCGTTATGTGTTTGAATCAGATCATGAAATTTATCGATTTCCTTTTTCAATTGACCTATCTTTTCGCAGTACACATCATCTTGCAACAACAAAATGGTTTGATAATTGTTATGCACAGCATCTTGCAATAATTTTAAATGAGAATAGCAACAAGCAATTTGACCCTTTCGTATTTTGTTTCCATTCTCTCTCCATATTTGAGAGTAATGCATTTCGTTTTCGTAAACATCTTTTTCAAAAAATTCGGATTTCCAATGTGTAGCTTCAAATATTTTAATAGGAATGTGAATTTCCTCATCAGCTAACAACATCAATGTTTGTTTCAAACGAGCCCTTTCTTTCTTCAAATTAATAATGTAAATACAATCAATCTTTTGCATATACCTGAATATTGTATAAAAAAAATTCTATTTATATATATTTTAACAAAATACATGCAAGAAAAAAAAGGGAGGGGGGACTTCCTTTTTCTAGTTTTTGTTTTTTGTTTCATTTTTATTTGTTTTTTTACAAATAAACAATACATATTTTAAGTAGAAGCAATGGCCTTCATCAACTCATTAAAGGGTTCGGGAGCAAGACCTTGTCTGAACTTGATGGTTTGAATGTCCTCTCGACAACAAGGGCAACTGGGAGCGGACTTATTAATAACATTGCCAAGACAGTCTCCACAGAAAGGGTGACCACACTGAATAGCAAACATATTTCCAGATTTCATGTCTTCGCCACAAACGGGGCAACCGTCACTTTCATTCTGGTAAACAGTTTGAGGAACTTCCATGCAATAGGTCAACTTACTTTTCATAATACGGCGTCTTTCTATGTGAGGGTCTTCTATGGCAAGTCTTCTCATAAGTTCTTCTTCCTCGGTTAATTCGCGACGTCTCGATCTTCTTTCAGGTTGACTTCTGGCGGGTTGCCGTACACCACGTCTTCTTGGAGGACGTCCAGGTCTTCGTGTGGGCGCGGGAGGAGGGTTATCTGTATTGACAGCCATTGTTGGTGGAGTAGGAAGTTGTGTAGTAAGGTCCACTGTATTATTTTGCCGAGGGACAGCCAATTGAACTTCTCTTACGCCTGTTTGGTCATGGATGAAAACTCTATTTCCTTCCATGTCGTTAAAATTAAGCGCCACACCTGGAATATGAATGGAGGCAATTGACTGTGTCTCAGGTGATGGCTGTGTGGGTGCAACAATTGCTTGAGATGGGGTATTTACAGTGTCGTTGCGTTCATTTGTATCGCGTGTATTTGCAGTAGAGGCCACATTCAAAGTGTCATTTCGTTCGTTGCTCTCAGTTCTATTTACATAAGGGTAATCCCTTATAAGTCTCTTTCTTGCAACGAAAAGAGCCAAATGATAAAACATTTTGATATATTTAGGTACCGAACGATAATTTTTGTAATCTTGATACTCTGTGGTTAAACGAAAGAAATCGTTAATATAGTGCAGATCATCCGGGTGATCCATCCAGGACAATGTAAGACCCGATGTATCAACATTGTTTTTAAATAAAGGGAAGGAACGTTTCCAATGAGAAATTCCAGTAAATGCATCATTCAACTCAAACTTCAAACTTTTTTTAATAAATTTTAAAAACCAATCGTTTTTAAATATGCGATAAGAAGGTAGATTACGTGGTTGATAATATTCAAAATAATTCTCTTTGGCTTGGTCTTCAACAAAATCAAACATGGTCCACAAAAATCGAGCGGAATCTTCAACGCGATGGGATGTACAAGTGGCGGCATTATGGCCAACATGGGAGCAAATAGAGCAACTCATAATAGTAAAACGGTTTCGAAATAACTATGTATTTTTAGATGCCAAAAAAAAGAGTAAGAAAAACATATCAATTTTTATAAAAAACATATGAATTTTGAAAAAACATATGATTTTGAGAACGCGAAATCCACACAATTAGTATGTTTTTTTATAATCAATTAATACACCGGAAGTGTAACCGCCAGCATTTTTTCGATAATTACTAGGTTTCCGTTCTTCCTCTTCTGGAATATTATCTTCTTCTTTTTGCAACAAGGACAACAAAAAAGGATACAACATGTTACCTTCCGGTTTCAGTCCAAAGTAGCCAACTTTGCTATTTTTTTGAATATGTAACAAGTGAGTACACCAATCATCTAAGCCATCAAAGATGTGCGTAATATAGAGAATACAGCAGTTACGTTCTCGACTTTCTTTTTTTAAATATTCCATGAAACGGTCTTTAATCAATATATCCAAGTTAACAGTAATTTCATCCAATAAACAAATATCAAAAGGTTGTATCAAACCTAAATAGAGTTGAACTCTTTTGCGTTGTCCTTCGCTAATGGCATTCAACTTCCATTCAGGATTAATTTTCAACACTTCCATAAGTTCTCGATTACGTTCGGGATGTTTTTCTTTTAATGTAACCATCATTTCTTTTACTTGCATACCGGATTGCAGTGGCATATTATAACCAGAATAGGCGACAGTTCGGGTACCCCATTCATTATTCAAAAAAGAAATATGGTTGTTCAATATAGTATCACGAAAGGGGTCCTTGTCTAAAACTTGTATAGTGCCGCTAGGAGAAAGCGTCTTACCACCAATAAGTTTTAATAAAGTAGATTTACCACAACCATTCAGTCCAACAATCAAATATCGTCCGCCGGCTTCAAACTGCAACGATAAATCGCGAAAAATGCAACGGTCATCATAAAAGAAAGTAAGTCCACAAATTTGTATAACTGACATATGAATAGGTTAACAAATAAAGATTATATGCTTTTAATAAAAACAATTAATAGGAAACAACATAAAATTTAAAACAAGAAAGCAATTATAAAAAGTTCTCGAACAATGAATATAAATTCAAGAATCATAATAAAAAATTTATACAAAGAATCATTAAAAAAAGTTCATAAGCTAGGCTATCGTTATGGTTCTTTAACTAGAAGAGATAACAAGAATTGGTTGTGTCAGGAAAAGATATTAACAAAAAGAAGATTTCGCAGGTTATATAACAATAACGAATTGGGACCTTTTTTAGCAGTGAATGTAAGATTTCAATATGACATGGGAAAAGAGGTCCATGATGAAAACAATGTGGAGAGGTTAATAGACGAAGGGTTCTCAGCATTGAGAACCTTAAACTATTTAATGTGGCACATAGAAGAAATGGAATATGAAAACTTAGAAAAAAATAAAGAAAAAATAAAGAAAAAATAAAGAAAAAATAAAAACAATTAAAAAAGTTTCTTATATATATTAAAAGATGCAAAACAGGAAAATACCAACAGACCAGCAAATGGAAGAAATTATAAGCGCAAGAGAGCAAGATATTTTAATTAGAGGAAAAGAATGTCCCGTGTATAATTATTGTGGTAAAATAGTTGAACTAGGGGCAGCAAAGATATGGTATGACGAAAATGGTCATTATGTGAAGCCAAGAACAAGTCAAGATTTTGAATGCACAATAAGTTAACGGAACTTCTTAGAAGGGAGATTGTGAGAGAAGACCTTTCGAAACATTCCTCTAGGAATCTCATAAGGGATATTTGCCGGGTCCTCTTCAGGAGGAATATCAGCCACCTTCTTGGTGTTAGGCTCGGGCCATTTTTGATGCATAGGTCCCAAGAAATTCAAGTAATGCGGTCTAGAAATACAATAGCGAGTATTATATCGCATGGGACCCAATGTGGTACTCTGCACCAGAGTAGCAATGATGAAAGCAACAGCAAAAAGGAGGTCGTTCATAATAAAATCAAGAAGGAAGTAATTGTAAAAAAAATAGAAAAACAAAAGTATTTCAATTTTATAAATTTTCAAAATAGTTTCATGTTCTCGAAAAGAAGAACATGAAATAAGTTCTTAAAACAGATTCATTTTGACTTGATTGATTTGTTTTAATTCAGCTGGGGTATTTACATTTTTGGGAACCTGAGGTAAGAAGAAACATTGAATAGGTTTGTTAGTGTACAAATAAAAGTCAGTTAAAAAGAACTCTTTCTTTTCTTCATTTAATTCAATATTGGGAATACTTTCTTCCAGCAACTCTACAGTTAGATTATAAATACCAGCATTGACTAGATTGCATGATAATTGCTCTTTATTACACTGTGTTTGTTCAATGATTTTCACTAAATGCTTATCTATGTTCATTAATACGCGTCCGTATCCGGTTGGGTCTTTCAATGTAGAAACCATAATTGCATTATCTGCTTTTGAGAAAGTCAATAATTGTCGAGGATGAACAAACGGTACATCTCCAGACAAAATTATCACTTTAGTCGTATTAATACATTTGAGAGGTGTAAAATAAGGAAGGCAGCAACGAATTGCGTCACCTGTTCCCAGAGAGCATATTTCGCCGTCTAGCATGGCATCAAATTGAGTGATATAGACAAATTTAGTAAGTATATTTGGCGGGAATAGTGGTCCCATTGCAGAAATAATGTCTTGTTTATATTTACCGACAACAATCAATATTTTTTCAGAACCAATAGCAATAGCATTTCGAATAACGTGATACAACATAGGTTTTCCAGCAACTTCATGTAATACTTTAGCTTTATCGGAACTCATGCGCTTTCCAAGACCTGCGGCCATAATAATAGAAATTAATGACAATGATTGTTCTTTTGGTTGTTCATCAGTAGGACCGTTATCAGTGGGTTTCTCATTCGCAGTTTTTTCCATTTTATATTAATAAAAGAAAGAACTTTATATATATGTTCTCTTAATATAAAAATAAATCTATGTTCAAATAAAAAATTAGAAAGAAAACTTAGGCGTATATAATATTTTTATGTTTCGTTAATATATAATGAGTAAAACATTAAGGAAGGAATATAAGATAAATAGTAAAAAGTCATTGTGCAAAAGTAAAAAAGAAAAGAAATGCAAAAAAATAAAGGGCTGCAAAATGACAAAAGGACCAAAAAAGACGTTTTGTCGTAAAATAAGAAACAAGAAATATAACAAAACGAAAAAAACAAAAGGAGGATTCACTGTTGGTCAACTAGCGAACTCGCCTATGGGACAGGAACTTAAGAAAAAAATGGAGGAAAAAGTGAAGGAAAAAAGTGCAGAATTTATGAGTAAAAATATACCAATACCAATAAATGAAGACGTATTAAAAGCATTAACCAAAATAGACGAGGAAAAAATAAAGGCATTTATGGAGGATGAAAAATTAAAAGACATATTATTAAGTAAAAACAAGGAAGAAGCAATACAAAGAATAGTCAAAAATGAAAAATTACGAAAAATCGTAATAAATAAAGTAAAAGAGGAAGTAATGAAAAATCCAAAAATGAAGAAGTTGGTAATGGAAGTAGCAAAAGAAATGCTAATGAAAGGAGGAGACGATTTTGATAGAAGTGAAAACACGCAACAAGTTTTGAAGAATACATATAGCAGTTTAGATAGTGACAAGTTAAACGAAATAATGATGGACCCAAAAGAATCGATGGAAAGCAAAAGAGCTGCACAACAATTATTAATGGAAAAGTATTTGTAAAGCAAAATTGACTTAATAATTTAATAATTTATCAAAATATATATAAATACATTTTGATAGTAAATATAGATAAAATGAATTTAGACCAAAAAAGTTCACTCAAGGCATGTCTTGAGGAAGAAAAAGAAAATCCGCGTATGAAGAATTATGTAAAGATTTTGGATACACCGAACATATCTGCATTTGAATGGATACATCGTGTACAAGAAGAACTCATGGATGGTATTGTGTATCTTGAAAAACTAAGAGAAATTCTGCAATTAAACATGCGTGAGTTGGATGCAGCCAGATTGGCAGCAATGAAGGAAACAGAAACTAAGTCAACCGGTACGGATGATGAAAATAGTGAAGAAAAAGAAGACCAGGATAGCGTTGATGAGGAAACGATAGAAATAAACATCAATGTTCCTGCACTTGATGAGAAAGAACCGACAATGTTTTCTACTAAGTCGCCGGAGACACCTGTAAATAAACCAAAAAAAAAGAAAATCAAGGTAACCAAACCAAAGAGTGAGTCCTAACTAACGCTTTGGATATTCCGAATAAAGAAAGTAAAGAAAAATATAAGTAACGCTTTTAATTGTTTTTTTGATATTTGATAAGATTCTACCTTCCTCCATTTATGCAATATACGTTTTTTTTTAATGTTATCCTGCATAACAACAACGGAAACTGCGAGACAAATATAGAAGAAACTAACCTCTGGGTGTTGAGAAATAAAGTCATGATTAATTTGTGGAAAAATAACAGTATCATAAATTAGTTCGTTCGAGGCAGTGTCAGTAAAAGACGAGATAAGAGCTCGACTTGAAACGATTCTTCGCAAACCGGAGGAAGGTGGTATCATAATATATATAATCTAAAGAAGAATTATATATATTATTTCGGTATTTCTTGATTACTCAATTTTTCAGTATCATAAATATCACTTTTGCGATGCGTTATGTTTTTAAAAGAATCTCCACAAGCACCGCAGTGGTCTTCGTTCGCCCAGTCGATTCTATTTACGATTTTTTTATTATTAGGTTCGGTGCACCATCGTCCTAAAGTTTTTTTAAAATTTTCCCGTTGAAAAATCGACAACCAATTACGAATCATATAAATAAATAAGGACATAATTTTTATTTACTTTTATTTCAATTTTTTTATATCGGGATATTTATTTTGAAGAAGAGTTTCTAAATCGCTACATGGCAATAGTTTATCGCGTTTCAGAGTATCAGCACCTTCAATTAATGCTTCTTTACATTGTTGTAAAATATAAACAGAATATGCATAGGCACTATCAATCAATTCGGCAACTTCATTATCAATCATTTCTTTATACTTTTCGCTAGAACTAGGATAAATAACGCTTTTGCCCATGCCGTAGTAAAGAATCATACGTTCGGCCAATTTGAATGCTTCTTCGAAGTCATTAATTGCGCCAGTGGTAACCGATACATCATAACAAACTTCTTCTGCAATACGACCTGCAAGTAAAATGGCCAAGTGTTCAAAGAGAGCTTCGCGTGTATGAATATTCGAAGTAGACGCTTCAAATACGGTATACCCGGGGGTACGAGGAGAAGAGAGGTTAATAACTACTTTGGTCATCTTAGAATGATGTTGTGATAAAATACCAACAATAGCGTGTCCCATTTCGTGAATAGCAATATGGTCAACAATATCTGAGGTGAATTGATGGTCAGTTGCTTGCCATCCAGCCATCATTTTATTCACGGTAATATCTACGTCTGTCATATTCATAACTTCGCGATTTTCGCGTAGAGCGTGTAGCATACCCTCATTCAAAAGGTTTTCTATTTGAGCACCGGACATACCTTGTGTCATGTCGACTAAACCATCTACATTGATATTTTTTTCGTCATAAGGTTTACCGCGCAAATGAATATTCAAAATGGCTTCACGCGTGGCATCGTCTGGATTACTAATAAAGATTTGCTTATCAATACGTCCTGGACGCATGAGGGCAGGGTCTAATAAATCTACACGATTGGTGGCACCAATAACAAAAATACCAGTATTGTTTTTAAAACCATCCAATGCAACTAACAATTCATTTAATGTGCTATCGCGCTCGCTAGTAGAGGATTCGCCATCGCCAGAGCGTTTTCTACCAACTGCGTCCATTTCGTCAATAAAAACAATGCATGGAGTATTTTGACTAGCTAATTCAAACAATTCACGAATGCGAGCAGAGCCTACGCCTACGTACTTTTCTTGAAATTCCGAGCCAGAAACCGGAATAAACCCTACGCCGGCTTCTCCTGCAAATGCCTTAGCCAAAAGAGTTTTTCCATTACCAGGAGGGCCTTCTAATACCAATCCACGAGGAATACGGACATTAAAGCGAGCATATTTGGTGTAATTAGACAAAATGTCCACACATTGATATAATTCTTTTTTAATTTTGTCGTATCCACCAACATCACTAAAATTCAAATGAAAATCGGTAAGTACTTCATAATTATCAGATTTTTTTCCTTGTTTACCTCTAGAGCCTCTACCAGCACTAAAGGCACCAAAAATATTACGACGCATATTTTCTGCAAAATCGTCCTCATGATCTCCTGCATTTCCTCCATCATCATCATCACCAGAACCATTATTGAAACTCTGGAAATCTTCTACATTACCAATACGTTGAATACCGGTAATGCGGAAACCCGGTTCACTATTATTCATTAAATGTTTGAAAAAAGGATGATCACTAAGGTCTTGAATGTCGCTTTCATTAAAATCAAAATCTTCTCCATTGAGAATCTGTAGTCCTTGAATAGTAATGTTGCGAGAATTAAGACGACGTAAGTAGTTTTCGTGATGAGACCTGGAAATGGGATAACTGCGTGGTAAAATATAGCGAGTCATATTGCGAATATCAATAGGACCGTCGGTATCGTTTTTCTCCGGTTCATTCGGTGGCTGAAAAGAAACGCGACGTACAACATAATGGGGTTGAGAAATAGAATATTTACGTTTTTCTGGATTAGTATCATTTTTGTTACCAACATCATGTAAAATACGTGCGGCTGCTCGAAGAACACTATGTCTTGATAAACATTTTTGTTGATAAAATGGAATAAACCCAGAAGTGGAGTAAATTCCTAAGAGTAGTAAAAACAAAGAACAAAGCATTATTGTATAATATTAAAACATGAGTTATGTTTATGTACCTTCATGAAAAACAAAATAAAATAGAAAGTTGCGAGAAGAAATAAAGACAAATACTAAGAAAAAAGATTCATGTTTTCCATTTACAAAACATGAATATATTTGCAAAAGGATATAATAAAAGATCTATAGTAAATATAAATAGAAAATGAATTCTATTATTTTTTTGGTAATGACATTATCAATGCTTATATTTGGAAAATCACAAAATTTGAAAACCCGTTTTACAGAGTGGGTTGAAAAATTTGAAATGAAAATAGAAAACGAAGAAATGCATCAACATGTATTTAACAATTGGGTAGAAAATGACAAATATATTGAAACGGTGAATGCAGAAAACAAGACATATACTTTGGGACATAATCAGTTTTCGGGTATGGATGAGGATGAATTTTCAAAGTATTTAGGATATTCTTTTCATAATCTCTCAACCAAACGCGAAGAGATTCAAAATAAAATACAAAAAATCAATTGCTTGACTATATGTCTAGAAAATTATGACGAAGAACATAAGCTTCAAGCAGTAGAATGTCTAACCGAATGTTTAGATGAAGACGAACAATTAGAATCATTGCCAGATACCATAAACTGGGTAGAGAAAGGAGCCGTAACTCCTGTAAAAAATCAAGGACAGTGTGGTTCATGTTGGTCGTTTTCCACAACGGGTGCTTTAGAAGGAGCTTATTATATCAAATATGGAAAGTTAGAATCATTCTCAGAACAGCAATTAGTATCGTGTGATAATTTTCAACATGGAGGCAAAGACCATGGTTGTAATGGTGGTTTAATGGACAATGCTTTTACATGGATAGAGAAGAACGGAGGACTATGTTTGGAAACAGAGTATCCATATACATCTGGTGATTCAAAAAGTAGTGAGACTTGTGAAAATACGTGCGAAGTATTTGAAGACAGTGAAATCAAACAATATGTAGATGTACCAGCAAATTCAGATGAAGCAATGATGACTGCTTTAACCCAGCAGCCTGTATCCATAGCTATTCAGGCCGACCAAAAAGATTTTCAGTTATATAAATCAGGAGTATTTACTGAGACATGTGGTACAAAACTAGACCATGGTGTTTTAGTGGTAGGTTATGGAAGTAGTAATGGCGAAGATTATTATTTGATAAAGAACTCATGGGGAACTACGTGGGGTGATGAAGGATATATTAAATTAGGAAGAGGAGCGGAATATAATGAAGGAAAAGGACAATGTGGGATGTTAATGCAAGGAAGTTATCCAGAATTATAAAATAAAGAAAAATAAATACCTAATTATTAAAATATAATTATGTATTTGTCTGTTCATAAATCACTATCTTTAAATAACATTGATAAAATTAAAAACACAGTGTTTACGTGCTTTCCGCCTTTATCTTATGGAAAACTATTATCAGAAAATAAGTATACATCCAAGAAGATGCGTTGTTTTTTAATTCGTCGTTATTATAAATATATAAAGTAATTACGTTAGAACATTATTAAAAAAAAGAAACAATATAGTATAAATATGGAATTTGAAGAAAAGAAAACAACACTAAAAATTATGTTAGATGAAACGACACAAACAGAAGAACCAGAAATCGAAGAAAATATAAAAATAACAATGGAAGAAACAAAGAAAGAAGAATCAGAAGAAGATAAAATACGTATTTATAATTACTCAGGAGATTGTTGGGATAATAAGTATTTATCTTCACATTTGTTAACAACGAGTTATGAAGCGAAATTAATTACAAACAAATTATCTTTTGGAATGTACAGTTTCCATTATTTTACAGATGCCTTTTGTGATGAATTAGTAAAAGACTTGAAAGGATTTGATGGTTGGACAAAAGATAGACATGGAAACTATCCAACAAATGATGTTTTGTTGGAAGAATATAATCCAAATTTACATCAAATATATTCAACTTGTATTAATAACATTGTTTTGCCGTTAATCAATACTGTTTACGAAGGAAGCACATTTAAGAAAGAAAATTTTAATCATGAAACATTTATTGTAAGATATAAGCCAGGTGTTCAAAGTAGTTTACGATTACATCATGATTCGTCAACATTTTCTATTATTTTAAATTTATCTCAAGATGGAGTAGATTTTGAAGGAGGAGGAACATATTTTCCACAACATGAAGTACTTGTAAAACCCCCGAAAGGACACCTAGTTATTCACCCTGGTAAAATGACCCACTGGCACGGTGTTAGGCCAATAACATCAGGAGAAAGATATGTAATAGTATCTTTTTGTAAAGATTATTAAAACCTAAAAAATATATTTGAAAAACTATATAATTATTTGTTTATAAAAATAATTATAATGTATTTGTTTATAAATCACGCGTCCATATGGTCAAATTTGCATGCAAGTGTAAGAAGAATGGCAACAAATAAATATTTAAAAAATAGAAAGATTGCATACAAATTGCATGTTCCAAATGTAAAAAAGAAATACGTATTATATAACAAAGATTTGAACAGAGTATTTTGTAGTCCATTTCATAAGCAGCCTATTAATTATAAAGAGGCTTTTAATAATAAATCAGATTGTGATAAAAAAGAATAAATCAAAATAGACATTTTATAAGGTTATTTTGATTTACTATTCAAAATCTTTTGCGTTGTATTCATAGACAGTTTTATAATTTTGTTCTCTAAACCATAAATTAAAGGCATACTTTTCCCCTTTAGTAGGAGGAGTTCCAGCATGTAAAGTGTTTTCATGTCGTTTTGTAGTTCCTTCATAGCAATTATGAAATACCAACAACTTTCTTTTTTCTGGATTTACGTGAATATTCAGTTTTCCAAAACTAGTATGACCGCCTTCTTCCACATCATTTAAATATACCAATGCAGTAATCATTCTTTGACCTCCTCTTTTTAACAAACGTTTATTTTTATCATTATCATCTTTAACAAAAGCATCAAAGTGACCATTATATCTTTGTTGTGTGTCATAATGTACTACTTGAAAGGATTCTGCATTTTCGAGAGGCATACCAACTAAATCTGCAATTTGATTAGCTACTTTGAATGTTATATCGTCAGTATTATGTGCAATCCAACAATTAGTATTTGTGCGTCCTTTACTCGTAGAACCTTGTTTATCAAGAGCAACCAATGCCGTTGCTAAGGATGGTTTTGCTTTTTGAATAAAGTGTTCACAGGTTTTCTCGTCAATAAAATTAGATACGGTATACACTAATGGGTCTTGACATAATATTTCCTTTTCCAACGTAACATTTTCTGAATTTAAAAAATCAGTCATATAAATGAAAAAAAGAAAAATGTTTAAATAATTTCTTAAAGGAACATTAATACATAAGAAAATTTATATAAACATATATTTAAAATAATAGTATATGGACAATCGAGAAGAAATATACGATGAAATTGCGAAATTCCCTTTACCTGACCATCTCATAACTTATAGACCTTATGTTCAAAGCAATACTGGTTACCGGACGAGTAGGCGTACAAGTTTTGATGACCTAGTGTATTTAAATTTAAAAGAATTAGTGCCAAATATATATTTGGGATTGCATCTAAATCATAGTACAGAAGACATAAAAAAATGGAGTCAATTAACAAAAACATATGGAAATAAATTAAATGAACAATTGCAAAGTTATTGCGATAAAAAATTAATGCAAATTGAACAAATTGAAGAAAACACAAAAAGAACAAATAGATTTGATTACAAGAAAGTGAAAGAATTACCGACAGATATACAACAAAAAATACAAAGTTATTTAATGCCCCAAACAAGAATAATTATACTAGAAGACAAATATAAAAATATAAAAGACGATATGAAAAAGTGGAAAGTAGAACATTTGAAAAATTTTTTAAGCAAAGTAGTATGTGACGTATATGAGCCAAAATGTTATGAGCCATATACGTTAAAATGTTTACCAGAAAGAGTAACAATATACAAATCATGTACAAATAAAAAGCAATATATAGATGAGATATTTAAATTATATAGCCTATTTAAAAAGGCCATTCCAAAAGATTATGATAAATACCAATATTTTTGGAATACCGCATTAAAGATGTTTACGTCGATTTTGTATGTGCATAAACATGTAACAATAAAAGAAACAAAAAAAGACGCAGAAACAAAAGTAGAAAAAAAGAAAAAATTCAAAGTAGTAGAAAGGAATAATTCATAATTTATAAATCCCATTCCTTATTATTTTTTTTGCTCTTTGGAATTTGACTTTTAGGAAGCATTGCTGCGTCCTGGTTAGTATCTACAATTTGTTCATTATTATCATTTAGATAATGGTCAATAGAAGAAATAATATTATTCACTTCGTTATATTCGTTGGATTTACCGTCGGAGTTGTAAATTTCCAAAATTTGAGAAACAATAGGACTACGTTGAATATCCGAACTATCTAATTCGATTAATTCGACATTGGCAGATTTTTTAGATTTTTTCGATGAGTTTTTATATATTTTTAATTTTTCAATAATATCCAGCAAGCCATTATTTAAAGTACGGTCGCTTTGTTTCAAGTCCCCAGTTATAACCAATTTGGAATTGTCTCCAATACGAGTTGTTAACATAAGCATTTGATTAGGAGTAGAATTTTGCATTTCGTCAGCAATAATAAATGAACGCTTAAAAGTACGACCACGCATATATGCCAATGGTGAAATCTCCAAAATACCACAATGAATCATATTTTCAATATCGTGTTGTTGATAAAATTCAGAAAAAATATCAAAAATGGGGCGAGTCCATGGGTCCATCTTTTTCACCAAATTTCCAGGTAAAAAACCAAGTTCTTCTTCCTCAACTGGAACAATAGGACGAGTTAAAATAATCTTATTCACATTACCAGCTTTTAATTCTTGAATGGCTTGCAAACATGCAAACATAGTTTTTCCACAACCGGCTGGACCTACTCCTAAAACTATAGGAGTATTATCATGATTTAAGTATTCTAGGTATTTTTTTTGATTGTCCGTTCTGGGTTCATACTTGGGAACCATTTGTTTAGAACGACTTTTTGGCATATTATCATAAAAAGAATCAAAATTTCCCTTTTTTTTTGGACGCATTGAAACAGCTGTTTTTGAAATTTGTCGCACAGGAACATGTTGAAATGCATACGAACGTCGAAAAAAACTACTGCAAATACCCAACATGAGAATATTAGACAAGACCCTCATATATATAATATGAACAATTTTAATTAATTTATCAAATTTCTAAACTAATTAAAAGATTATTGCCAAAATTAATCTTCTTCTGCATTTTTAATACGTTCAGCTTCTTTTCTTCTGGCTTCTTCCTCTTGTTCTTTTTTTCTTTTTTCTTCTTCTTCTTTCTTTTTACGTTGTTCCTCCAAATACTTTCTAGCGTCTTCTTCAGCCTTTATTCTGGCTTTTTCTTCTGCCTTTCTGATTGCTTCTTCTTCTGCTTTTTTTTTGGCATCTTCTTCGGCCTTTATTATGGCCTCTTCTTCTGCTTTTTTTCTAGCTTCCTCTTCTGCTTCCATTTTGGCTTTCTCTTCTGCCTCTTGTTGTAACTTTTTAATTCTGCGACCAGATTGTAATCCGCGTGGTTTGTAATTAAAATTCAATAAAAAGACCATAATATAATTTATAGTACATAATATTTTAGCTGATATTACTAAAGTTACATTAATAATTATTTTTCCCTGTAAAACAAAATCTAATAAAATAATATATGAAGTGCTTCACTGATACTTATTACAAAACAACAGACCCAAAAACTGAATATAAAGAACTATTTTCAATGGATGTTGGAAAAAGTATTTTATTTCATACATTCGTTTATGTCGCCTTCCTCTACATGTTGCAATTTATTAGCAATATGAAAATCATAGAAAGCAAACATCTATTTTCGTTAGTGCTTGTATTAATATTAATCATGGTATTTGGCTTTATAGGGAGATTAATGCGTTCTAAATCTGTATACAATAAAGAAATGGAATTACATAATGATGAAGAAAAGGCACTGCAAAAAACAAAACACTTAATAGACACAGGTTATTTTACATGGTTTTTTTGCTCATAAATTAGATGAATTAAAATAATAACTCATTTGAGTACTATCATTAGAAAAATTACATTTTTCATAAAATGGTATTTTATCGTTTGTACAATCTAATATACATTTGTAACAATTATTAATTTTAGCGTAAGCAACTAACTTTTCTACAATGACTTTACCAATACCAAGGTTTCTGTACTCTGGATGAACAACAATGTCCTCTATATGACCGACTAAACCAAAGTTATGCATAATCTTAGGTTCAATAAGAACAGTTCCTGTCCCAACAATAAGATTTTCCTCAGGGTCTTCGATTACTAATACTACATGTTTGTCGTTTAAATTATTGTAAAACTCTTCAATATTTGGAAATGGATAAGAATTACTGTGAATATTTTCATATAAATTTGATAACAAATCTAAATATTGTTCATGAAAGTCTGTTAATTGAATTTTACGAATAATAAGAGTGAGTTTTTCTTGTTTGCTAAACAGAATGCCCATACTATAAAGTAGAATAGTAAATAATTTTAAAGTATTTACTATTATTAAGTTATTCTTTAATTTTACATTCTAACGAAGTAATACGAGCTTCAAGAAGTTCAATATAAGCAAAAAAATCCATATTCTGAATTTTTACACGACTAATATCAAAATTTGTCGCTGGCCCAGCGGGGCCAGTAGGTCCTACAGTTCCTGGTTCACCTTGCTCTCCCCGTTCACCTTTTTCACCTGGTGGTCCAGGAGGACCAATAGATGTTGACTGACTATTTATTTCTTGACTGTCACTATCATTTGTTTGCAATTCCTTGGTCTCAATTATCTTATTAAAGTCTTCTTCATATAATTTGGTATCGCCAAGTTTTATATAGCCGTTCTTAGCAATAGATAAATTAACGAAAGGTATTTTATCCATTTTAATATTAATATATATTATTTGACTATATTTATATTTTTTGTTTATAAAATGATATTTTTTATTTTGTTTTTTAGGAAGATACATAAACATAACTCGTGTTTTATTATTATACAATGATGTTTCCTTCTTTGTTTTTACTACTCTTAGGGGTTTATTTCACTTCTGGGTTTGTTTCATTTCATCATCAAAAGTGTTTCTCAAGAGAGAATATAAATATGTTAAAAATTGCACATCGAGGTTATTCAGAAAAGTATGGAGATAACAATATGAAAGCATTTCGCGAAGCTTTATATGCAGGGTTTGATATGATAGAATTGGATATTTTGTTATGTAGAACTGGAGAAATAGTGATATACCATGATACATACATTGAAGAGAAATATATAAACCAAATTGACTATAAAGATTTGAAAAAATACAATATAATTTTATTAGAAGAGTTTTTGGAAGAGTTTTATAATAAAGACGTATTGATTTATTTTGATTTAAAAGGAGAACATAACGTGGTGTATCCATTAATAGACCTAATAAAAAGATGGTTCTCTGAAGAGAAAATGAAAGATATTTATATTAGTGCTTTTAATCGCAGATTTTTAGATCCATTAGTAGAATCCAATCTCCCGGTTAAAATAGGATTTACAACAGAGAACTTATTTACAAATAAACAATTTGACTATTTGTGCAAACATGCTTATTTTGTTTGTTTTCATTGGACAATACTAGATCACGAAGCAATAGATTATCTCAAAAAGAAAAATTTAAAAATATATACTTACACAAACAAAGAAGCGTTTATCTTGAACCATATGTTGAAATATAAAATTGATGGAATAGTGTCCAATAATAAATTGGAATTATAGCATAAAATTAATAAAAGAGAACAATGAATAAAGTTGAAAAAATACTACAATATGCAAGACAGTTGGATGGTGTAAAATATACATGGTGGACGGGAAGTGAAAAAGAAGATATATTTTATTGTGATGAAATTCCGTCAATGAAAAAGTTGAGAGAGAAAGGAATAAATTGTGCAGGATTAATAAACGTAATGAGGATGTATAGTGGTAGAGAAATACCGGCTCAGAACGATGAACTAATAGTTCGTGGTGGTACAAGATTTTGGTATAATTATTTTAATAAATTAGGAAAATTAGAATTATTTGACTATGAAAAATCATATCCATTAGGCACATTACTTTTGAGAGATTATAAGAATATAATTGACCAGGGTCATATGGCTGTTATTTGCGAACATTCTAAGGAATATCCAAAAAAAATTCTCTATGGAAGTATAATACATGCTTATGTAGGTCATGAGGATGGTAAGACTGGAAGAGTAGGTATAACAAATCTAGGTAGTTCACATTTTTGCTTAACAAGTAAGGAGGATAAAGGATATTATGAGTACGCTATTCTACCAGAAGATTGGTTAAAATAATATATTAAAATATAAAATTGACGGGATAATAAATTTAAAAACAAGTTTACAAATTGTTATAATGGGCCAAGTCGAATCTAGCGAAAACAAGGTAAATTATAGATTATTAAATAAAGAAGAAGTAAACCGTCTATCGTCAAATATATACAAGAATATTGAAGACTACAAAAACAAAGAGAATATATACATATTTATAATAGAAACAGAAAAAGAGAAAAAAATAGTAGGTATAGGATGTTTAATGATGAAATTAACAAAAAAAAATAGATATGGTTTTGTGGGTATTATTAAAGATATTGTGATTCATAGTAAAGACGATAACATGTCACATAACTTAATAGGTCATATTGCTGAATATGCAATAGAACAAGGATGTTATGGTTGTACTATGGATGAACTAGTAGAATAATTAACCACTAAAAGTAGCAAAACAAATTAACTTTCTGTTTCCACTTAATCGTTGTTCGCTTACCCCACCCAATTGGACAGTTGAACGAAATAACATGTTTGTCAAGTCACCTTGAATTTGATAACCGTTTTTACTTAAATAACCAAATAAAGATGGAATATCATCTGCACCTAAAAAAGTATCTGAAAATTTCATAGATTTGCGACCACTATTTTTTGGATAACGCAAAACGGCATAAACACATTGGTCAATATACCCATTGGGTGAAGGTAAAGGACTCAACTGTTGATATTTGGATAACTTGGGAACAGAAATAGGAGAAACCAAATTGCCCAAAGGTCCATCTGGAATACAGTTTACAGTAATAATTTGTTGATAGGTTTTATAATGACTATTTAAAATGGGTTCTAAATAAAAAGAGATACCGCTAGATTGAGAAAAAGGACTTTCCATTATATAAATAAATACACTTTTTATTTATATATTTTTTTTGCGTCAGCCGGGAATCGAACCCGGAGCATCTGCTTGGCAAGCAGAGATTTTACCATTAAACCACTGACACCAGAATAAAGTATAAAACGCGTGAAAGTATTTCACAAATTATAAAGTGAGGAATTCTTTATATATATTCATTGAAGAAAAATAAAAACAAACTTTCTATAAAAGTATGGAGGCAATAATTGCAGTAAACAAAAAAAATATAATTGGTGCGAACAACAAAATACCATGGCATGTTCCAGAGGATTTGCAATATTTTAGACAAAAAACACAAGGTCATATTATTATTATGGGAAGAAAGACATTTGAATCTTTTCCCAAAGGTCCTTTGCCAAAAAGAATAAACATTGTATTAACGCGAGAAAGTGATAAATATAAACATTTAGAAGAGCAATATAGTAATTTACTATTTAGAAACATAGATGAATTAACGGTTACTTTACAAAAACTAAACGAAGAAGAACCAAACAAAAAAACATTTGTTATCGGAGGTACACAAATTTATGAACAACTCTTCTCAGAATGCATAAAAATCCACATTACTAGAATTGAAAGTGAAGAAGAAGGAGATGCTGAAAATCCGTTTACACAAGAAAAACTAAAAATGAATTTTTTTTCAATTAGTGAACAGAGTGATGTAAAAATTAGCAAAAACAATATAACCTTTCAACATATTACATATGAAAAATGTTAAAAGAAATCTTATTTGTAATGTATATATATAGAATATAAATGGAGGAATTAAATAGCGATGAATATAAAAAAATAAAACTAATAAGTCAAGGAACTTATGGTTGCGTATTTAAAAAAGGATTAACATGCGATGGTATGGTTGACCAAACAAATACAATTAGTAAAATTCAAGAAAAAAATGAAACATCAGAAAATGAGGTCAAAATGGGTAAAAGAATAATGGAAATACCAAATTATCAAGAGCATTTTGCACCAATTATAGAATCGTGCGAAGTAGATATAAGTAAAATAGAATCAGCGGAAATAAATAAATGTAACTTCATCAAAAGTTATAAAAATAAAGATCAACCATTAACTTTTCACATGAACAAAATAGAGTATGTTGGAAATAAACATTTAAGTAATTATTTTTTGGCATTGCTAGAAAATAAGCAAAATGTGGAAAAATTTTCTGGAGAATTCATGAATATATTTTTAGAAATTAGTAATAAATATCGTATATTAAACGAAGAACACAATATTATACATATGGATGTGAAAACAAATAACATTATGATTAACGAAAAAAAGAATCCTATAATAATTGATTTTGGTTTATCTTTTGATAAAAAGGAATTATTAGAAAATAAAACAAATTTAGAATTAATTTTTTTCGCAGATGAACCACATTATGCCTATTGGTGTTTTGATATTTATGTTATAAATTTTGCAATAGAAACTATATTACTTGACCCAAAAACAAATGAAATAAAAGATTTGCCTGTTAATTTGGAACAATTGAAAGAGTGTACAGATATTTATTTTGAAAAAAACATAGGATTAGATAAATTATTAACAGTGCAAGAAAAAAACACAATGAAGCAGAGTCATTTCAATTATTTAAAAAAATTATGTAATTTAGATAATGAAACACAAGTCAATACTGTGATGTGGAAACAAACAATAAATAAATTAATAGAAAATTCTGTTACATGGGATATGTATGGTTTATGTATTTGTTACTTAGAATTTTTTAATAATTTAAAGTTGAAAGAATGTGAAGAAAAAGTAGAGTATCTGTGCTCTTTCAAAAATATAGTAAAAACGAATATTATGAAAACACCAGATGAAAGAGGGAATAGTATACAAATAATAGAAACTATAAATGAAGAAATGCATCAAGTAAGTAAAAAAGAGCATAAAAAAATAAAAACAATATTATCCGGTTTTTTTAAAAATCCAATTAATTTTACAGAAAGAAGGCAAACGGTGAAAGCTTCAATAGAAAAATTAAACGAATCATCTAAAAATTTACAAAATCAAAAAGACTCTAATAGAAAATGAGTTAATGCTAAATACCTTTTGTCATTTAAAACGTCTTGAATAAATGAAAAGGTATCGTGTTGAATTAGTGATTTTTGATAAATCTGATAAAAGGGAGCGAGAGAATAACCTGAAAAAAGGAAAGAATGTTTGCTATATATTTCACAAGGTAGATTTAATATTTCTTCTTGTGAAAAATTCCAATAAATAAGTTTTGAATAACATGAAAAACCATTATTACAAAAAAGTGTTTCGACTTCTTTTTCTGATATGATAGAAGAAGATGTATTTAAAAAAAATAGTTTTACATTCTCAATAAAATGATTTGTCACATTCGTTTCTTTTAATGTATGAATAATAAGTTGAATGGCTCTAGTATAATTACATTCATTGTTTTGTAAATTATAAATGTTTTCCATAATATAGCAGATTTGTTCGTAGAAAGTCAAATGAATAGGAATCGAAATCCAGGTGGGTATTTTATCTACAGCAACTAAACTATTATCTAATTTACTAATTCTACTTGCATACATTGCTGTTGCAAGAGCAGCACAAAATGAGTCATTGTTTAATGTATTACTTACATCTAATAATGGTAGTAAATAATCGCTTTTTTTTTTATTTTTAAATAAACCAACCCAATAAGAATTTAAGAATTTTATTTCTTCTTCGTTATTGATAGACTCTGATTTGTAAAAATAGATGGCGCGTTTTACAAGATAGTAAATAGGTAAATTTGTATGATTATAACCAAATATAAAATTTGAATTATTTTTAATTGATTTGCCTTGAATCCAATTTTGCATATGCTCTTGATATGTTCCTTGAAATATTGTTTTCTCAGGGTCATTGTGAACATTTTGATGAAAGAACTTGTTGTGGTTTTTATAATCGTGTATCGAAATTTCATTAGTATTAAAATGCTGATACTTTGATACATGATATTGATTTTTATGAGCCATTAAAAAAGAAGTAGAAGAACAGCCTTTTTGTAAACTAGAAACTAATTTACGGTACATTCTTTTTGATTTAGAAATAGCTTTATTATAAGAAAGTAAAGTTTTTGGTGTGTTCAATATATATGGTTTCTGACAACTTACCCAATGAATAGCCAACTTTGTATACAACCAATCCATTTTTGATTTTTCTCTAGGTAGATGTTTATAAAGATTCGATATATAGAATTTATCATAACTATGGTCAGAAAATCTCCATGTGTATAGGTCGATTTTTAATTGATCATTCATAAGAGAAATACAAAAAGAAATAAGAGGATGTTTTTCTCTTAAGGAAGATGAATTGTAAATATACTGACATAAATTGGGTATGTCTTTCCAACAACCAATAAGACGATTATCACTGTCGGTAACTTTATGAATAAATGTGCAAACTAAATAATTAGCAATGCGTGGAAAATATTCATGTAAAGTATAAATAAGCATATAAGATAATTCTCGTTCACCCAACCCAATATAGGAATCGCGACAATAGGATATGCACCTAATAAATAAATCTAAATAAACTAACCATTCAGATGAATTATTATCAATTAAATTTTGTAAAGTTCGTAAAAATAATTTACAATAGAGTTCTAAATGCAAATTACCAGAAAATGTCTTTTTTCTACTTAATTGAAAATACAACCATATTATTTTTTCTTGAAAATAATAATGTAATTCTTGTAAAGTAGATTCTGACATTAATGTTTTAAAATCAAAAGTTTTATATCCTTTTTTTCTACAGATTAGGAAATAATAGTTTTTCTTTTCTTTGTTAATTTATTTTTGCGTACATTTTTAATTTCTTTTTTTGGTTGTAAGACAATACGTACTTTTTTGGTATGCTTAATTGGTTTTTTGTTAGTATCTTTTAAAATAGATTTCAAAATCATCGGTTTTTCTTCTTCTACACTATGCTCTTCAAAAAAGAAATATAAATTGTTTATTTGATGAAAAGGAAAGATAGAGGAACCAATGAATACATCTTCTAATGGATTTAATTTTTTGATATGATTGGAAACAATATTTCGAATATCTTGCGTTTTTGAAAAAGAATAAATGGAAGAGGATGGTGTATCAAAATTACATAAAATTAAATCTAAAAACTGATATTTACTTTGTTTGGTTTTTATTTTTTTTTGTTCTATAATTTGTATTAATTTCTCTTTTGATAGAGTAGAACCATGTTCTGATATTTGTAACGAAATTGGTTCACAAACTATATTTTCAATATATTGATGCGTATTTAAATAAAAAAACTTAGCTTGAATAGAATGCATAGATTCTTGTTGAATAACTTCATGGTTGTTAAGTAAACGTCTTTCTTCGTCCCATTGTTTATTTAATTCATTTTCTAAAGGAACCATATTATTTAATTCGGATTGCATATATTATGAAACTGACAATAGTTTTTGAAATTTTAAACATAAAGGATATAAAAATAAAACTTAATTAATAATACCTCGTAACATCATAAAAAGAAAATATAAACAAAAAGAATTCGGGTATTCTATTTTTATATTTTTTGTATTAAAAATTAATGTCTTAAAAATTACACGAGGTAGCAACTCGCATTGCGAGTTATTGTCATATTATAAAATTGATTTTTATAATTTGAATAAAGTAAGAGAAAAAAATGAAAAATAAGCAGTTATGTTTGTGTATACCAAGAATTAGTATAAATACTACCAAACAATTTATACGGACTAGAATAGAAAATTTAGAATTAGGAAACATAGATAGAATAATCGAAATACCGTTAAAAGATGATTCTTCTTATAAGCGTGTATTAATTAAATTACATTATACAAATGAAGAATTATTTTGTAATATTAAAAATTATTTTCTAGAAAATCAATGCATAAAGTATGTATATCAAATGCCTTGGTATTGGAAAATATTTCTTAGTCATCAGCAAACATAAAATGAAAGTATTTATGAATTATTGGATGATTGGCTTCTAAATTTTGTTTATTATTTGCGTATTTCCAAAAGCACAAAAATGAAGCCCCAAAATAGTTCAGTTGATTTTCTGCATTTCGTATTTCAGAGATAAATATTTCATCTAAATGGCAAAAAATACATTTAAATTCGTTAATTTCATTTTTTAATTCGCCTTTAATTTTTTGTAAATAGTCATAACGATTTTTTTCGCGGTCTACTGTACTTTCGCATTTATCATACTTCCATTTGTATTCAATAAAACGTAATTCATTTTTGATATTTTTTAATTCAATTAATAAAGTTTGACGATGGTTTTGCACTCTTTTTATAAAGGAAAAAATATTGATGTGAGAAATAATAGGAAATAGAAATTTAATAGATTCAGGAAGTAATATTTGGTTTGATTCTTTCATTTCTACTATTTTTTCTTCAATCTCATTTATTCGGTCTAAAACCAACGACTTTTTATCATTATCTTTCTCTAGTAACATAAGTTTACTATTTGTCATTTCTAAAATAGTTTCATATTTATCATATTGATTTGCCATAAAAAAAAAGATTTGTGTAGAAGATTCTAATTTTGAATAATTAATAATAGATAATAATAAAGCTACCAATGCGTTTAAACCAGATAAAACTGCTAAATGAATATCGTTATCGCAACCAATAAATGGATTAACAATACTGATACCACATGTTAATAACAATGATGGAATCATTAAACAGTTGAGTTTCCATTGACTATTGTTTTTTGCTTGCGTATATAAATTCTTCTGACCTTTCATATAAGTTGTTAAAAAGTCAACTTCAGTGGTATATTTATAGTGAAAGGATGGACCATAATATTTTTCTACGGAGCGTTCAATATCATTTAAAGATAGTTTTTTGTATTTTTGTTTTTTATTTGATTCTTGAATTACATTTAATAAATTTAACTGTGTCATATTTGAAATATCCTCTAAAGACAACGTTTTTTTATTGTAAAACATACTGTTGTAAGACGTATCATGTAATTCTAACTTATCTTCATCATCACTATTGTGATAACTATCTGGGTTACTGTTACTTCCATGTAATGACATGGTAATAGGACTGTCATAACCAGATAAATAATTATTTTCAATACTATAAATATCGTTTAATAATGAGTCTTCAGTATGTATATTATCGATTGTTGCTTCATTGTTATTAGTAGAAATAGTATTAACCTGGATGTGAATAGTAGATGGGTCACTAGAAGAACTATTTTCTTGGTCCATTAATTTGAATATATAAAAAGATATCAAAATGCAAACACAAAAATTGATATTAAAAATAAAAATATTTACATGGAATAAAATGCAGATAATGGACAATGAACAATTAAGAAAACAAAAAATAAAAATATTTCAAAAAGAAATGAAACAATTTTTACTAACTAGCCGATTTACTAACAGTACATTAATGGAAAATAGAAAGTATAAAGAAAAAAATAATATAGGTTGTATTTACTGCAGTCCTGACCCAATTACCAAAAGGATACCGAACGGTGCGGTTGTATTTATATTGGAAATGAACAATGAAATGAACAAAATAGAAGGAATTGGAATGATACGAAATCACCCAATTGTGAATAAATATTCCGTATATAATGATGGTAATTATAATCGTTATGTATTCAAAGGAAAACACTATATTAGTAGAAAAAGTATGAATGATAAGGAAGAAGAGTTAATGCAAGCATTTGATATATTGTGCTTTAAAGGAAACAAGCATATGAAACGAGGACAAGGTTTAAAATCATTTCCAATAGAAATGCTTTATAATTGTAGAAATATCTTGGATATAATTAAATTCATTTGTAATATGTTCAAAATAAGAATGAGTGAATAAATATTTATAAAATAATGTTATTTTTTTATGAATCTACATAAAATGTTTATGATGTTATTATAAAGAAATGGAAAAAAAAGAACAATTATATAATATTCAAGAATACAGTGAAGAAGAACTATATGATATATTAGATTTGAGTGACCCGACTGATAGAGAATTAGAAGCAAAAATATTATTTATGATACATAAATATCAAAAAACTGGTACAAAAGCAAGCAAAAAATTAGTTGCGTTTTTTGAAGATATTTATGATTATTTTTTTCAAGGAGAAGAAGAAGAAGAACAAGAAGAAAATTATGAACAAGAACCATCGAGTCAAGAAGGGTTTACGAATTTAAATACAATAATGAAATCGAAAGACCAAGAAGTTTTGAAAGATACTTTTTCAAATGAAAATACTTTAGTAAAGAACAATAAAGAAAAGACAGAAGAAAAATCAGATGAACAAGAACCGCCCGTTGTTTATACGCAAGAATTAACTTATTCAAAAGGAATACTAAATCCAATATTAAAACAAACGACAAAAAGAATTGTCAGTATTGATAGTCAGTATAGACCAGATAAAAATACATTTTCTACAAGTTTTGTAGTAAATTTGTCGGAGCCTTTGAAAGATGTAGTATCTTTAAAATTATATTCTGTGCAAATTCCAAATACTTGGTACACTATTGGAAAAAGTTTTGGAAGTAATTTAGTATATATAAAAGGAAGAACACCAGGAATTGATAATGACACTCACGATATAAAATTAGAGATTGAAGCTGGTAATTATAAACCAGATGAATTGGTAAATACTTTGAATACCTCTCTGAATGAAGTGAACCCAAACATTGATACTGATTTAAGTGGAAGTGCATTTAGTTACAATCGTTTTACATCTTTGTGTAAGTTTACTGGTAATTTAAAAAAACAATATACGGAAGGAAGTTTTTATGTAAACTTTCCTACCTGGGAAAGTCCATATCAAGAGGAAGAAAATAGAAATAATACTCTACCATCATACTTAGGATTTCAAACAACTGATTATTATTTAAATATTTTACGAAGTCCACTTTACTATGCACTAGAAAATACTAATTTAAATGTGGATACTAATACACAATTTACAATAAACACAAATAACAATTATTTTACTATTATACAATATTATGGTACGTTTCCCTATTCGCCATCAAATTCAATAGTAGATGTACAGAGAAATATACAATTTTCGTTTCCTCCGGGAACATATACTAGAGGGGAGTTAATCGATGATTTAAATACACAAATACAGAATGATAGTGATTTTTATGATTCTTATCTTCAAAGAAAAAATACAGATACGAACAACAATTTATATGCAGCACTTGTGTCTTATATGGAATTAAAAATAAAATTTAGTCGAACAGTAATGAATCAAACCATTAAATCAAAGACAATAATAAATTTTCCAAACGATGAATCTATATGGATTGGTCCAAACTCATGTTTTCGATTTGACCTATCTAATAATGAATTGGATGAAGTTTTTTCAGATCTTTCACCGGTTAAACAAAGTGACAGGTATACAGTTGAGAATAGTCCATATGTAACGCTAACCTGCATTGAAGATAATTTTAATAATGGTTTGAACGATTTTACATTTACGGTTCCAAATTCTATAGCAGGCACAGCTGGTTATACAATACAAGAATATATGAATGCTATAAATGAAGGTATACGAATTACGGACGCGTCAAATAATAACGTATTGAATGCTCCGACTGTAGATTATACTTTTGATAGTCAGCAAAATATATATCCAACTGGAACATTTGCTTTTATTAAAGATAATAAAATGAATATACATCTAGATATTGATTTAACATTTAATGGAGAATTATATGAAATTGATTTAACAAATAGTATTTTTACAACAGGGTCAATTGTTTTGCAGGATGATAATGGAAATGCATTAAATGAAAGTACGTTAACATTGAGTGATTTAACACAAACTTATATAGCAAAGGCAAATATAGGTACTCGCATAATACCTGGTAATCAAATAATTTGCAGTGTAAAACCGAAGCAGAGTGCAACAAATGGAAATAAAGACGATGTTACTTATGTAATTACATTAGCAGATAGTTCAGATACTATAACATTTGATAATTATCCTGCATTACAGGACGTAATTAATCAACGTTTTGCAAATTATATTGATCCGATTTCAAATAAGAATATATTTTCTGGAACAACATTGACAACCCTAGGAATTATAGATGGTGTGTATCAAATTAATTTTAATGTTAATGTAACAAAGAGTTTAATTACACGAAATTATAGTATACAGTTTTTTGATCCAAATAGTGAAGATACTTGGAAAAAATTTTTATTTTTAGATTCGCAAATGGTAGATAGTGCCTTTTCAATGAACTATGCAATACCTGATAGTGACTACAATATAACAAATGAAAACGGAAGTGCTATAGCAAGGGTTAGAACTACCGGAGATTTATTATTAACAGCCGCAGATGTAATCGCAACATCAAATACATTGGTTATTGAGGCTGGTATAAATGATAGTTTTTCAATAATAGCTTATGAAAATGGTGTAGCAAGTACTGGTAATGAAAACAATTTAACGGTTACTATACCGGCAGGTGTTTATTCAACAGAATATTTGATAGAAACTATGAATAATTCAATCAATAATGTTACATCGACCACAACACAATTGTCTGGAAGTACTATTTCATTAATTACTAGAAATGGTGAGCAATACGTAAAACTTAAAACAAATTTAACTCGAAGTTATGATGCAAAAGATTTTAATGTTGTATTTTATGATGAAGTTAGTTTTATCCAGTGTTTTAGTGGTGCTAATAGTGCACAAAACACAACATGGGATAGTACGGTTGGTTGGATTTTAGGTTTCCGTGAATTTACGGCATATGACTTATCGGTATATAACAATGAAACGACAAATGTAGCAATCATTACGGGTGATACCGGTGCATCAACCAGTTTATATAATTATTTTCTAATATGTTTGGACGATTACAATCAAAATCGTTTAAATGATGGTTTAGTTACAGTAACTGGGGCAGATAATGACCTACCGTTACCTTCTTACGCAAAAAGGTCAGAGTATTTCTGTGATCCTACTACCGGCGATTTAGTATATAATAATACCGCCGGATTAACAGAAAAACAAATATATGCTGCCAACGAAATTGCTAATTCCAAAAATACAAACTTATCGATTGGTAGTTCCATTACGGCAAGTAGTTATGGACGCGGACCTTTTGCAACCGATGTTTTTGGATTGATACCGGTAAAAACAAGTAATTTGGCCGCGGGAGCTCCATATGTAGAATTTGGCGGAACGTTACAGAATCAAGAGCGTGTCTATTTTGGTCCAGTTAACATTCAAAGAATGGGAATACGATTAATTACAGATAAAGGAAATCCATTGGATTTAAACAATGCAAATTGGTCTTTTTCTCTAGTATGTGAACAATTAAACAAATTGGAACCATCAAAATAAAAAAATAAGCATATCAAAATATCCCTATTATGTTATATGCAAACAATACAATTATCAAATATATATTTAGATTGGGTTGGTTACACTGGTCCAATCATTGCTATGATGTCAAATATATATGCTTTATGGATTCAACCACCATATTTAATAGGATACTTAGTATTTTTATTTATGAATTCGATTATAAACAAGACGATAAAAAATATGTATAAGGAACCAAGACCGATGAATGGAGTGGAACTTGAAACTGTCAATATATTTAATTTAGGAGGAATAAAGGATGTATATGGAATGCCCTCAGGACATGCACAATCTGTCGCTTTTTCCTTGGCTTATTTGTATTTTGTACAAGAAAAATTATATATGACACTATTCCATTCTTGTATTTTAGGATTAACAATCTTTCAACGTTGGAATTATAGAAAGCATACGCTTGTGCAATTAGCGGTAGGTGTATTGGTTGGTATAATATTTGGTTTTTTTGCTTATCGTACGATGAAACATTCTTTGGAGGATGCAGAAAGAACAACTATTTTATAAAATACAATTTGTCATTTATATATATAGCAATTATATAGCAATTATATAATGTCTCAAAGTGATTATTTAAGAAGAAAGCGAGTAGCGAATGTATTGAATTTAGACGCAGCACAGCAACCTATTATGGAACCAAGCCGATTGCGAGAATTCAAACAATATCAATTAGAAAATGAAATTACTACTAGTAGCATACGTTATCATAGAATTACTCCTGCTAACAAACAACAAATATTACATATGGAAAAAAATGTAACGAATTGCCCAACTTTTGCAGTATGCACAGGAACATCACAAAGAGCAAATCGTGTACCTCATAAAGGACGAATGTGCGATGATATGCCGTTAAATTGGAATCAACGAAATGATGCAAATAACGCCAAGCAATTTGATTGCACTTGTGAATAGATTTTTCGAAAATAATTTATATGATATAATCAATTATATTATATAAAATTAAACCATAATGGCTTCTAAATTGGTAAGGATTATATCAATTTCTTCCATTTGAGTTTCTATATGGTCTAGATTGTTAGTATGGTCAATTAACTGTTTATCGATTTCCTTTAATGCTGAAGTGCAAACAATAAATACTGTATCATACTTAAGATATTGATAATTATCTATTTTTTGTCCATATACAAATACTTTTTCAGGAATGTCTTTATCGGTGGATATTTGAATACAGTCAGGAGCAATAAATTGAACCATATTCACATCGTATAATGGTGTATCTTCTTCGTCATACAAAAGAATATATGGCTTTAAATTTCCAGATGCATCATATTCTAATTTTTCTGCATCGTAATTGGATAAATAAATAAATTGATTTCCTTGCGAGTCGCATTCATATGTTCCTACTTGATAAATATTGGGTATTGTATCATGAATAAAATGAATCGCTTCTGGAATAACAGAAATGACTTCTTGTGAAATAAATCCATCAAACGAATGACTATTATTTCGTATTTTATCAATGTATTGGTAGGAACATGGTTCAAGTAATCGTAATTTCTCTAGCGATAAAGCATGGTCCAATTCTTGTACATTTTTTTTAACTCGTTCATCACTATACACAGCAATAGCTTTCGCAAGAATATGTCCGCTACAATGACAAGCGGTATCCCTATATAAATTTGGATTGTTATTTGTGTAATTATTTCCCCATCCTCCATCTCCGCCGATATATGTATACTGGTTAGAGCCAATATAATGAGCTTCTTTTTTACTTCCATCTCCAAGTATAACACCTAATTCGAGAGGGGCTCTAGCAGTGGCACTACCAAATCCTACCATAGTAGTATCAACTCGAGGATCTGGATGAGTGCCAGTCTCTGCAGCAACAAACCGCATTCTCATTCTTGTTGCGTTTCCTATTAGCCAATATATATTTGTGCCCCCCGAGTCTATGTGCATCCCATTACGAAGTGTTGATGGAGTGCTTGACCCGTAATAGACCCCATCTGGGCCTCTATATTGCCACCAACCCGGTGTTCCATTGGAACTAGTAAATCGCAATCCACCTCCACCGGCCGTTGTAGCCAAGTCTTGTGGAACATATATGTGAAGATTGTAAGACGGGTCTGCAGTACCAATACCCATTTTACCATCACTGGTGATATGAACCGTGTCTTCATCTAAAATACCGAATATAATTTTATTATTTTCACTTCGTATTGTAGGTCCTATTCTTTCTCCTTGTGAAATAGATTTTTGTGTAGGAAAATAAACAGGATCATTTTTGAACAATACGCCTGAATTATCAAGAAGAAGTCTTTCATTATTTTGTAATTTTATAACAGGTAAATTGTCTGAGTTCAAAGTAAATTCGAGAGATCTGGTTGAAATAGTAGAAGAATACATGGGCGAATTGTCTATTCCCAATAAAGAATTTGTTTGATTGATTGCATTGTATAAATTGTTAGAGTTAAATTCGACAGCGTTCATGTTAGACGCGTTTTGTGATGTAACAACATACGAGCCGTCGCTAGTTAAAATAGTATATTCGTTATTAATCGATAAAATATACCCATTCGGAATAGAACTGTCTACATTAGGAATTGGTCCCGTTCTATTATGAAAATTTTCATCAAAATAATGCCATTGACCATGGAGTTCATCGGAAAGATAACCCAACGCGTGTAAAACACCAAATCCAGTGTAATCGCTTATATCTTTTGTACGTAAAGTCGCGTTATAATCATCATGAATCCACCATGCAGAATGAAATTTATTATAAAAAAGAAACAATGTCGAGTTTTGGTTACGGTAACTCTTCTTAATTCCGGCTTCTCCGTAATCGCGCATATCATACTCAAAATAATCACCGTTAATTTCATTATATACGGACTGAATTGTAAAAGCTTTGGACATATTATATATATTCACCACAATTAAAAACCATAATATTTTCTAAAATAAAATATTATTGTTTTTCTAGAAGATTTTTTGCTCGTTCTTGTAACATTTTCAACTTTTTTTGAAGAAGTTCATTTTTCATTTTTTGTTTTTGTAATAGTTGGTCAACTTCTTGCAATGCTGCAGTAGCGTAAGTAAAAACATGTTCATATTGCAATACGCGAAAATCAGGCACTTCTTGGCCTTGTACAAATACATCTTCTGTTAATGTTTGTTCTGAGTGAATGCGTAGTTGATTTGAAGAAATAACTTCACGAATTGATATTTCAAGAATGTTTTCTAAATTATCATCATATATAGCTAATGGTAAATAATTATTGGATGCATCAATTAAGAGGTCTTTTGTATCGAAATATTCAATAGTTAGCAAATATTCGTTATTGGATTCAAGTACACATTTTCCAGGCTTGTAAATATTAGGAATATATTCATGACGTACATAAGATGTTTCTGGTAATACTTTGCCAACTTCTTGCGCAATGAATCCAATTTCTTTATTAAATCCTTTCATTAAAGAATCAATATAATTAAAATAACAAGGTTGTATAGACCTTATTTTTTCTAAAGCATAACTTTTTTCCAAGGGTTGAATGTCCCTTTTAATTCTTTCGTCACTATAGACAGCCGCACTATTACAAGCCATAGTACCCACAGAATGAAGATGGTTCGTCCAATAATTAGTTAGCCCAACCCAAGTGTTTCCCGGATAAAGATGTCCACCCTGAGTGATGTTACTGTCTCTAGTACCACTATTAAAATTTTTTATATCATAATTTCCAATTCGCATCGACCGATCCCAACCCCCACCAACGTATATTTGAGCTGTATTACTATAAGGATTCCAATCACCTATACCCATTTGCGGTATTACTGTATCACCATTATACATGCGAGGATGAAAACACATATGATTGTTATATCTGCCTTGTCGATTAACACCAAATGAATAATATGAAAAATCATCATTATCAAAAATTAAATCATATGCATTCATAGAGATAGAAAATCCTTTGGTATCTTTCATAATTGAGTCTTCAAATTCTGGCTGAGTGGGGCTTGAAAACCCGATACTTGCATTAGTGGGATCATGAATATGCAATGCTCCATTTCGAACTCCCGTTCCAATAGACACATCTCCGTATAAAGATGATTGCATGACTAGGTTATTGTTAATAACAAAATCAAACCCACTACTTCCACCTTCGCTATTAATATATGTATTCAAATCGTTGAGATAAAGTTTATCGGATATTTGCAGTCCACCCGTTTCAACTATTCTAAATGATTCAATATTGTCTTTTTCAAAAAGAAGGTCTTGGCCTTCAGTAGTAATATTAAAAGAACCGTCAATAGACATATTAAAATATATAGATGTTTTAAAATGAGAAATTATTTTTGAATAGTTTGCACAAGAGAGATAAGTTCATTCATTTCGCGCTGTAATTCTAAGGTTTTTAATTTTTCTTTTTGAAGTTCTGCATCTACTTCTTTCATGGAAGCAACAAATGTAGTAAACACACGATGATAATGTAATAAATGAAAATTGTCTACATATTGCCCGTATACAAAGACACGAGACGGCAATTCTTCTTTCGTTTCAATTTGTATAGAATTCGAAGAAAGTATTTTAGAAATGGTAATCCAATATGGTAATTCTATATCGTTTTCTTCATCAAATACCCGAAGGTAGGGATAAAAATTTCCAGAATTATCTAATTCAAGTTTACTTGTATCGAAATCAGAGAACTGAATAATTTTATTCTTAAAAGAATCTACATAATAAGAAGCACTTGCAAGAATATTAGGTATTGATTGTCCAGCCATCTCTAGTGAAGTTGGAAGAACATGTTTTGTTTCTTGTGCAATGAAACCAGCTTGCAATTGACTAGGATTATTAATAAAGTCTTTATAATAGTAATGTACTGGATTTAATAACCGCAAATTATCTAAAGATTTTACTGGATTCATAGGATAAATATTTGTTTTTGTTCTTTTATCACTAACGCAAACTATGACACCATTTATACTGATATGTCCTCCTACAAATATGGATATATTCCCATAGTTGCCATTGAGTTGTTTAAAACTGTTATTACTACTGTTTAAATAATTCCAATTGGCATGCCTCTGGGCTCCTCCACTATTACTATTCACAAATCCTAATTGTAGAGTATACATTGGATTTGTGATTCCACCAATACCAATGCAACCATTGCTTGCAATAACCATTGCTTGGGCACCTTTGGTTTTAAATTTTATAGGGCCACCTGTAAAATTTCGAACATACATATTACTATTCTCATAATATATACATGCTCCGTTACTACCACCGGTTCCAGTAGTATCATTCGTTAATCTTAAACCATATAAATAACCGTTTCCAGTATCTTGCAAATCCAACCCGAATCTTGACATGTCTTCATTGGGTCTAGATGGACTTTCTGAAAGTCGTCCTATACCAACTCGCTTATTGTAATTTGAACCGCCATATATTCGTAGTGGCTCGTCCAAATGACCGGATGCTTTAAAACGTAGTTCGTCCACATCCGGGTCATCTTGAACTGATGCATGGATATATCGTCCATTGCTGAACTGAAGTCTACCGCCAATGTCAGGCCCAGCATTAGTTATTTTAAATCTTTCTTCGCCTAAAATACGAAAAACCGCATTATTGCTATTATCCAAAGTTATATTCAGAGAACTATCGAGAATCATTTATATAATATATATATTATATCAATGTATAAAAACCGTATAGAAGTAGAAATAATTAATGTAATAATTGTGCAAACCATTCGTCATATTGTTTCATTCTTTCTTTTATGGCTTCATTTTCTATTTTTAAGTCGTCTATTTCTTGTTGCATATTATCCTTGTCAGCAGATAGCGTTTTGACAGATTCTATCAAATAGGGAATCAAACCATTATAATTAATAGATTTTTGTTGCATTTCATTATCTAGTGTTGTAACTACTTCGGGAATAACTTTTTCTATATCTTGTGCAATTAAACCTGCGTTAAGTGAAGTAGAATCTTCTTTTTTCCATGTAAAGTTGACACCTTGTAATTGATTAATTTTTAATAAAGAATTGTTAACAGGAGTGATATTATCTTTGAGTCTAGCATCAGAAGTTGCGTTAAAAGAAGTTGCTTGAACAGTACCATTCACATCTAATTTTTCACTTGGGCTCGTAGTACCGATACCTACATTGCCGTTATCATTAATAACCATCCTAAAATATGTTTCATTTGTAGTATTTGTAGTTGAAAAAAATAAACCACTTCCAAAATTATCTTGACCAATTTTATAAGCACCTATTACAGCACCAACACCATTAGTACTACTTGAATTTAGTACATTAAATGTTATCTTATTACTAATATGATATGGGTTGTGTGAGTACTCGCTAGTTTCTGTTAAAGTCAAAACTGATGCTGAACCAAGACCCATTGGTACTTCATCTATACGTTCTTGTTGTCCCGTGCTGTAAGTACCATCTTTTATTGTAGCACCACCAACTACCTCTAATTTATTTCCAGGACTAGTAGTGCCAATACCTACATTGCCATCACTTGTAATTCTCATTCTTTCAGTTTGATTTTGTATGGTCCCACCAGTAAAATATCTTATACTTCCATATTCATAAAAATCTAAAACATCAGCTGTTCCATCATTACCAGTTCTAAAATGTATCGAATGATTAATATCCGGACCTTGTAATACACCACCACCAGCACCATCACTTATTAATAGTGTTCCAACTACATGTAATTTTTCGTTAGGACTCGTAGTTCCAATACCCACATTGCCAGAAGAATTTATAATCATGTGCTGACTACCACCTGTAAAGAAAGTTAATGTATCTTCGTCTGCAGTGGGAGCACTTTCAGCCAAAATATAAGTATCTTGGTCTACATCAATCACACCACCAAGACCTTGCCAGGCACCACTATTGTTATAACCTTCAAACTGACTAGTTTCAGTATTAAAGCGAATATATCCTATATGTCCAGAACTAGTGGGTGTAGGTCGTTCAGCAGTGGTACCTGTTGGTATACGAATAGCATCATTTCTACTAACATCTAATGCACAACCAGGAGTCGTGGTGCCAATACCAACATTACCTCCTTTCGGTTGTAAACTGAGAGCTTTACTAACAATACTACCGCCTACGGTGATAGGGTGGTTGGCTCCTTGCAAAAATGTGTAATCTCCGGTAGTATCGACACCTAGAGCTAAGCGTTTATGTATACTTCCAACGCCACCTGTTAAAATTAATTGTGAATTACTAGCGTCAGTATGCCAATTTGTGGTGGTATTTACATCATCTGGGTTTACATCTTTTGCAATATGCATAACTCCCAAAGGCTCTTGCACACCAATTCCAAGGCGATGAGGTACATAATATACATTTTTTCCGTACAATTGTGTATCACTTGTTAATGGTACTTTAACTCGAATAATAAATAACATGGTAATATACGGCGGACTGTAAGGGTCACCTTCCCCGGTAGTGCTAGTTGTATAGGCATTGTCAATGGAAGTACCTGGTATGCCTACACCAATATAGTTTCCACCCGATGCATGTGTAGTTACGCTATTATATTGACCTAAATAATAATTGGTACCATCAACTGTATGATTTTGCACAGAATAATGGCTGTGTGATGGCAAATTATTTGCGGAAAAAGTAGTAGAACCACCAGTATTAAATAGTGCATTATAAGATGGGTCATTTGGGTCATATCCAATGACAAAACGTGAACGTAAATCGGGTATAGGGGTTTCAATTAGATTACGATTTGTAAAGGTTGTATAGGGCGTTGTTCTAGTAGTACCATCTTCATTTAAAGAATTAGGTGGGGGGTTAACACCTTGCCATACTTGAGAACCACCATCACAAACATAAAATCCTTGTGGAATACTATTAACGTCGCTCCACATAACAATGCCACCAACTGGAATCGATTCAACATTTGCTGCAGTGGATGGAACATCTCTTAAATTATTGAAACTGATTGTATTACTACCGAGATTAATAGCACCATCTGGTCTATGTGTAGACAATTCGCTTACAAACAATCTACCTCCTGAAATGTCTCCGCCAACTTCTAGTTTCACTTTTTCATTTGGTTGAGTAACACCAATACCAACTTTTCCACCATGAGGTTGTAAACTTATATTTCTATAATATCTCTGTATATTATTACTAATATCATCGTTATGATGTGCAGCTTGTAAGAAAGCATAATTAACACCATTATTCTGTTCACTATGGTCAACCCCAATAGCGAACCTATCTTTTGCTCCATCATCACCATCACCACTAAGTAAGATTTGACAATTACTTGCATCTGTATGCCAAGTAGACAATTTATCATCTGTAAAACGATTAATATCTTTTGCAACCTCTAATTCTCCTCTAGGATAGGTAGTACCAATTCCTAACCTATGGGGAACATGATATACATTACGACCATATAACGCGACGTCACTCGTTAAAGGTGTAGTAAAACGAATTAAGAACATTACTACGTAATATGGTTGATAGTAAGCCTTATTATTACCGGTATTACCAGTTAAATAAGAATTACCCCCATAGCCCATATTATATCCACCAGCACCAGAAAAGGCTTTGTTACCATCACCTAAGGATAGACTTGTGCTATTTCCATTTTCATCTTTAATATCATTGATAGATTCGTGAGTATGGGATGGTAAATTATCAATAGTAATAGAATTAGAACCACCAGTAGCGCTAATTGTTCCAAAAGAAGGGTCATTTTCATGGTATCCAATAACAAATTTTGAACGTAAATCTGGAATAGGTTGTTCTAAACCAGCTAGATTTCTAAATGTTGAAACTGGACCTGCATTTGATGCATCATACCCAGTTGCAGGATTAACACCTGGTGTATACTGACCACCATCGCAAATATAGAAACCTATTGGAATATTATCGGGATTGGTCCACATAATAATACCACCAACGGGAACAGATTCAATGTTAGCGGCTTCAGTAGGAACATCAGTTAATCTTTTGTAAGATATAGTATGATTACCAAGATTAATTGTAGTTCCAGTACGAGATTGCAATTTTGTAACATATAAATCATTATTCATAGAAACATCACCTTCAATAGTGACATTGCCATTCATAGAAACATCTCCACTAGTCTTTATTACCATTTTCGGTAAGTTGTCATTAGTATAGAAACGTATATCTGCGTTATCAGAGGTCTGATTATAACCAATATACATTCCGTCGTCGCCACTATGATTACCTAAAATCCTAGCGTTGACAGAAACACTTGAACCGGTACCATTCAAAACTGCTACATTGTCTTGCGTTAAAAACCCGGTAACATTTAAACTTCCATCTACATTGGTGTATCCATGAATATTGAAAGATATATCACTATTTGGTGCTGAATTAAAACCAAAATTACCGTCTTGACTGATAGTCATTCGCAATTCATTGCTTGTATAAAATTTTAAATCGTCATTGTCTTCACCGTAACTATTTTCTGCAGTAATATACGTATCACCATCAGTATCAATAACGCCTTTCCAATGTTGGCCCAATGGTTTCCATGTATCTGGTCCAAATGACCCTTCATAAGCATAATCACCAGCACCAGTTTCGCTATAAAAAAGATTATTATTAAATCGAATAAAACCTTCGTAATAGTTATTATCTAATGTGGGTCGTTGCGCATCTGTACCAGTAGGTAATTTCATAGCATCATTAGTGCTAATGTCTAAGGATACCGTTGGGTCATGAATATTTATACCGAGTTTCTTTGCAACATATAAGTTGCTATTGAAAGAAACATCTTTTTCAAAGTAAGATTCGTCTCTTACAAACATACGACCATTTAATGATAAATCCTCTGCTACAATAAGCGAGTAATTGGTAGTCGTAGTATTTATAATGGTTTCATTTTTGTATTGTTCTACAAAGAGGTTTCCGTCAATGGTAAGATCTTTTCCAACAAATAAATTTTGATTGATAGAAACATCACCGCCCAAAATGGTATTTTCTTTTACATAAAACCTACTGTTAAGAGAAACGTCTTTTTCAACAAACAAACGCATATTTAATGATACATCTTCATTCAAAATAGTTGTTTCTTGTACGAATAAACGTTTGTTGAGAGACACGTCTTGTTCAACAAAAAGACGACTATTCATAAAAACGTCATTGTTTAAAAAAGATTTGTCTTGTACATAAAAACGACTATTTAATAATAAATTGTCGTTGAAGGATACTTTGGTCAAAATAGATTGCATTTCTTCTGTAGATGTTTGAGAATCGCGAATAAAAACATTGCTTAAATCTACTGGTTTAACGGTAATTGAATAATCGCCACCAGTTTCAGGTTGAGATTTTGTAAGAACAAGTAATCCATTTTGAACATCGTTTATTCCATATTCGGTACTATAAGGATTGGCAAAATTCAGAGACATATCCTCTGTCTCAAGTGTTACAATATGAGAATTTTTGATAGTTGGTTTAAAGTTAAACCCTTTACGGTCATCTGAAATGCGAACAAACCCTGCATCTGGTTCAGTATCGTAGACTGCATCTGAGTATCGTTCATATATGTATAATCCGGCCTCTGCAGAAGAATTAGGATTTGATGTATCATTATTAACACGCACAATTTTATTAGTTACCAATAACTCAGCTTCTGACTTAATTGCAAATCCGCCACCACCAAATACAAGGTCATCAGTTGCACCTCCTATAACAATTTTATTTTGACTTATATCGGGATTTTTGGTTCCTAGATAGTTACCCATTTGAATATAATATGGCTTCGCGTCAGTATCTGGTTGAACCGCACCAATATTAATAAAATTATAACTAGAATCATCGCGAATATAATATTCTCCTGTTTTTCTGAAATCTGGCATAACAGCACCAATATTGATGATTTGTGTATTTTCACCTATTGATAAATTTTTATTATTGGGAAAAGTACCATCATCGTTACTATCAATATAGTTAGCAAACAGTCGATTTGTTACGCTAAGGTCGCCATCTAAAATATCCATGTCACCAACAATATTAATGTTACCGCAAATATCTAAGATTTTATTTTGCAAACGATTAAATAAAGGAGGAATAAAAACATGTAGAATTTTGGTTAATCCAGGTCTATCTTTAGAGTTATCTATTACATCATTAAATTGTTTTTCGGCTATTTTTGTAATAAGAATGGATTCGTCATCTTTCATATAAACATTCATTAATTCATTCTTTTTTCCATTAATTCTTTCTGAAATACCGGATGAATTTAACATAGAATCGGGAACTATTTTCCAATTTTCTTTGGCGGGCCCGTTATCAGAATAGCCGAATATTCCTTCTTCACCAACAACGACAATTTTGTTATTACGAGCATGTATACTTTTTAAAACAATATTTGAAATATTATATTTGTTGTTTGCCATGGAGGTTTCTGTAGAAATATTGAAAGATGACCAATTAATACCACCATCTTGTGAATAAGAGATTACATCATTGCCTACAGCTATAATTGTATCATTGTCAATTGCATAAACATCATGATAAATATTTGATTGGTAAAAATAAGATGGGCTACCAATAAGATTAATATTAAAGACAGCAATACCATTTCCAGCAAAAATCACTTTGCTAGCAGTGAATGTAGAGCATTTTACGTTTATATTTAAAGATATCTCATTAGAACCAATTGGATAAATTTGACCATTCAACGTAGTTGATAAATTGGGAATTTGTATATCAAAATAACGGATTTGATTCGTTGCACTATCAATTTGATTGGTAGCAACATTATTATATTTGTATGGTATGAACAAACGTAATTTATTATCATAAGTACCTCCAACTATTGTCATTTGGTCTCTAAAGAGTAAATCACCAAATGTTATGCGGTACCAATTTAACCCTCCGTTGTTAGTATAATAAGCATATGATTTTTCACCTACAATAAAACCATAAGTAGAGTCGTATAAATAGGCACTATTAAAAGGAACATTAGTTTGATTCAAATCTGAATTTCCATATACTTTCTCTGATATGTGCCAATTAATACCCTTATCGTTAGTAAATACAGCAAACTGGTCATATCGAGGGTTGGTGTTACTATCTATTAATGTACTTGGCGTACCTATTCCAATGCCATGATTTGGATGTGTTTTAGAAAAGTAGATTGAATTTATTTCAAAGTTAATTTCTTCCAATGTTTGAATTTCTCCATTTGAAATTCGTACTGGACCATTTATATCAACAGTATATTGGTCAGATTTGGGTTCAAATGTATTGAACCCTACAGATGACATATATTTATCTTTACGATTGTTGTTAATAATTATTTGATTGTTTACATAATTTCCATTAGCATCATTTAAACCAATCATATTTACAGAACGACTTGTATCGTTAGGGAATACTCCGCCACCATAAGCACTTCCTAATAAACCTTCTCCCGTAACTAATCGCATGAATGTATTTGCGCTAGCATCTTTGGCTACGCCAACAATTGTGTTCCCTGTTAATACGCGAGAAATGTCATAAACATTAGGTAAAAATGAAACATTTGAGGAATCATATACAGTCAATGTCTCACCATATAGTTCATCAGACATACCACGTTCAGGAACTGCTATATTTACATAACTCTGAATGTTTGTTTGGTGAGAATTCATTTGAATTTCGCCTCCAGAAGAATCAACTTCAATAAATCCACCAGAAGCGTGAATTTCAACAGAACCTTTTGTAGTTAATGTATAGTTTCCAGAACTATGTATATCGTAATTTCCACTAAGGTCTGTTCTAATATTAGCGTTATTACGGTCAATAAAAGTAGTAGTTCCAGATGTATCTAGTAAATACCCACCAGAACTATTAAGTGTGATGTTTTCTAAAGCATACATGTTATTGTAATTTGAATAACTAGATAAGTTACCACCAATAGAATATGTTATGTTTGCGTCACTAACATTAAATTTATCAGTGCTAGAATCTACATGAAAAAATATATTTGCGCTATTATCATCCGCATCCAACACGACACCTTTATCATTTTTATTTTGAGCTAAAATATTTCTTATATAGTTATTACTACTTTCTACTGTAAGTATGTTAGTCTCTTCTGGTACATTTGATGTAATATGAAAGATAGTGTTTGGTTGCTTAATATTCACTCCTACAAAACTTGCATCACCATATAAATATGCATGAGTAGAATCATTAGGTAAATCTGGAGTAATTGGTTCAAATTTACCACTACCAAAGAATAATTTTTCATTCGCATATAAGTTTCTATCAACGGTTATATCTGATTTACAATAGAAATTTGTACTAGTAATTATATTATTTGCAGCTGATAAATCACCTGATACTTCAAAAGTTCCGTTTAGATACTGATAAATGGGTCGAGTAGATCTAGATACAAACTGTTCTGCAACTACTGTATTTGCATTAATAACATTAAATTCTTCCATCCTAGAAATACCTCCATATTGTTTCCAAGAATTATTGGACATATTTACTCTATTATACAATTACAGCGTATTTTTTTACTTAGTTATAATCTCATTTCTTTACTAAATAACAAAATATGTATTTGTTATTTAATGTATAATTAACAGAATTTTACTAACTTTTAAAAAAATTTATCTCTTAATATCATGCAAAAAATTTTTGATTTCTTTCTCTTTTTCAATAAATTTATCTACAATTTCTTGATAAAAACCGCGAAACTCTAATCGGTGCTTTTTCATATCACTTAAAGAATACCATTTTAATTCAATCTTTTCAAAAAGCTTAGTTTTATTTAACAATTTATGGTTCATGCGGTCCCATAAAAATTTATGATTATAGTTGTAGTATTCAACTAATTTCGGTTCATATGGTAAATGAAATAAATGTACATGGTATTTGTTGTGAGATATTCTATGATATCCTCCACTATTGCGAATTCTTTTTTTAAGGTCGTGCTCATTTCCTAAAAATCCCGTCATTTCTTCAGCTCCTTCTCGTAAGGCTCCTTGATAAATTGATTCGTTATTTTCTACACGTCCGCCGAAATCTGACCATCCTTTTGCACTATCTTCTAGACTATTTTCCTTTCCAAATAAAAAATATAATTCGCGATTATAAATACAAACTGGTAGTAAACTAGCCGCAACCATTAATATATAAATCATTATACTATTTATTTATGCAATTACTTTATTATTGGATTTCTTCTAAAGAATCTATACTTTTATAAAATTCAATGACTATAGGATTGGTTTGAATTTTCTCGGGTTCGAACGCTGACAAATATAAACCGTCTAAAGATTTTACTCTAGATAACGCTACATATGTTTGACCGTATTCAAATACACTGTTTCCCACATCTATTTCTGCTAAATCTAACGTGGCGCCTTGAATTTTGTGAATTGTAAGAGCCCATGCTAAAATTAATGGATACTGTCCAACTGAAATTGTAGGATATTCTTCACATTGCCAAAAATGTGGTAAAATTGGTTTTTCTATCCCATTTGAAAATCGTACATACGGTACAACTTGATTATTTGCTTCTACTATTTGTGTAATAACTCCCTGAGAACCATTACAAATCCCACTATCCATATCTAAATTTATAGTACACATAACAATGGCACCTTTTTTTAAATGTAATATGGGTTGACAAGGGACATTATTGATTAATGAAGTAAACTCTAAATCAATATCTTTTTGAGATAAACGTTTACATTTTTCATACAATTCTCTTGGTATAGGCTTACCATTTTCTAAGTTAATATTATCTGTCTTTTTGATGATTTCAAAAGTAAAATTATTACCGTCTAGTTTTTCATACATAACATTATTTACTTGATCTGCTTTTGCACGTAAAGGAAATAATTTAGTTGGTACACATCCAAAATGACGCATTGGGTCAAATTCTAAATGCAAGCGCTTTTTTAACATTTGAAAATCTTGTTTTTTTAATATTCCTTGGCGTATATTTTGCAATATTTTTGCATATGCTAGATCGCTCTGTCGAAATATTTTTTTAAGTAAAATACAATTAGATAATGGAAATACATTATTCCATATGGGAGATTGAAAACAAAACTGAAATGTATCTGTTTCTCCATAATTTCCAACGGGTGGTAATTGACAAAAATCCCCACTAAATACGACTTGCATTCCACCAAACGGACTTTCATTTTTTTTTGCATGTCTCGCAATTTCTTCAATAATTTCAAAGATTTTTCTGGATAGCATACTCACCTCATCTAAAATAAGTACTTTTGCTCGTTTCCAATTTTTCATAGCACTCTTATTATTGGTAACATATTCAACCACCTTTTCTTTTGTACCTTTAGCTAATTTAATTCCGCTCCATGAGTGAAGAGTGCGTGCGTTACATTGCAGTAATAACGACGCGCAACCGGTCATTGCACATACCTGGTATCTTTCTTCGTAATATCTTGAGTAATCAACAAAATATTGAATGAGTTTTGTTTTTCCGGTACCGCCAGGCCCTGTTAAAAATATGTTTTCTCCTTGTTTGTATTTTTCATAGGCAATATTTTGTTCTTTGGATAAAATAGAAGTGTCTAATCTGGAAGAATATCTTTTTTTAGTTGGTAGTTCTTCAGTATATGCAAATTGTTCAAAATTTACTACCTTAATATCATTGTTAGACATATGTTAATCTATACTATAAATAGATTACATTATCAATTTTATATCAATAATGTAATTAATTATATCAACTTATAGGTATTCTACTTTTAAGCAAAATGAAAAATCTAATCCATTTAAAATAACGGGTAGCCCATCCTCATTCAATAATTGAATGTTTAATTTTTGTAAATCAACATTTCCGTTATAACTACGAGTGTCGCTTACTAAGTATCCGTTATTAAGATTTGCAGGTAACACCGAACCATGACCGTAATTATTACTATCTAATGAAATGCGACTTAATATATTTTTATTAATTAAAGAACTATGCAAAGGACTCATAAAAGAGTTTTGATTTCCTTTACTGAATTCATCAATGGCTAAATATAAATACTTAGAGCCTTTGATATTCGAAAACTCTTCACTTGATACAGGAGTTGTAGTAACATCATAGTTAAGTAAACGAAATCCAAGTAACCAGCCAAGTTTGGATTTAATGCGGTATTTATCATGAATTCCTTGACTATTTACGTCAAAATGAACAGAAATGGTTTCACTTCCTGCTACCATACTAGATTTAGAAAGGGAGGAAGTTGAAAGTGTTAAATTAATACTTCCTCCTGTTAAAAGTGAATTTATTTTATTTTGCAATTGTGTTTCGGTATAAAATCCATCCTCTACAGTAATCATTGTTTCAGTACCAGATACAATTACTTTGAAGTAGTTATTGCCTAAATTACTAGAAATATTATAATAAGATAACGGTATTTCTGCATGTGTCATAGTGATTGATTTTACATTGCTAATTCGTTCAGGCAAAGTAATATTAAAATTAGATGTACTTAGTTGATTTGATAATAAATCCGCATGACTATTGGTTGTATTATTATCTTGATAATCATCCTTATATTTACTATCAATACTTATATATTTAGTTTTATTTGTTTGTTGAACATTTGTCATTACCATATGAGTTCCAAATTGTTCAGTTTTTGGCTTCATAAACATTTCATGGGGATTATTAAAATTACTCATTATATATATAGTTCTATAAATTATATATATAAAACAATCGTGTAGTTCATTTAAAAAGGAAGGGTTTTTACTTTTATTTTTTTAACAGAATTTTTTGGTTTTTTAAATTCTTTATCTGGTTTTTCTTCAGGAATTTTTTTCTCGCTTTTTTCATCTAAATTATTTTCATCTTTCTCTTTTTTAAGAGGTTTGCTTGAATCTTTTCCTTCTTCAAAACCTTCTTGAGTATATAAGGTAAAACAACCATGTAAAACCAAGAAACCAAACAATAAAGATAATAGTACTAGTAAATAAAAAGAATTATTTTTCTGCATATACAATTTGTATATATATTATTATTGGTATTTATGTTTTTACTAAATATAAAATTGATAAAAATAATCTCATATTTACCCCCATAAATGAGCGAATTTCAATGTTTGTATTGTTGCAAAACATACAAACAAAAATATAATTTTAATAGGCATGTAAGTATATGCAAGTTTTTAAAAAGTTCGGAAAAAGAACAGCAAAATAATATAGAATTAGAAAGTGAGCCAATTCCTAATGCCTTTGAAATGTTTCAACTTATAAAAGAATTGAGTATGGAAAATGAAAACTTAAAAAAGAGAGTTTCCAAGATGGAAACAAAAGACACAACAACAAAAAAAGTAAATTTTATGGAATGGCTACAAACACAAAAACCTTGTATAACTTTTGAAAAATGGTTTATTGAAGAACTATACCCGAACATTCCAGAATTTTTAGAAGTAGTTTTTCAAAAAAATTTATATGACGGTATTGAAAAAATGCTTAAGCAATACTTTTCCACTTGTAAAGATGTGATGTTACCAATATGTTGTTATCAAAAGAATAAAATAAACAATATTTATATTTATGATATATTTGATGGAAATGATTCTTGGCAACCAGTAACAAATACAATATTAGATAAATATTTTAGTCATTTATGTGATCAGTTTATTGTTGCTTTTACACAAATATGGTACAAAGAAAATAAGGAGTTGATTGAAACAACAGATAAATATAAAGACATGTATATGGAAAATTATAAAAAAGTGTTGGGAGGAACAGAAAAGAAAGAAATTTTATATGGAAAAATACGGGCGTTATTTTGTAGTCATGTCAAAAAAACGCCTAAGTTTGCAAGTGTTAATTAATAAAATTGAATAATATTTTTTATTTATCTATTTAATTAATAAGAATGGAGCACGTTGTGCCAACATATTTGTCTAACAAAAATCCTCATCCACGGGATGAGGACATTAGCTTTGAAGAAGGCCCCCATATTTATACAGTTTGCGGCGATCGAGGAGGATATACTTCTGTGACAACATGGAATCATAGTCATTTTGGTCATTTTGATGCAGATGCGATTATCGATAAAATGTTGAAAAGTAAAAAAATGAACGATCCAAGTTACAAATATTATGGAAAAACAAAGGAACAAATAAAAAAAATGTGGGATGATAAAAGAATATCCTCGTCAACTGCTGGTACAAAAATGCATAATGATATTGAATATTATTATAATAATGAACCAGTAAATAATGATTCTGTTGAATTTAGTTACTTTAAAAATTTTGTAAGAGATAATCCCGATTTAAAGGCATACAGAACTGAATGGATGATTTATCATGAAGAAATGAAATTGTCCGGTTCTATTGATATGATTTTTGAAAATCCGGACGGAACTTTAAAAATATATGATTGGAAAAGATGCGAAGAAATAAAACATGAAGCTGAATTTAATAAATTTGCTACAACGCCTTGCATTGATCATTTGCCAGATACGAATTTTTGGCATTATGCTTTGCAATTAAATGTGTATAAATATATTTTGGAAAGTAAATACGGAAAAAAAATTACTGATTTGTATTTGGTTTGCATGCACCCTGATAATAAGTATAAAAATTATCAGCGTATCAAAGTTCCCGTTTTAGAAGACGAAATGCCAGAATTAGTGAAATTAAGATTAGCACAAGTAAAAGAACAAAAAAGGGCATAAAAACATCATCTGATTTTAATTATAATGTATATTTTTTCTTATAAAAAATGGTTTCAAAAACCATTACATGTTTCTAGTTTACTATTCACTGTACCATTTTTATATTTTTATAAAGACAAATTGTACGACTTTTTTTATTTTTTAACGAATAGAAAAAGAATAAAAACCGAAAATATTTTGACAAAGAGTGATGATTATATCGAAAATAAAAAAGAACAATTTTTGGAAACGTTAAAAAAAGGGGCACTAAGTGAAAATATCGAAAAGGAATTTTACAATGAAACAATATACAAAGATGCAATAGTTGCTGAAGACAATAAATTAGAGAAAAGTTGGAAGAAAAGAATATTATTTGAGCAAACACCACGAGGAAGTGTCATCATGTATTACGATGCTTTTAAAATGGCTTTTTCTTACTATTCTGATACGAATAGTTTACCATATAAATTATTAAATGCTATAGCCATGAAATATTGTTTAACATTTCATTGTATGGATTTTTTCATTGACCAAAATATTGTTTCTATTGAAAATGAATCTCCGCTAATAAAAATACATCATATTGAAAAAAAGAAAAAAAACGAAAAGAAAAATATTCAAAAAGAGGATTCTGATGAGAATTCACCATTTGCAAAGTTAAAAAATTATAATAATGATAAATTAAAAACAAAAGATAATAACGATCAAACAAAAGAGAACAAAGATGAAAAAATCAAAAATATTATTACAAACAAGTTTGTTTCCTTAGGTAAAATACGTTCATTTCAGCCATTATATAAACCATTAAAAAAGAATAAAAGTGTTCAATTTACATCTTCGTTACTCGAAAATTTGGAACAAGAGACAAATCTTCAGAAGCAAGTAATGAGTTATAAAGATTTTAAAAATAAGTCCCTTCATTCTGAGTAATTTTATTGTTGTACAATACCAATTCGTGTTACATTCATTTCAATTTGATATTTGTTATTAATTTCATAAAAAATTCTTTTTTCTTCAGGACTTAATTTATTAAAAACAAATACAAGTAATTGCAAAATTATTTTTAACAAACTCATTATAATTAGTAATATATTATTATTTATTATTATTATCCTTTTGTTTTTTTTTCCATTCTTGATATCCTATGCTTTTTTCTAAATCAAAAGACATTCCTAAGAGGCCTTTTGCTATTTCATATCCACGTTTTTCTTTTTTAGTAAAGGTTTGTACATATTGTTCGTGCAATTCATGTTGGTTGTCCATAATTATAATATAATGAAATAATTATTTATTATATTATCAATTTTTTAATTAAATCCAGCAAAAGGGGCTCTTTTATTAGCAGTTGGTACAAAGATAACATCGTTTTCAATGCATTTTTTATTTAAGTTTTCTACATATTGATTTCCTGAAATATGCATATATGTTTCAATCGGTTTGGTTACATTATTTTCGTTAGGGTTACATTCTTTACAACAGGAAATAGTTGCGTCTGGATCAATTGTACTTTCGGTACAGCGTATACAATCTTTTTTCTTTTTATCAGTATGATATTGAGAAGTATTTAAATTATGATTACTATCAGGTTTCACAAAATTATAATTCTTATTGTTATATCTTCTTTTCAACATTCCCATGGTATTTAAAGATGATTTTTTTACCACACTATTATCCTCTAAGTTTGTAAATTCTGCTTGTAGAACTGGAGCCTTGCTTGCATCAGTACAACACCCACCATGACCCCTTACGGCAGTGCCATTTCGAAGGGTTCTTACTAAAGTACGAGATAAGGAGGTTTGTCCAATATATCCTTGATTACGAGTTGTACCATTTAATGAAAACCCGGTACCAGTATTTACACTCATATTATTGTATTTTGTTTGTGTTTTTCTTTTTAAGGTAGCTATAGACATATATATGTTATGAACATATTTTATTTTAAATAATACGATTTTATTTTTCAATCGTATTATTCAATTAATTTTTGGTTTGATTATTTAAAATTGTTTAATAAATCCACCAATAGATACTTGAGTGTTAAAAGAAGCATCTTGTACGGTGACAGTTTTCTTGTTGAATAAAATATCAGGAGTGAAAGTTAATCCTGGATTAGTAAAAGTAGTACTGTTGACGTTAACACCGACTAAAGCAGAAGGGTTTAATGCATCAGTTGGTACATTTGTAGGATTCCAGGATAAATCACCGGCTACATATAATCCACCATTCAATGATACATCACCGGTTACATATAATCTAGAGGTCAACGATAAGTCGGAAGAAGTATCAAAAGAACCTACTTCACCCTTTTCTCCCTTAGAACCAGCAGGGCCAGTTGCACCCACTGCGCCATTGGAACCATCGGAACCATTGGAACCAGCAGGGCCAGTTGCACCCACTGCGCCATCAGAACCAGCAGGGCCAGTTGCACCCACTGCGCCATCAGAACCATCGGAACCTTTGGAACCAGCAGGACCAGTTGCACCTACCGCACCTGTAGGACCATTTTCTTCACCCTTTTCTCCTTTAGAGCCGACAGGGCCAGTGAAACCAGCAGGGCCAGTTGCACCCACTGCGCCATCAGAACCATCGGAACCAGCAGGACCCGTTGCACCCACTGCGCCATCGGAACCAGCAGGACCCGTTGCACCCACCGCGCCATCAGAACCATTGGAACCAGCAGGACCC